>Ga0307510_10004334_pt1 | contig 16700 bp, 12 predicted proteins | sample 12_EM_MG_FD_207224 | JGI IMG/M metagenome (GOLD analysis project Ga0307510, IMG submission 207224) | Populus trichocarpa ectomycorrhiza microbial communities from riparian zone in the Pacific Northwest, United States - 12_EM | ecosystem: Host-associated > Plants > Roots > Unclassified | place...
CGCGAGGACGAGATATTCTGCAACATCTCTACAATTTCTCTGAGTTCTAGCCTCCTGCCCCAGAGGAATTTTTCCTGGTCCCGAAACGCCTGGACGATATCTGTGGGAATCGTCTCGAGTCTACCGACGACTTGTTTCAGGAGGGAACTCAAGATGCTCGTTGGCGATTGCTCCTTCCGGGCCGCGAAGTTGAGGTAGCAGTACGCAACCGCAGAATTTCGTCCCCTTGCCCAATCGCATAACTTATCTATTACCAACGAGCTAGAATCACAGCTTCTTAGTAACACCTTTCCTTCATGGGGGATATGACTTACGTGATGTAGGTCTTACCGACCCCCGGATCTCCGTAGCAAAACAAGGCTGAATTATCGGATTCGCCACCGCGAATACCATCGAGCCAGTTCCGATACTCCTCTGTCTGTAAGAGCCAGTTTCCCACATGTTCAACTCGATGGACTCTGATATCCTCGTGCCGTATCTGGGGCTCCAGTGGAGATATCCATGAGAGAATCTTGTCCCGCTCAATGGTGCTGGTAAAGTTATTCGCATTCTTGAATGAGATGGTACTATTAAAGCTGTGCAACGAATGATCGAGGAAGCTGGTATTAAAAGAGTGGATATTGTAAGAGTTGCTACTTTCCTCGACAAAATATTGCGACATTTTGGTTTTTTGTCGCCGTTTAGAGGGTTGTGGACTCAATGTAGAGGATTCGGAGGATATTTCTGGCGTACAGTAGGGTCTATGGATAGAGATCACGAGGCTGAAGAGAAGCGGGGTCAAGCCGCCTAGTTGGCGAACACCCAGCCCAACCAGCTCGCCAGGAAATCCTATGCACAGTAAGGGTATTCAAAGTTAAAATCGTTGAAAATTTTTGGCTTACTTTCTTGTTTCATGTAAGCTTGGCACACTCAGAAAAAGCTAGTTTACCATTACTTTACTTTACCATACAATACTCCAGTTACCGATGTCTGGAGGTCGGTAACAGGTAAGAGTAAAAGGTGTAGGCTATGTGAGCTAAGGGGGACCTGAGGATAACAAGCACAACAACAGTTCCCCGCACTCAACCATTGCAATACTACGGGCGCAATGACTCAAATCAAGACAACAGGCAAAATCAAAGGTCAGACTTCATGCTTCAGAAGAGAGAGGGTCAGAATATACAGGGCTCAGAATTAATAGTCATTAGATTAGGAGAGAGGTTAACGAACACTGGGACTCAATGAACAATGCACTCAAAGTGCATTGGCCAACGGTGATTTTGCTTGGTATGTTCATTGAGCCCCCTGTGTTCGTTGTCCCCCTCCTAGTCTATAGTTGTGGTTGCAATTGTACTACTATTATGATTCTCACAATCGTTGGGGCATGGTGGTTGCTCCCATGGTCAGAGGACGTATTCTTGACTCCAGATTAATACAGTACTGAAGACTTCTTTCTTTTCCGAGCCCCTCAAATATGTTACTCAGTTTCCCCCAACACCATTGGCTAATTGTGCGAAGTGCCCTAATGCAAGATCCTGCGCTAAATTTCACTCAAAATTCTTGATTTTAACTTTGAATACCCTTAGTGTAGCATTCTGAGACAGAACGGCAGTTCATTTGCCCTGTACGTACAGTACTGGCACCCTAGGCCGAAGACGCTCCCCAATACAAGCGCCGATTAGTTCAATAACTTTATCATGCATCTCTTGCCGAGTGAGAGTTTCCTTCATCACCAAGAACCTATCAAGGTTTAAAAACATATTAGGGCCCGTTTACCTATAGCCGGTGGGAGGTGTGTAGGGTGAATGGATGGGTGCCTGTTTACCTAAGGGTGCGTTCGGCTAACAGCTGAACGGACCGTTCGAGTAGGGAATTGAGATTGTTGAACCGTTCTATTCAACGGAACCGTTCAGGAAGCAGATTTGGTGTTCGGTTACCATGCTTCCGTTTGCTGAAAATGGGTATGAACGGTCGAAATGAAATGGACCTCCATAGGTCCTTGTCACCTGCCATTTGTCCTTGTTGACAACCACGATATCGCCTCTGTCCACCTTTGCACTCCTGTCTCAAACCAAAAATGGCTCCTCTCCAACACCCACGTAATCGTCTGACGAGACAGCTTATAGTGTGTATGGCAGTCTATACCCATACCTATCAGTTCAAGTTACCTCGTAATACATCAGCGCTCTCTGGTGAAGCTTTTATCAATGAGCTTCTCCATGGCCACCCAGCACCGTTCTTTGAAACTTTTCGTATGCCAATAACAACCTTTCAAGATCTGTGTGCCTGGTTACGAAGAAAAAAGCTCTTGGTTGCCCAAACAAGGTCTCGAATGAGTCTTGAGCAAGTCGTTGGAATCTTCCTCTGGATGGTTGGTCATAATATGCATAGCCGAGATGCACAAAATCACTTTCAGCATAGTCCATCGACGATCACGAAGGTTTTTCATCAAGTACTCGATGCGCTTCTACTCCTATATTCCGAGTTTGTCAGACCACCAACCGATACAGTCCCAGGCCGCATAGCTCAAGATTGGGATAAGATGAGATACTTTGAGAATATGCAAGGTGCGATAGATGGGACTCATATTGAGGCCCAAATACCGGCAGAATTACAAGTACCCTTCAGGAACCGAAAAGGCATATTATCCCAAAATGTACTTGCAGGATGTACCCTTGACATGTATTTTTTTTACTGTCTGCCCGGTTGGGAAGGTTCTGCAAATGATTCCAGGGCACTCGAGCATGCAATAGTTCACGATTCTCCTCAGTTGGCAAACCGGTTTTATCTTGCGGATACAGGATATGCACTACGGAAAGGGATTCTCACCCCTTATAAAGGAGTAAGGTATCACTTGCGAGAACAGGCAAAGGCTGCACAGCAACCCAAGAACAAAGAAGAGCTTTTTAATCTCAGGCATGCTCAATTACGCAATGTTATTGAGCGTATCTTTGGTGTATTTAAAAAAAGGTTTCAAATTCTTGACAAGATGCCCTCCTATTCTTTTAATGTTCAAGTTAAACTTATACTTGTATTAGTAGCACTTCATAACTGTATTCGTTACAGAGCTCATGGGGTTGAGGATGCTATATATGCAGAAGCAGATGCTAAGTATGAGGCAAGAATTCAGCAGCAGCCAACAGAACGGTCAGGAGGTGGAAATCAAGGTGGAGGTATGAGGGGAGAGTTAGCACAAAGCGAGGATAGAAGTATGGTAGAATTGCGAGAGAGAATGGCAATAGAGATGTGGGGTGACTATGTAATATACATGGAAAGACGAAATAGAATATTCAGATAGTAGATTGAAATCGATTTAACTGACGCCGAAGCCATAGTTCTTGATCCTCCTGGCTTATTAAAGCCAAAAATATCTCTGCCTTTACAGGATTCTCAAACATCTCATATGCAAGCTGTAAATCCTCCATTGTCCAGCCTTCCTGGTTCTTGTATTCCTCCTGCAGCTTCCTCATTGCTCTCATAACCATTGATTCCCCACTACTACCTGGTGGCTCAGAGTCGGGTTCCGGTTGGAGAATAAGATCAAGAGCAGCGGACATTTTCTCAGTAATTGATGGTACAGATTTTCTATTTTTCCCCTTGGAAATAGAAATATTGCGGACCGGTAGAGGATCAGACACCTCTGTATTCTTCCTTAACAGAGAGTCACCTGCCAATATCTCCCTTAGTCTAGATCGAGTAAGAGCCGGAGAAATAGAAACTATGGTACCAATTCGACTTCGATACAATACGTGATCACCGCTTGCTGAAACTCCTTCAAAAATCTCCGCAAGCTCAAAGCAGTTTGCCAAAGGCATATATCTAAATTCTTTCCCGGCCGGACATGTCTGCAAGACAACATGATGTTAGCTTATAGATTCCAATCACAAGTACTCAGAGGTTAGTAAACACTAGAAAAGAATTTCTGCTGATCCTATACACTGGCAGCGCTCGCTCAAGACACCGGTTATGTTTTCCAATTTTTAATAACCTATACGAGAGTCCATAGAGAGTTTTCTTACCATTATCTCTATATTCCACACTTCGTCTGGTGCTGTCAAAGTACCATTTAATGGATCACATCCCCATCCACTCATTTTACGCAGCCGGGTCCATACATCATACTTCTTTTTTAACTATAATACAATACCGTTAGTCAAGAGAGATATTAGGAGAGTATATAGAGAAAGTACATTCTCAAGTTTGGACTGACACTTCTCTCCTGTAAGTGTATCAGCTGGTCCTCCACCCATTTTAACAACCACTTGACAAATTTCTCGCCATACTTCAGACTTGAATCCATTATCGGAAAGCTTTCCAGCATGAATTTGCTGTGCAACCTCTCGTACCATTACCTGTGTCATCTCCGGAGTTCAAATGACAGGTTTTCCTCTGATCTTCTTGGTGCTTGGTATTTGTGATAGCTGAGCTGGAGGAATGGTTGGAGGAGTGAGAGCGGAACCGGAAGGCGAAACCTGGGAACTCGAGGGTGCAAACAGCTCCATCTCACTGGTACACCTCGTCTCAGAAGCATCCGGCATAGTGAAACTAGATAGTATAGGGCAAGGATCCTCATTACCGGATGCATGAGAGATTGCCAGCGTTGACTGAGTTTGCTGAATTTTGGCTGGGTAGAAGCAGAAACATGAAACTGGATACTTGAAGGAGGACAGGCTTCCTCTGTACTGGTGTTCTTTCGCTTTTGTGCCATACTTTGGACGCTACTGGGTGTTCAAAACTGAAATGCGATCGTAAGTTGGTGCATGAAATGGTTGGTGGTGAAAACATTTCAAGGTTGACTACTGGGTGGTTGGTTGAACGGTCTGCTTAACCGAACAGATTTCCTTGAGGTAGTTCAAATCTCAACCAACCGTTCATGGCTGTGAATGGTTATGTCTGGAACGGCAGATAAACGGTCCATTATTAACCGAACGGGCCCTAAATAGACTGTCTAATAGTTTACTATAAATTTTTTTAATTAAATCACATATGATGTGCAACCATATAGCTTTCAGCTCTCAAAGGTGCTCGGCAACCAAGATAGTGGACTGACCAACAATGTCTCCTCATGAATGGAAGATGGAAATCTTTTCTCTGAACACACTCTGGACTATGAGAGAGCGAATTGCTGATTGCACAAAAAAATTACAGTTGATTGGTAGCTACCGTATTAACTCGAAAAATTGAGTATCTCCGGACAGGGATTTAATCTCCAGAAGAGGTCTTAGCCGACCCGTGTCTGAGTGATCTGCAATGAAGATGACCATAGCGCAAATCCCGTGATATCAAATTTCTGTGGGGCAAAGAGAAAAAGTGGCAGCCCTGAGAGTGTAGGAATTATAGCACTAAAGTAAAAACTCAAATACTGGTATATGGACCATGTGGTATGTAGTCCAAAATTTCTTCCTCTGGAAAAGCAGGGGAAACACACCAAAAAACCCGTCATCCACGATATATATAAAAAAAGCAAAAAAAACCAGACCTTACCAGAAGAGGCAAGTCCAACATCCTAGCACATGGTCCGTTTATACAAGTTTTTACAGTAGTTACTACGGCAGCAGTCTATAAAGTGTGTGAATTCCGGAGAACAAGCACACTGGAAAGAACACAGCCTACTAGGACCCGAGTTCAGAAGCCAGCGAAGCCTAAGCCGGGGCCCAAGGCAAAACCCATTGGAGAAAGGGTTCTCAAAGAATCCAATATCCGGCCAATTCAATGACAGGAGATATCCTGGAGTCATGCTCAGCAAGTACGCTTCCTAAAGTTCCTGTACCACTACTGGATTCCCAAAGGCAATAGTGAGTACCGTAAACCAACTCAGCAAGAAGCTTCCGAGCTCTTCCTAGTACCACAATTCATGATTAGTCGATGGGTTCACAAGTAAGACAAAATTGAAAAAGCAGGGAATGAGAGCAAGGTTCGAACTGGGAGAGAGGGTGAGATGATGAGATGGCCAAAACTGGAGTCACAACTTTATGAGTTGTTTTTGGAAAGAAGGGGAAAAGGTCAAGCAATTAGGAGAAGTTGGTTTCGAGTTTAGGCCTTGTTTCTGTTTTGCCACTTGTATCCGAATAAAGTGAACTAGTGAAGGCTATGAGATCTTTCATTTTAGTAATGGGTGGTTCGGAGGTTTTCTTACTCGATATCGGATGAGTATTCGTGCAATTAGCAAGAAAGCGCAAAAAATACCAGCCAAGTTAAGTATCAGAATATGGTACTTGCCTGGCTCAGTTTTAATCGCTGTAACTCGCAGCCTAGTACGAGCAACTTTTGGCAGACGATCATTCCCCATGCCGTCGGCCAATTTGACCTCTGCAACATCTGCACCTTGACCAGACCCCAATTCCTTTCAAATACCTCCAAGGTCGTACCTACGATACTAAACGATCTGAGCCTGTCTGGGCCAAAGTACAAGAGGAGGGTGGGATAAACACCAGGCCAGCCTGGTACTTGGTGTATTTGCAGATGGCATACCTCGAATCCCACCCATAGTGATATTTCACGGGACAGGAAAGTGCTTGGGTGATGAGTTTAGTTATTCACTATCACTAGTATCACCCAGGGGTGCTTGTGGAGTTTAACAAAAAAGCTTATATGAACGAAGAGTTATTTCTACGGTATCTATCGTAGCCACTGCGTATATAAGGACCGTTGTCAAGAAGAATTCGTGATATGTCGCCATCACTCTAGCTCTATTGAGGAACAGAGGAAAAAGAAAAAAAGAAAAACATATAAAAAAGCGGCAGATCAGAAAACTAGCTGAAGGAAACTATTGATCTAATAAATCAAATTCAATGCTATCATTGCTGGTATCAGCAGGTAGGAGCTCAGAATTCGCTATTTCAGAGACTCCATAACCTATCTCATCCTCTGAACGTGCCCAGTCCCCAACCTTGAGCTCCCCAGGTGCGAAGCCTTTAATCTTGAGTTCCTGATCGCAGGAGCCATCAACCGGTAAAGAAATACTGGTATCACGGAAGGATTGGATGACAATCTTTCGCCGAGAGTGGCCTCCAAGTTCAGGCTTAGACCACTCCTCCCATGCTCGCCTGACCGCCTTAGTAGTAACAATCCAATGCTGACTAACACTCCACCTCTCCATATCCTTGACTGATTCTTTCTTCTCTCTTATCTCTTCAGTAAATTCTTTAATTAAGCCCTTAAAGGGCTTATTCATAGCTACATCCAGTGGTTGGGTAAGGGAAGTGGTGCCTGCTGGAATTAAAGAATGGGTGATTTGGTTGTTGCGGCAGGTTTGGATAACTTGAGAGGTAAGATGTGCTCGGTACCGGTCAAATATGAATAAAGCACACTGTGGTCCGAAGAGTGGTACAAGAAACTTTAGAATAAACTGGGTGAATAAATTCTCGTTCATCCATCCAGTAGGGAAAAACTCCACATGTACCCGTTTATCCCATTGATGTGATTCTCTTTCCCGTATTCTGACCCCACTAGCCGCAGTGACGATAAGGATTGGGGGAACACGAGGTACTGCATCTGTGAAAATGCATAGAAATAGAGTACATTGACGCTTTTCAGAACCTGACTCAGCACTTTTAGACCATACTGTTTTAACACCTTAAATATCATAGGTGCGGCCAATTAAATATTCCCAGGGGAGTGGCGTTTCATCCACATTACAGATCCTATGCTCAGGAATTCCTCCCTCTTCATGATTGCAAATATGATGAAGGAAGAAAGGGTTGACAACTATAGGTGAATTGGAACTAGAGCTGGAGGGTAGATGGAAAGATGTGAGGATTCTGTTCCTTCGCTTAAACCTAAGCCAGATCAGGATTTGGTCTTTATAGTTTGCAGGAAGGGAGTGTGCTGTATTTGTGACAAATCGTAAAACTACCCGGTGGCGTGATAAAAACCCCTGAAACCACCCTTGTGAAAAGACAAAAAGCCCTTCTGGTAGCTCTGGATAGCTCTCGTTCCATACCTCCTTTGCACTTCTTCTGAACCATTCATCGCGTACCGGTCTTCTTTGACCCCGGAGTGCAACAAACTGATCAAAGAGCTGTCTTTCCATCTCGGGCCACATGCAGAGGAAAGTTCCTGGAGCATCTCTGCCGGAGCTATCTCCTCCAACCTGCCCTATCATTTTCTCAGCTGATTCTCTCCATCTTCCAATAGTCGTCCTTGGAATCTAGAAAAATAGTGATTTTTTATCTAGTGTTGGTGAACGGATCGTAATCGCCGTATTGGAAGCCTCATTTCGTACGCCATAGTATCGTATCCAGTTGAGTACCTCGATCTTTCGCCTTCTTGTGTAACATCTTTCAATCCGTTTACTTGACTCAATCTGCAGACAACCTAATTAGTTCATGCTCACATATGTAGTGCAACTCACTAACCTGAAGTCTGATTTTCCGTCCTTCAAGTGCCTTAGGCCTGGGGCCTCGCTGGCGTTTGCTTCTCTCCTTCTTGTCATTCACTTTCAGTTTTCCTAAAGATCTTCTTGTAACTGGTCCCATTCTTACTTGAATTCACTCCTTGAAGATTAACGTTACTAGGTGACCTTGTTTTTATGATCTTAAGCGAACTCCCAAAGTGGATAGTCTTGCCAGCTACCTTCTTGGCAATGGTCCCTATATACAGAGTGGCTACGGTAAATAACTACCTTATGCCAGCTTTTAAAGGTCATCCAGGGCTCTTTGCTTTGGAGCATATAGGTTTCCATAAAACCCCTGCAGTTCTTGACCTGCTTCGCCGCCATCATGTTATTCCTTCCCTCATTCCAGCCGGCTGCACCTCTCTCCTGCAACTACTCGACATCTCTATCAACAACATCACCAAAAAAGGTTTTACCTCATGTGTATCGCACTTTGATTCATGTATGATAGCAGGTCGTATTACCAGGGAGCCCTATACCTCTCATACCTTATAAGATATTAGGTATTGATTGGCACCCCTCAAGCCCCAATGGGACAACTATAGTTGACACATAATTCAGGGCCTTACCACTTGAGTCAAGCTATGCATGGTAAATACATGGAGGATTGCACGAACCACATAATTCAGAGGTAACAGATGGTCAGTCTGGCACTGTCTGGAGTCCCAAACAGTCTCTAGTAAGGCTACTCGTCCCCATGAGTTTTTCCGGTATTGATCTGGTACCCCAGAGTTGTTCCATGGTGGAGATTGTCCCCCTGGAGTCCCCTGGGGGACTTTGTTTATCCTAATGTCCCTGTGTGTGGGAGTACAATAGTGCCGAGATTTTTAGGCTGTACACAAATCACATTTTGCTATTGCGCTTAGACCTTTTTACAAGCTACTACACAAGTTAGAAAAAAACGTAGAAAAGACCCAATAGGACTCTGGGAGGCTAGCATAATTTCTTAGTAGTGCCGAGATTTTCAAACATACCTCCCATTCCCCAGTGCATTTGGGCTGCTGAAAGGTTCCTTCCACACTTTCTTTCCTCCTTTGTTTCTTGCTTAAGGGCAGATACATGTCTCCTATCGGATATCTCTGGCTATATACCTTCAATCAAGGCAGGGATACCACAGTTGGATTCCCCTAATTGAGAGCTTTCATTTGAGCCATTAAACCTCCCATTTGGACCATTTTCCAGATCACTTCATATACTTTAACACTTGGGCGGACTTTTGAACCTCTTTCTATCTTATTTGTCTACTTGGGCTACAGGCATGCGATCACCAAGCGGATACCTGGGTTGGATTCCCCTCATCGATGGCATTCATCTGAGCTATTGAACGTCTCATTTGGACCACTTTCAAGGTCCATTCTTTACATTTTTACACTTGGGCAGACTTTTGTACCATTGACTATCTCATATGTTTACTTAGGCTACAGGCATCCGATCGGCAAGTGGATACCTGGGTTAGATTCACCTCAACCTTAGCATTCATTTGAGCTGTTATACGTCCCATTTGCACTGTTTCCAAGGTCTCTTCTTTACACTTTTACACTTTGATGGATTTTTGAACCACTAAATATCTCATATGTTTACTTAGGCTACAGGCATGCGACCACCAAGTGGATACCCGGGTTAGATTCCCCTCATCGATAGCATCCATTTAAGCCACTAAATGTCCCATTTGGATCATTTTCAAGGTCGATTCTTTACACTTTTACACTTGGGTAGATTTTTGAACTATTGACTATCTGATATGTTTACTTAGGCTACAGGCATGCGACCACTAAGCGGATACCTGGGTTAGATTTTCCTCATCGATAGCATCCATTTGAGCTGCTAAACGTCCCATTTGGATCATTTTCCAGGTGCATTCTTTACACTTTTACACTTGGGTTGACTTTTGAACCACTGACTATCTCATTTGTTTACTTAGCCTACAGGCATCCGATCGGCAAGCGGATATCTGGGTTAGATTTACCTCATTCATAGCATTCATTTAAGCTGTTAAACGTCCCATTTGCACTGTTGCCAAGGTCTCTTCTTTACACTTTTACACTTGGGTAGATCCTTGAACCTCTGACTCTCTCATATGATTACTTAGGCTACAGGCATGCGATCGCCAAGCGGATACCTGGGTTGGATTCAGCCCATCGAGAGCATTCATCTGACTCTTTGAACGTCCTATTTGCACCATTGCTAGGCCTTCTGGCTTCTAGCTTTCATTTACTAGTATTAGTTCAAGTTGTAGTTTAGTTTACCGGTAGTTTAATATACAAAAACATAAATTAAAAATTATACAAGCTTATGAATATGGTATGGGTTCAAGAAGGGAAGACTGTCAACCATGTGGCACAGTGAAATGCAACAGTGGCTGTGCAAAATAATTGCCAAGATGATTAGTGATTGACTATGAAGGAGGATAAATAATGTAGATATAAGATAATAATATATTAATTATATACAACATTTGGAGAGTCTGAGACTCTATGATTACTTCTATCATATATGCTTTAGTATCCTTTTCTTTAAAGTTTGGAGTACCATAAGCAATACCTTCACCGTATGCTCTTATCATTCTCTCTGTATGTGCCCAGAACTTCCAAATTAATGTTGGCTTGGACTAAGAATTTGGAATCAACTTGCTTTTTGGGTCTGCTACTAGATTGGCCTACCAAGCAACTCTGCCGTTTGCGTCTTGCAATTCCAACCACAGAGATAACTTGAATGTTGAACTTGATTGTAGGATGCTGTAATAACATATGCTTTTTTGTATAATTTACTTTGATCGACTTTAGCTCTAAAAATTTATAATTACTCAGCAATTTTACGTTGCATTTTTATGCCAAGACCTGAGATTCACACCAAATATTGAAGTTTTGAAACCCGGATGCCACTCCCTCTACTTGGCTCTACTAAATTAAAAAACCGTACTTTTATTCTCCTTTACTTGGTCTACATTTGTACGGTTTTTTTATATTATTTGAACCAGTGTAGGGTGGGTTATGTTCGATTGAAAACCCCTCTAAATGAGGTTGACACTTATACGTTCTTGCACTATATAACACTAGCCTGATTAAGTAATTTCGATACAATATTGTGACCTGAAACATGTCTCACTAAGCATATCTAAAGGTCAAACCTAGTGACCTAAAGGGTATTTGAGACACCAGGAGGCCTTTGTGAATTGTTCCGGTATTTTCCTGTTATGGATTCGGTCCCCCTAGGGAATGTGACATTACCTAAAAGTACTCTGGGGGCTTTCTGGAGTCCCAAATGAGACTCTGCGCATCTTGCTTACCTTGTACTACCCCTGAATCTCGGCTGTTCTCAACTTGTCCACTCTTCCTGGTCAATACCTCGTTTCTTGTATTATTGTCACTCCGTACATCAACTGGAGTTTCAAATTTTGGCCCTCTATCCCTCTCATGCCTCATGAGGTATAGGGGGAAAATGGGAACTTTTGCTGATGAAGCCATTTATAGAAATCATCCGCAATATAACTGATCAGGCCATCGTTGACTATGAGGATTCAGATCAAATTGAAGAATAGTCAACACGATAGCGCCGGATCCTCACCACCTCCTGTGTTGGTGATGCTTTTTATCAGTTTCATACTGAAAAGTATCACGTTATCATATAGTGATTCTGTAAGGTTGGATTGGCATTGCCAATAGATGGCAGTCTGGACCATGAGCTGGATATTAAAGGGTTTAGTGCACTAGGGATAGGAGATTAGAGAAGGGAGCATTCTGATGAGGAGGATCCACATAGTAATATCCCCGCCAGGGCAGATAATACCGAGAAAATTGACTTATGGGTATGGGGAGAGGAGGAAGAAGATATGGCTTTGTAGAGATTGTTCGCCTTGCATTTTTTGAAGATTTAAATCTATTATCAATTGTTATGTAAATTCAGGTCTTCTTTCACTTTACTGTACCTGAACATTGATGTTGAATGAGTGGTCCATGATCGCGGTCGATCACTCAGACATGAGCCAGCTAAGGGTTCGGTTACTGATCTGTAGGGTTTCCAGATTTTGGTGGAGAAACTAGACGGTGGTGTCTCAACCAGCATCATATTCCGATCGACGTGGGAAAACTGTTTATCCTGTTTTCAACTGTTTAATATTCTGGGTGCTAGACGGTCAAAACAGGATGCGGCTCAACAGGTAGGATTGCAACCACCTGCTACTGGCACCAGCTAAATGCTACCAACCTTCCATGCCTGAAATAACAGGAGCAGCTATGAATAAGCTCTCTTTTCCTTGTGCAATTAGCAATTCAATTTGTCATAATTTAGGGCAAGTTTAATAACAAAATTCTCCTTGTTTGATTGTAAGAGAGAATTGTTGGTCAGTTCAATATCTCGGTTGTCGAGTACTGTGAGAATTGAAAGCTACCTGGTTGCACACCTCACATTTGTGGATCCCACTTTTCACACTACTATGCACTGTATTAGGTAAACACACACCCATCAATTGTCCCTACCACTCTTCGACCATTTAGCGTCCCTCGACGGTCAGCACCGTCTCCGGTTGCTTGACGGCCGTCTATTGATAAACCGGCCCTAAGACATCTTCCCGAGATTACATCCTTGTCCGGAGATACTCAATTTTTCCAGTTAATACGGTATTCTTGCAATTGTGTGCATGATGTATGGCTGGTGTTGATAGACAGTGGTTGCAAAACCACCTGTTGAGCAGCGTCGGGTTTTGACCATCTAGCAGCAAAAATATTAGACGGTTGGAAACAGGGTACAACAGTTTTGCCACGTCTATGGGAATATGATCCTCGTTGAGACGCCACTGTCTAGTTTCCCTACCAAAATCTCGAAACGCGACGGATAGGTAAACGGGCCCTTAGTCTACCGTAGTAGCTTGCTATCGTGGCTCTTGCACAGGAGACGTTCTTTTGTGGGTATTGGCAATCTTGACTATAGACAGTACTGGCGAGGATCACCAGCAAGAGAAAAGAGAAGAAACTAAAAGTAATAATTGAGGATGAAAGGCAAACACTGGTGGTTTCAATAAACCCCAATGCTTAGCTCACAGAAAGAAGACGAGGATAATGAAAAACAAACCGTTTACCACGACCAAGGAAAATCCACGATCCAGCTCTGTCCTCCCACGAAGTCTGCCCCACTAGCTAACAAACGAACCCTTATCCACCGTGACTGCTATTTTGCGCGGCTATGAAACTAGCTACCCGGCCCATGACCATTACCGAAAATTAGAGAAAGGCTATCGAAGCTTCTGACATTGCGTGAACTCCTGGAATAATCATTTCTCAGAAAAAACAGGAAATAGGGGGATTTAGCTGGTTCGGCAAATTGTTCGCTAGGCCAAGAAAACTCTGCAAAGAGTTTAGTGAGAATAGCCAAAGACCTTTCGGTCACCCCTAGGCGGGTATTTAACCTCCTAGAAGCTGTCTTGTTTTTAAATGCTTCTCAAAAAACCATGGATGGTCCTGTGATGGATATCTGAAGTGGAATATAAAGTCAAATAACTAGGCTATTTATTGAAGTAGAATTGGCAAAAAAGGATGTAGTTTTGACACTGGTAGAAGGGAAAAAGAGAGGATGAAATGTTTTGTTAGTAGACTAATAGAGAATAGTGTGATTTTAAAATTTCACACATAATAACTGGGCGATTGTAGCCAAAATGACAAATGGACAATTTTTGATAACTGGCGCACTATTCCACTCTTTTTGCCCTAATGTCCCTCTTGCCTAACCAGCTAAATCCCCATTGTCCACCTAAAGTCCTACTCGGCCACCATTCCCCTTCTCTTACCCTAGTGCCTCCTTTGCCTAACCAGCTAAATCTCCCTAATGTACGAGTAACCTTTTGCATAAGTCTCGATGCAGAACCTAGCCTAATGCCCGCAGTACTTGGCCATTTAAAAAGTCTCCGGACGCTCTGAACTTATTAATACCTGTCTTGGCACAAAAGCATCCGGAGACTTTTTTAATTGCCAAGTACTGTAGCTTGGGCTCTCTAACTGAATTTCCAAACTCTTTTGCTGCAGTGAATCCCCCGTATCCTGCATGTATCGATATCATTAACGTATTTCACCCTGATGTAACACAGGACCGGGATATGACACAGATGCTAACGGGCGGTGAGATATGGATAATTAGTGTGTTGACCCCCGCTCTTGATTGGAGCGGTGATAGCAACATCAAACCTCTTGCCATCATGGGTAAAGTAAGCTCTAATAAAGCGTCAGAGTATGAAGAACAGGTTCAAAGAGTGATTAAGGCGGTCAAAAGAGCATCAGATCCTGTGTCAGTACCCGAGGCCTCAGAGGAATTTTCGGTCAACAAGCGTAGCCTTTACCGTTGAGTGGGAGTAACCCATCTGAGTGCGCCTGAAGGGCACCAGAATCAACAGCTTATTACGGTAGTGGAAGAAAAAGCGATTGCAAGATGGTGTTACGAGCAGGATGATAGAGGGTTGCCACCCCAGCTCGACATGGTTAAAGATATGACTTTACATCTGGAATCAAAGCGAATGGCAGTGGGTAGTCACCCACTGCCCCTTGGAAAGAACTGGATCAAGTGATTTCTTACCTGTAATCTATCCTTGGCTGCAAAGCTTAATACCCAATTAGAAGGGCAGTGAGCATATGCAAATGATCCTGCTCTTCCTCAGGACTATTTTGGCAAATTAGGTCGCCTAATTTGACCGCATGGCCTATGATCATCTCAGATCTTCAACATGGATGAGAAGGGCTTTGTAATAGGGCTTTCAGCAAAGGCAAAGGTGATATGTCGACATGGACGGCGCAATCCCCTGGTAACTCACAATGGAAAGTGGGAACTTGTGACTGTTATAGAGACAATTTCTGCCTGCAGCAACCTGCTGGCTCAACTAATTATCAACAAGGGTGCCAGCCACTACCTAGGGTGGTACCAGAACCTGACTGACAAGGAACGAGATTATCAGTTTACCGATTCCCTAAAAGGGTGTACTGATAATCGGCTGGCTTTGAAGTGGTTAATTGATCTTTTTGAAACTCAATCAGCAATAGTTACTGGGATTGGTGCTTCTCGGCTTCTGATCTTTGATGGCCACAGTTCATACATTACTTTTGAATTTGTTCAATTCTGCCTTGACCACAATATCTTCCCCCTCTGATTGCCGACTCATTCCACTTACTTATTACAGCTCTGACATGTAGGACCTTTTAGTCCTTATCACCACTACTGTGGCCTGGCAGTTGATACATATATGTGTTCCAGTCAGAATAGAGAATGAAACAAAAAGGCAGCCTTTATTCCATTTCTTACCGAAGCCTGTTTGTAACAGGTTTATTCCTGTCTAACGAAAATACAATAGGACTGGCAATAGACCTGGTTGCGCTGGTGCTAAGGGAGGCTTCAAGGGACCCGTAGCTAGAAGGATAATAGTTGAAGGACAAATTGGACTCAGGGATCACTGTTCAACCAAGTGTATTCTTAGACTGAAGGTCTGTCGAAGTCTGCTGGCTTCTTCTAGCCAGGGGACAGGTTTGAATACAAAACCAAAGAGTGATAGCCTTCCTGCAATTACAATCATTACCAGTAGCTGCTATAACATGTGTACATGTTCCGGTAACGGTACACAGGAGCGGGCAGTTCAGGATCTCATATGTTTAGTTGATTTATATTTGGTTTATTTGATTTGATTTCATCTCCGCCACTGCCTCTGAGTCGGATAGGCTATGCTATCGTATTGCTATGTTTAGTTTGCTTTGCTGGAAGTTTATATTTAGGATTCTGGGTATGGAATGGTCATGTAACACTGGTGAAGGCTGAGCACTGTTCATCAGCAAAAATTAATCCTGCGTCTGAGGCGCGGGCGCCGCGTCCGGACGCATCCGACGTTGTTTTTCCGTCCTCTGCGTCCCCAGCGTCCGGATGCCATTCCCAACGCCGATTGCGTCCTGACGTGACGTCGGACCTTACCCACATCCCGCCGCCACCCCATATCTCCTGCTCTTCTCCCCCCCCTTATCTCACGTCCTGACGTCTCTTTTCCTGCCTCGCATCTCCGCAGCATCCGGACGCCTCCCCAAGGTACCCCCTTTTCCTTCTGCTTCCGGGCGTGCTCATAACAACTTGCCGGCGATATCACCCTAGTCATTCCTGCCGGTGTACCTCCTACTACTACTACTATCGTGCATAATTTGTTTGTTTCTAGATGTTTCTATTCCTCTATGTCTATATCTGTACTATATACTTGTCTATTATACACGTTTATCGTCTAGTCGTGATTGTAACGCTACATCTCCGTCGGGGAGCGATGTAGCCCGCATCTAGGCTACGTCGCTCCCCGAGTTTATTTTATTATACAAGC
>Ga0307510_10004336_pt1 | contig 16693 bp, 20 predicted proteins | sample 12_EM_MG_FD_207224 | JGI IMG/M metagenome (GOLD analysis project Ga0307510, IMG submission 207224) | Populus trichocarpa ectomycorrhiza microbial communities from riparian zone in the Pacific Northwest, United States - 12_EM | ecosystem: Host-associated > Plants > Roots > Unclassified | place...
ACTCTGATAGGTGTGATAGATCCAACTGGATTGGAGATTACTTGATTCTGAGACGAGTGATTGCCGACTGGTCGTCGACATCAATACTCAGGCTGCAACTCGAAAGTGTTGTGAGAATCGTGCTCATGTCCCGAACGCCCCGGAGTCGACTCGAAAAGCAGAAACGATCCCTTCGTTTAAGTGAAATTGTCATGCGATGAGGATGTATACTAGTAAGACGATAGTAACTCTTGTTCTGAAGGAAGCTGAAGTAACACTGTACATTATTGGTAAAAAGACCCATACAGAATACTGGGTGCCAAATGGGAATGCTACGAAGGTGAAGGTGATGCCTGCGCTCGAGCGATAACACCCAACACCTTGACGAAAAACGCTCTTTTATGTTCGTTGCGATCGGGGATGTCACAGGAAATCTCCTGCACAACGTCGGCGATATGACGACCTTTCTGCCCTTCAAGAATATTGCCTAGTAATGTCAAGAACTCGTGTGTGATATAGGCAGGGTAATCGAAGTTGGCAAGGATACCAGTAAATGGCACAATCATGTCAAGAAGGAGGTTTTGCGTTCCGAATGAGCCTTTGTACTTTCTCCAGTCGGATGTAATGGCGCGGAACGTGCCGATGTAAAGAGCTGAGGGGGATTCAATAGATGAGGACGTGGATAACAGCTGCCTGAGTACGAGGAAAAAGAGTTCGACGGTAAAGCCTAGTCCACCGCCACGATCGAGATCCTGTAGACGCCATACCAGCCGATAACACGGGTTATCCCGCCTGGAAGGCTCGTCAATGAATGGCCGCAGACTCAGGAGCGTTTTCTGAAAGGCATCGGCGTCCCATTGTCCTTCAAGAAGCTTCCGGAATGTACAGGCTAGGGATTGAATTCTCTTGAGATTCTGGAAGGGAAAAACAATAGGCAATCGCGATGGCGGAACACTTCGACAAATTGGCTGAAGTGGATCGAGTCTGTATCCACTGGCACGTCATCGAAGTCGACGCCCGGTAATTGGCGAGTTATTATTCCATGAGTACTTTTGTCGAGCCCATTTCGGAGGGCTCTCATACAACAGTCGACGTCTTGAAAAGCCTGATATTGGATATCGATTTTCTCCAACCGCGAGATTTGAGATTCGTGATTACGCAGGATATCTTGTACTTCCCCTGCTGTCCCGTTTGTTCTGACGTCCAGCGCGTAGGATAACTTGTGTAGGCACCTCAACGCCTTATCGAAAGTTTGGGCCATAATCTTAGTACCCTTCATGGGTTCATCGCCTGGGACATAGTTCCAACTCCCTGTCATGAACACCCAGGCGGTTTGCGCAGAGCCCCTCAACGACTGGTCGGATCCCAGAATCGGTCGGATGGCAGCTAGTGAAAGGCAGGTACAGCGCAATGCAAAGGAATGGTCCCTTGCCACCAAATAAGATTCGCGAACATTTTGGTCGCTGCTGATATCTCCTATCACCTTTGCTATGTCTCCAAACTGGGCAAGCTCAGCTCCTGTGCAGCATACAAGCGACGCAGTTGTCTCAATGCATGCACGTGTACGCCTCCGCCATAGCTCATCACTTGCGAAAAGACCACGGTTCTTGCATGTCTCCAGTACATGGCCAACTCGTGCGGTGAGTTCACGTACGGTGTCCTCTCCTTGAAAATGTGCGGTGGAGTGCCGCTGAGTATGGGTCGGATGTGGGGCAGGGGGAAGTATCGCTGTTTTGTCACGAGCGTCACTGGCAGTGCGAATTCTGACCAGACGAATGATCGTAGCAAAGACGCTCCGGATGCGTGAAGGCTGGTACCCGTCTCTGTTCTTGTTCTTGTCTTCTATCGCGTTCGAAACATTTTTCCACACATCAGCACCCCATACAGCGTTAAACGAGCCGGGAATTGCCATCACGAATGATTCCATTTCGGCATCTTCCGTCATGTTGCCAACCAACCATCGAATTGCCCGTTCATCTCGCCCCTTGCGATCCTCCGTCTCTTCCATAGCAAGTTGCAACTTTCCCTGAGCCATGTTCCAGCTAACAGGTTTCGATGCACCGTCAGAACTCCACTCCTTGTATTGGCGGCCGCCCAATTTCTGCATAAGATACCAGACAAGACCGGAGAATGAGTTCTGGTACGGCGACTGCGGATATATGATGGGCGCAAAGATCGTGAAGATATAGAGAATAACGGTTGTGCCGATGGGGATAGTAGTGCCTAGACCAACTGTCGTGTTGATGTTAAACACAAAGTCACAAAGGCCCACTAAGAAGAGGAAGAGAGATACGTGGAGAAGACCAGGAACAGCCTCTGCCACAACAGGCATGTACCATCCTTCTGATCCTTCATGCAAGTATTGTCGCAGCCGCGCGCTCTTCAGAGGGGAGCTGTAGCGTTGGAAGACATGCATGTAATCGCGCACCCATTGCTGGACGAGGGTTGCGAGGAGTGCTGTGGATAGACTGAAGACGAGGGCCATGAACCAGAAGACATTCACGCGGAGGTCGGATGCCAATGGTTTGAAAGAAGGGAAAGGGGGCGGTGGAGTGGAAGGGATGGAAACCTGTGGAGCGATGGAAGATATTTGGTGGGAAATCTGATAAAGGATAGCGACGTTTTGTTGGAGATAATAGACCATTTGGTCTGCAGGGCTGACTTTCAAGTCTTGTTTGCTGTCGATTATGAACGCGGTGAGGATGGCGGAAAACAAACCAGCCTGTGGGATCAGTGTGGGATCATAGATCAGGATGGCTGTGTCTGCAAAGTATGGGCTAAATATGAACGGACGAATATGAGGACACCATCCATGTCTTCTTTCAGTGTTTGAATTCGGGCCTCGTCGTAGCTCTTGGCTTCCTTTCCGTAAAGGGTCCATAGAGAGTTAGCGCTTCCGTCAAAGTCTCCTATCAGGCGCTTTTCTTCAAGTTCTTGGTCAGGCAGGCTGTCAAGATTAACATCGAAGGGTAGGTCTTTCATTACGGATTGTTTAGGTTTACATCAGATTATGGGGCACTCCTTGGCAACAGGGGGCATACATACCTGGAATTCCGGGGCTTACATCAGACTCCGACAGAGTTGATGCGTCAGTCTGAACCTCTGGTCCAGCTCGTATTGGCGCGTGCCCTATATCGTCCAGGTCCTCATGGTCTGACTGGCGGACATTTATCTCGCAGATCTCGCAAGCACTGTATCCTGCTTATCAATGAAAGAGTTGGTATGGACTATTTGAGATACAATGGTGAGGGATAAACTATAAGTCGTACCTTCCTTGTCCTTGTGTGAGATGACGATGCTTTTCTGTGCTTCGGAGTTGAAATCTTGGTCACTCGTCACCAACAGCGGTGAACTGATAGACAGACCCGAACACGTTATCATCTCATGTGGCTCACTTCTTCCCACCACTTTCTCGACATCCATTAGCACCTATAATCCAGTGTAAACAACATACATAGAGGACATACCTAAGGGAGGTGGGACATCGCGCTGAGCCTCAAGGTCGACGCTGTGATCCGATAGAGCGGATGGCATGGACATGGATACGAGGTAAAGAAACACAGGCGATCGTTCAGCAGTGGAAAATGTGGACAATGTGGACCCACAGGTGCCCACACTATAAGCTTTGTTGATGTACGACGTCGTCCAGGAGCAATCGTATTACAATAGGACGAAATTCTAGATGTGATGGTATCAATTTGGGCACAAGGACCGTCCAGGCGGTTTGATGGTGCCGCGAACCCAGGGAAGTTCTCGCCTTCAGCACAATGACGGCCATAATACGTTTGCACTCTCCAGTCTGGAATCTGAATTCAGAAACCTCGCTACCAGTCAGGAGCTTCCCAAGAATCACGGCTTGCATCGTCAGTATCACTCTTCAAGCACTTGGTTAGGGAAGCTTAGTGACGTGATTGACTCGGCTGTGTTGTATTCACCCACGATAATAAGGTGCCAGTGTGCCCGTTAGAACCTGTGGAAAAGGAAAACCTGTCTTACACAGTTCTTACACACACAAAACACAAAAAGGATGGCTCGAAATGGAACAACTGAAAATGTTATACAACAATACAAACACACACAAACACTTTTGTCAATCGTCTCATGTTTTTATTCTTTTCCTCCCCACCCCTCGGCGCCCATTCTCGAACACTATCACTTAGAACTATGATGGTAGCTATCGCGGCGCGACCGTACCCACGTTTACACACGGTTTCTCGTGCTGCCTTCGGCTGACTCGCTGACTCACCTGTTTGCGTTACAATTCCAAAGTCCTTGTTGCGCATGCTCTCCACTTAACCCGTGACAACCCTCCCTTTTACCCATATGGAGCCAACTTGGGGGGACTAGTGAGTTGTCTGGAATTGTACATGGGATACGTACGTTTCTGTTCTACCGGTCATCGGGACGTCTCCTATTGTTTCCCAGAGTAGCAACTGTGAAATAGTGCGTTGCTCCCCCGAAAGCGTTGCGCCTCCTTCAACTCCTTTTAACCTAGCCGTGGGCCAGCACATCACACTTACCAGAGAACAAAGGACCGCTACGATAGGGGTATCGTCGCTTGGTTAATGATTTGAAAGTCTAGTATTGGCGCGTGCAAGTGTGCCACAACCGGCGGGCAACATCAATATCGTAATATGTCATTACAAGCGACACGTCTCAGTGTGAGATCGACCCACCAAGCTTGCATCAAGTGACTCACTCTACCACAGCAGCGCAATCCCCAAGTCCCCAACGCCGCCGACATCCTCCATAACAAAAGCCAAAAACAATACCTTGCTTTTTGTAAAGCCGTCATAAGATGAGAAAAAAAAATACAATAAGGGACATTGTTGGGCAAAGAAAAAATACACCAGTAGGAAAGGCCCAGAGTGAACAGAACTCTGTCCACCTCCGTGATAACTCGCAACGCCTTGGCTCAAAGCGTTCTACCTGGGTTCGACAGGTCACGGGAGTAAGCCGCTGCACGATATCGTTGATATGTGGACCTTTCTGTCAACACACTGTAATGGCCCGGAATGTGTCGATGTGGAGTGCAGAGTGGGATATATTTGATGAGGATGTAAATATGTAAATAACAGCTGCTTGTGTGCGAAGAAGAAAAGCTCGACCATAAAGCCAAGGCCACGTCCATCACGCACTGCAGATCCTGGTGACGCCACATCTGGCGGTGCCATCGCGCTTTTTTGGACAGTTGAACAAATTCCGATATGTTCGTGAGCGTTCGCTGGAAGGTATCGCCGTCCCGTTGTCCTTCGAGTATATTCCGGAGCGTAGAAACAAGAGAGCTGATTCCTGTGAGATCCCGCCCAGGAAAATATGAATTGGAATTTATGTGGATCGTGGAAGAATTCCACAAACTGGCCACTGCATCCAAGATGTCGAATGGCATCTTCCGCATGGAAGTACAGTTGAAAGTCGAATTCCAGAACCTGTTGAATGGCCACCAGCGCGAAGGCACGTCCAGCGCGCCACAAAGATCTGCCAGTGATCGATAGTGATCCCTTCTCGCGAACGACGATTCCCGCATCTTCTGATCACTGCTGATATCACCTAGTAGCTCGACAATAGACAATACCTCAAACCTGGTCAGGCTCGGCACCTGCACAGCATACAAGCCACGCATAAATCCACGTGTACGCCTGCGCCATAGTTCATTCCTAGCCAAAAAACCATGGTACTTGCATGTCTCCAATAGGTGGGCAATACATATGCTAAGGTTGTGCTTCACGTCCCCCTCTTGGATATCAAGATGCACGGTGATGGGAGGCGGATAGACGATATCGGCGGGAGCATTCATATCCGTAAATGGGGCCAAGACAGGTTCGCTAGAGCTTCCGCTCTTGCTCTTGTCTTCTGTCATGTCCAAGACCTGCTTCCACACCTCCCTACCCCATTCCGTGTTAAATGAGCCAGGGATCGCCATAACATATGATTCCATCTGTCATATTGCCAATCAACCATCGAATTGGTCGTTCATCCCGCTGCGTGCGTTCCTCCATCTCTGCCATTGCAAGCTACATCTGTCCCTGGGCCATGTTTGAGCTCACAAATCTCGGCAGTCCATAACCGCGATCGTGGTATTGAGCGCCCCAATTTCTGCATCAGATACCAGAGACGGCTGGAGAATGAGTCCTGATATGGAGACTGTGGATCTAGGACTGGTGCAAAAATAATGAAAACGTAGAGAAACCCTCTAATGGCGATCAGGGTTGTGGTGCTTAGACCAATTGTCAAGTTGATCCTCAATACAGAATCGCAAAGGCCCGCGAAGAAGAGGAAGAGAGACACGTGGAGGAGACCAGGTACTGCCTTTGCGACAACAGACATGTACCATCCTTCCGATCCCTCGTGCATGTATTACCGAAGCCGGGCGCTTTTCACAGCATCACTGTGCCGTTGGAAGACATGCAGGTAATCACACACCCATTTCTGGATGAGGGTGTTGAGGAGCACCGCGGAGAGATTGAAGACGAGGGCCATGAACCAGAAGACATTGATGCGGATATCGGATGCTGATGGTTTGAAAGAACGAAAGGGGCAGCTGGTGGGAAATCTGATCAAGGATGGCGACGTTTTGTTGCAGGGAGGTAATACGCCATTTGATCCGCAGGGCTTGACGTTCAAGTCCTGTTTGCTGTCGATTACCAATGCGGTGAGGGTGGTGGAAAATAAACCGGCCTGTAAAGCGGCGAATCAACAAGACTGAGTTCATTATACGCAGTGGGAACTGAAAAATATGTACGAACGAATATAAGAACACCATCCATGTCGTCTTTCGATGTTTGAATCCGGACCTCATCAATGTCATCATGGCTCTTGGCTTCCTTTCTGTAAAGAGCCCAGAGAAAGTTTGTGCTACAATCAAAGTCCCCTGTCATTCCCTTTACTGTAGGCTCTCGGTAACTGGGGTCAATCGCTGTTCGCTCCTACATGAGACTGCCCCTGGTCGCAGCGTCCCTAACGAGGGATACACACCCGGACATGGCAGTTCGGCTTGTGATTGGACCTCAGGAGATAGTAGTAATTCTCGTATTTGGACCTCAGATATTTCGAACACCGGAATTTGGACTTCAGGTAGACTCTCGTCTAGTCCCACTTGGGTCGACATATGGCTGGTAGTACCATCAATGTCGTGGACACCACTATCGTCAGTACAGCTTCGTCAGTTCCTTACTTCCATCACAGCGTTGGTGTGGATCATTCTTGAGATACAACGGCGACGAGGTATTCAAGTCGTAACTTCAGTTCATCCTGTGAGGTATCTAGTTGGGCAGCTTGGGCTCTGGGGCTGACCTGTGACCCCTTGCTCGGTGGAGTGGCCCGTGGACATAGTCTGCCGTTTCCCTTCATCTCTGACGGATACGGGGAGATCCTCATCATGACTCGTGTCATGTGCCTCGCTTCTTCCTACATCTTCCTCGGGAACCATAAGGAATTCTGACCTAAAGGGAAGAAGCGAAAACGACGGAGACGCACGGGGACTCGGGGAGGCTGAAAGAGGCCTTGTTGAGTTTAGCCTCGGGGTCGATGTATGACCTATCTGTCCAGGAGCCATCGACGTACTATATAGAGAAAAATGGAACGATGTGCATTGCCAATATGTTGGACTGTGGAGAGGCCCGAAGCACGTGTACGGCGTTCGGACCACTCGGCGTCATCGTCGGTCTCACTGACAACGAAATCGAAATCCGAGTCCCGTGCGTCGGTCACTATTTTCCACGCTTTCTCACCTCATCACCGTTATCGTTATCACATTTGGCACGTCTGTGTTAATATATCCTCGACCGCCTTACTGTCACCGCCCGCCATCATCATCCCCCGTGTTTTGCGTCGCATGCTGTCGGCTTTCAATGGCCTGCCATCCTAAACGCCATTCCCCTTACCTTCTCTCCGGGAAGATATCTCTTACCCTCGAAATACAACTCTGATAGGTGTGATAGATCCAACTGGATTGAAGATTACTCGATTCTGAGACGAGTGATTGCCGACTGGTCGTCGACATCAATACTGCAACTCGAAAGTGTTGTGAGAATCGTGCTCATGTCCCGAAGTCGGGACAACTTCCTTTGGAAAAGCTTTTCCTATGGTTGCAGGAGCAAAGAACAAGGCGGTAGGGTCTGTAGCAGCTCGATGTCAGTTAAACATCGAAAGCGTGGAAAAAATACGTCAATAGAGCAGCAGACATTGCCGGGACGCAGGGGCCACAAGTTCAGATCGACCACTGTACAGTTCTATTAGCAACGAAAGAAAAAGACATCGCAAACAATACAATACAAAAACATAAAGGCGCGATCATCTCTCCCCGGAAAAAGACGAACGACAGGGAGTTCGATGGTTCGAGCGTTACGACCGCGAGCCGACATATTTCTCCACGAGCGGCCTCCAGCACTTGGTCGAAAGCTGCATGTGCTCGCCGTCACACGATACGTGGATGACGCGATCGCTCTCGTCAAGGGCGCGCAGCCCAATCCAGTCTTCGACATACAGCGGCTGCTCGCGCATCGGCACAATCGCCTTCTCCTTTCTCTCTTCCCTATTTTCCAAGTCGAAGACGGTGCTCAAGGCGTCGTCGTCTTCTTCCTCTGGAAGGTACGACCCGAACCAGGAGCTCTCCTTGGGCACGACCGTGCGGTCTTGCTCGAAGAGAACGAGGACGAGGGCATCAAGCTGTTTGAGGTGCATGGCATATGTCGCGTTTTTGCGTGGCAGCTCGTTGTTGATTGACGTTAGGAAGTGGTTCGATTCGAGGTATCGTGCGAGTTGGGCTGGGTCGCGATAGTATTGCGCCTATCGGGCGATGGAAAATAAACAACCAACCAAGGCGGGGAGGGTGGGATTGTAACTAATGTGAGTCGTTGCAAGGAAGGCAAAGAAAAAGGGGCGCGTTACCTGAACGAGATTCTTCTGCGCCCACTCATTGTACACACCAGCGCGTGCCGCATTCCGCACAAGGTTGCAGAGAATGTCGTAGGGCTTGCACGGGGGAATATCAGATATGCCCATGTGTTGCGAGCCAAAGGTGATGAGATTCCGGACTGGCGGGTTGTTGTAGCGCTCGACGTATGCCCTAAGAAATTGCCCCCCTGGATGCGGTTGTCATCAGAAACGGGTCGTAGGGAGGCAACTTGCTTCTTCCTGCTTCGGTACAAACCTTGGGAGAACCCCATTGCATCGAAGCCCCCTGACAGCTGATGCAGGTGTTTAAGTTGCTGTGCGACGAGTTCCACTTGGTCGTCAACATTTCCAAACTGTTCACGAATTCGTGTAAGTAAAGGTGAGTAGTAGGAAAGGCTGCAGGGGCGGGCTCGAACGCACGAAAGTAGCCCGTTTGTCCTCCTTGGAGTCTGGGTCGATATACACCGAGTGTATGAAAATCCCAGGGTGCATCTCCTCTATATATGCCTGGAATTCGAGAATGGTAGGCGAATCATACGAGTCACCTGGGGGCGTTGTTTCATCAGCACGCGAAACACGATTGAAGGAAACGGAAGAGACGGACCAAGTCCGTGCCAAATCACAAGGGGTCGAGGCTTTGAGATTCCCAGAACATCCTGCGCAGGCCTTGCCAGAGCCCCGATGGCAGAGATGAGGACGAAGGCACTTTGGTACTTCATGGTTGCGAGTTGCGACTTGTCCGCAGCAGCTCCTGCCGACCGCGCGCCGACTGATCACGACGAATGTTGCCCGGATGAATATTAGTCACGTGCTGGGAAATTACAGCTTCCCGCTTCCCTGACTTAGTCCCAACTCGGATGCTCGCATTTTCTTCGGGTTCGGGCAATGTCAGCGGGCGGGAACGGCTGATTTTATATTGGCACATTCGCTGCTGTCAGCTCCTCTTCTTTTTCCATGAAATAATTGCTAATTCCCATGAACGGCTCTTCATCTCGTACTGTGAACATAGGCGTGTCTGCTCCAAGACGGTGCGGCGCTAGAGTCTACGAGCGGGTACATGGGGTTTGCGTGAAGGTAATAGAACGCAACTGTGACTGTCTCCGGTACGGTCGGTACTTCGTGATCCAGACACATACCTACTGCTCGGTGCACAGAACGGGGGGTTCTCCTTTCTTGGTCATATCTGCGTAGTAGTAGACAATTGGGATAGAGGGTATGTTACGCTCTTGGGGCACGACGGCAATGAGAACGCAAGTCCACGCATGACTAACCCCACAAGCTACTGTACCATATCCGGCTGATACGAAAGATTAGCCGGCTCCATCAGCAGGCATTCTAGGGCGAGGACTTGGAAGTTTCTCAAATCGACCAGCAATGAAATTTAATGAAAGGCCTTGCTTGACAGGTGACGAAGCTGTTGATTGGACGGGGCATCTTTATATTTAATGACATAAGAGGTGATGCTGTACGGGTATCAAAAGGCCAACCTTGATGCCATGTCCCTAAGATGGTTCCTCTCGGACACTGTATACCAACCATGTCCGAGTCTGCGTCGAGCCACAGCGACGGGAACTCAATTCGCTCCGATGGCGATTTTTTGTTGAATTACTTCTCATCTCACTTAGAAAAAAAAATCTGCTCGAGGTTCGCAGAGGTCGGGGTAGGGGATGACTTGATCGATGCCCCGCTTGAAACACATAGAAGGACCACGCTTGCCCCAAATGTCGACGGGGCAAGCTTCCTTCAAAGGGGCATCAGCGATAGCCATATTCGTTGTCCGACTTTTGCCCCTGTCATGATACCGTTCCCGGAAGGAGTGACACAAAGGAAAGCCATCGCCGTTTGTTACCTTGTTCGTCATCCTAAAAACAGAGAGCAATAATACCGACCTTGGGAATGACACCTTAAAGAACGGAGGTTTTCTCTGTCAGCTCTCGGCAAAGCCTAGTCTCGGAAGAAGTTGTTGTCGAGGGGGAAAAGGACATGAGTGCCTTCCAGGGGCTTAAATGAGAGAGGCAAGTTCGCCATAGGCCGCTAACATTTGATCCAGGTCTTCATTCTCATGTCAAACCAGCAGCCTGATCCAGATAAGGTCGGTTGAAATGTTAAGCCGGGCCATCACCGATAAGATGGTGTTACTGTATCTCAGGCGACAAGCTCACAAGACATCCGAGCTCTCGGTGTCTCATCGCGCGAAGTCATTTATCGTAACATCAGAGACCATCTCATTGAGTCTTGAGGCGGACTCTCAACAACCCAACGCCACGGTCAGCATTGGCAGTTGTAGAATGGAAACCAAGGCACATCAATGATGCATGACACCTGCAGTAAGTTCCCCTGAATTCTGTTCACCACCAAAGGTATCGGAGGTGTGACAGCGCCCATGTGTAAGGGATATCCGCGGACCTCAGGTTGTCTACATCGACAATTTCAGTTAACGCCCAGCAGACCGGATTACAGAGGAAACGGCACCCATCTCGAATGGATGGGTGATTCCTTCATCCTGCAAGCTGCAAAAGGTGTTTGTTACATATCAGATTTACAAGCATCGCTTATCTGAACACGGCGAGAGTTAGACCTAGAGCAAGCTCTTCTTCCGGATGCCATCGCCTTCTACGAGGATACATGGCCCACCGTAGAGGACTTTGTCCTCGAGTCCATTCGCATGAATGTAGCTAGTCACAGAGTCATCCTCGGCTCCCGGCTGCAGCCAGAGGGAGGGGATGTTGAGCTCCCTTGCTTGCTGGAGCAAACCAAGCGTCACCTGTCCTCGCGGTTGCACCAGAAGAAACGGAAGGGAGGAAGTAAACTGACCTTGGGGTTGGTCACGATGCTCACGGAAGTTTCAGTGGGTGCCATGAGATCCGTCAGAGTGGGTACTGCCACCACTCCCTCGAGCTCGCTCTCCTTCTGCACAGATGATACGACGCACGAATAAGTATTGCGTTTGAATGAGGTGGCGATGTGGACGGGGAAAAACGAACAGGGTGCACAGGAGTGACTGGCAGATTACGTGCCAAATACCACTTCAAAACCTGCGATGTCCACCCGAGTGAGTAACCGCCCCACCGATGGACCAAAAATGACGGGTACGCACTTTGGTGCCATACTTTGACTGATCTTTCGACGCGCCGACCACGGCGTATCGAGGTGACGAAAGGAATAGCTTTTGTATCTCTGCGGTGGTGCGAGTCATTGGTCAGGGTTTGATGACGATACGTGTCAGCCACCGAAGGATTAGATCAGGACCAGCATGTGACCGAAAAAGAAGTCTTCGTCGCAGCAACTAATATTTCTGGCGGCATCCTCTCCATGCATGGTGCAAAGACATGTGTGATGGGGAAGTGATGAGGATGGATCAATCAGTACGGTAGTGGCATCAGTGAAATTGAAATTGAGAGGCACGTGCCAGCAACACGCCCTTGACGCGTGCTCACAGTGTGCTCACCACGCGACTTTGGTGGTGTGGTGCCTTCCCTGCTTCCATCTTCCCAGGTCTCCTGCGGCGGCTTGCTCGGACACGAGCCACAGCTTTCATATCCCCAGCGCACGGTCGCTGCACCCTACCATCTATCATCCATCTAATATACCCTCTCAACTTGACTCATGTCCTGGGTGCCCTCGCCAGCGACAGCGCGGCACCTCTTTTATGGTATTCTCATCGGGTTCTCTCTCTCCTTCGCATCTACGTCTGTCATCTCCACGTACAGGAAACGTAGGGGGGACAGTGCGACCACGAGGGCTGACATACGCCCCATCGAGTTGCGAAGTGATGAGGTATTGGACGGTGTGACGGGGTTGATCGGTACGTGGCCTAGTAGTCGGCCCGTCCTGTTCGGCTCACAGGGCGGACTGGGAAATAAGGAAACACTCCGTTGGTTCGGATTAATTCGCTCAGCGATGCGTTGGGTGTTGAGATTCTTGGTAAGGCAGAGGTGCGTATGGGTTGCTAAAGTATGGTCATGTGGCGATAGCATCGTCTCTCTGAGAACCAGCCCTTATATATAGTACCTCAACCCAGGGGGCAGCGTAAAGGACCGTGTCGCACTCAGAAGTATGTTCAATTTGACGTCCGAAAAGGCCCGGCTCCCGTTGACCATTCGCTCGCAAAGTGATCGAAGACGCTGAGCGCGAAGGACTATTGCGACCATACACCGGTTCACGAATATTCGAGGGTACAGTTGGATCCACGGGTATCTCGATAGCGACGATTGCTCGCGCGCGGTGCGTATCTTCCTCGCCTCGCGTATGCTTCACTCAGCTCAATCGTCAATTACAATGTAGAGGTTATGACGCCAGTGAGATTATGTGATTTATAAGTCAAGTTCGTCATCTTGACCAAGTCGTGTTATTTCAAGCCATTATTATGCCCGATGATGTCGCTTTCGAAAAAGTGAAGGCACTGGAAGTTCTCGGCGCGGATGTTGAGAGGGTTCGACCTGCAAGCATCGTGGATAAGAAGCAGGCAAGCATGATCATCCAATTCCGAAATATTGGCGCTGACGAGTCCTCCTTTTCTTGTAGTATGTAGTGAGTATGCCGTGACCACCTGAAGGAGAAAGACCTCATGGTTGCTCGAAGAACCTAGCTCGGGAGTATGCGCTTCATTTCACAAATACCGGTACCCGCGGGGTGTCCAAGGGACTGCCCCCATCTAATCACGCTCACCTACATAACCTCAAAAAAACTGCCTCTTCTGTCGCTGTCACCACTTCTGTCGTGTTGAATGGCAATGGCAACGGTCATGCGTCTTTCGGCGAAGAAGAGGAGCCACATTCCCACCCCCGCGGTTTTTTTGCGGATCAGTTCGAGGTCAGTCACGGCCACTCTAGCCATCAACGAGTATATGAACGTGGCACGACCACCCCCCAGAACCGCAGCAACTTTGACGCGCATTTTACTGGCACAGGTCCTGAAATTTGGCGACAGACGAATGGCGAAGTCGCTGCTTTCGTCGCTGGTGCAGGTGTGTCCTCCGTTCTCCCCTCTCTGCCCGCTGTCTGATGCCAAGCCTTCTGAAGGGACCGGTGGGACGATCGCGGGGACGGGACACTTTCTTAAATCAATGGCAGATGACATTCTCGTAGTGCTTGCGGATCCAGAAGGCAGCGGTCTTTGCAACAAGGTACGTCAAGCAGCTATCCAATTTTGAATTGGTGGCTGACAGGGCCGCGATCGAAATGTGAAGGTAAAGCATGGCGTCATGTTCGACATCAAGGAGAGCGAGGGCACGAGACGACGACATCAAGTCGATACCGTCGTTGAGGGAATTGGGATCAACCGTATCACGAAGAACATTGAACTCGCGCTCCCCGTGATCGGTGACGCCTTCCGGTGCGCGCCCCAATTTTGTGTTCCTTATGTCGGGTGACTCGAAGAAGCTAACGACGGGTGACATCGGTCATGATAGGATAACCGATGCCGAGGCAGTAAGTATGGCGCGCTTCTTGGTACAGCGCGACGGCCTGTTCCTTGGGTCGAGTAGCGCCGTGAATTTGGTTGCGTGCGTTAAACTTGCGCGCAAGATGGGTTGGAGCAATGGCGAGAAAATCGTCACGGTTCTGTGCGTTTTCCCGTCATGCTATCCAACCCTGCATTCCCCTGTCGCTAACGATGTCGTGAACTTTTTTTTTCGGGGGGGCCGCCCGCGCGTCAATTTCATCTCATAGGTGTGATTCAGGCGCCCGACATTACTCCAAGGTTCGTTCTGCTTCCGTTTTAGCTCGGCCGACGCTGGCGTTCGGGTTGCTGATAGCTATGGTAACAAAAACTCAAACTCCACAGTTCTGGTGCGTTCGTCGTTCTTTCCTTTGGTCACATTTCGGGGCTCATTGCAGCCGCGACCGAAATTTTGGTTGTGCGAACTGCAGGGACGACGCATACCTGTCCAAGGCTGGGATACCCGTTGACGTGGGCATTATTCAGGATCTACTTACACAGCCATTCCCGCCGATGTCGTCGATTACTATAATCTGAATTTTATATTGTGTCCTTTGATGCGTGCCCGTCACCCATCGAGTCAAGTTCAGTCAGTCAACCACCAGCGCAGGGGCACATGGGGTGTGAATCGGGCGCCCACCCGCCATTCAATTGAGTGGGAGCTTTAGCGTAGCGTGAGCCCTTACGCGCGCGTCGTGTTTGAGGTCCTTTCCTTCCTCGCTCACGTGGTCGAGGTAATTTGTATTCAAAATAAATTTTGTGTCTTCGATGTCACTCCATCTGTTTTAACGCTCGAATGTGAGCAACGCCAAGAGCAACGCAGAAGTGAGCTCCGTCTTTTTTGCTCTTTTCCATAGGGAAAACCAAGAAGAGCGTGCCCCGTTTCTTCTTTCCCGTTTCCTTTTTCTTTTTAGTTCCTTTTTTCTTTTTATTATTTGAGGGTGAAGGACGACAAAGGACTGGACTCATACCGAGTCAATCGCTTCTAGCCGCCAGCTGACTCCCAGATTTTATGGGGGCCTGGGCCCGCTGTGTCCTGTGTCTCGTCCTGTCCCGCCCACGTCCAATTTGGCTAAGTCGCTTGCGCGGGCGCGGGAATCGGCTAAACGATTTTATCCCCGGTCCCCGGTGATGGGCCGGGGTTGTGTGGCGCCAATGAGGAACGAACGAACAAACAGTCCCCACCCGCCCCTTCCCCCCTCATATCGATTTTCAATAGAATGCACGATTGGAAACCCTCAGGATGAGCCGTCTCCGCACCTGCCAGTGGTGGAGGAGGGACTACGCTATAAAATTCCTCTCTCTCTCTCTAGCGTCGGGCGGGACCAGAGTCGATCTTTGCGGCCCCACTGTAATTCTGTAAAACCTATTGACGCCGAATCCCCATTCAGTTCTCGGGGGACTCGGCAGTGCGCGTCGCTGGGTTTCCCCAATCCCCAATCACGAAGAAGGTCGGCTGGGCGCAACGCGTACCCCTCATAAGTCATAATGTAGGATGTCGTGGGCGCATTTGTGAGGGTATGGGTGCAGCGCTTGCACCATTTGCGTATAAGGACATGTCGCGGCGCCCAAAGGATCCGCATACTGCGACCGCGGCTCTAACGAAAAAAAGAAATGCCCGTAATACGCGAGAATCCACAATTTTGTTCCCTTCTGAATTGCTTTTTGGCCCCCTAAATTATCACTTGGAAGGTGGTACAGATAGTGGGTAAATATGACAACTAAAATCCGTATGGTACTAAGTTAGAAGAGACCCGAGGCAATGACCCGGAGAGTAGTTGCATCTACCTGGGCAAAATGAGGATTATACGAGGTGAACGTAGAGGTGTGTAAACAATTGGTACATTTCATAACAACTGCGACTGCGGGAGCATTTGAGAGTAGCTAAAACCGTCTTGGAGCGATACGTTCGTTGTGGAAATAATCACCTCCTTCCTTATGTACCTGCGTTGTGAGGGGGTTCGTGGTTCTTCAAGCAGGACGCTTCTGTTAGACGCGCAAGGTCACATCGACTGCCTTAACGCCGTTGAGCTTTCACAGGTCCTGCCTTTGGGCCTGAGGAACGGGAACGGCGGCCACGATAAGATTCTGCAGGATATTCACAGACGAGGTGACGTCGTGAACAGGGCCTGTCAATACCAGATGGGGAAAAAAGGTCAGGAGTCATCAGTATGAAGGCACACAGGAACGAAGCCTCAAGGAAAGCAACGGGAAATGGCGAGTGCCATGAGAAATAGTGGACATAGAAGAGAAAGTGAAAGGAAACGGGCGTATAAATAAAGGGTAACGAGCAAGGTTTTAATAGCAAGAGAGTGGGGGAGCGCGTGACGACGTACTCGCAAGTTCGATCACCGCTTTCTTTATTGGCCTGCGGACAGCA
>Ga0307510_10004337_pt1 | contig 16690 bp, 10 predicted proteins | sample 12_EM_MG_FD_207224 | JGI IMG/M metagenome (GOLD analysis project Ga0307510, IMG submission 207224) | Populus trichocarpa ectomycorrhiza microbial communities from riparian zone in the Pacific Northwest, United States - 12_EM | ecosystem: Host-associated > Plants > Roots > Unclassified | place...
TATGGTTATTATAAAACATATCCTTGAGTGAGGAAAATTTATGAGATAAACCTGTGATTTGCAGGAGGGACCACAGACGTGGTGCAACAGCAACAGCAGGGGAGCACGAGTAGAGCTTCTATTGCAGGTAAGTGATCCGCACCTATACTTTCTAGTTAAATTCTATAATTTAATATGTTATTGATGTGAGATGTGAATTACCGAATGTTGGATATTAGAAGAAAGGAGGAAGAGTTTGCGTAATGATGCCGATATTTTGGATAGTATTCTGAATGTATGTGTATGGTGAACGGTTTTTGTGTGAATTGCCAAGTGATGAAATTATCGTTGACAAAGAAATATGAGAGGTGTGATTTGGGGCGTGAACTAGCATACATTTAGTGTATGTTAGGATCCCGGGTAAGGGGATCGCCATGTTTGGACTAACATACATTTAGTGTATGTTAGGATCCCGGATTAGGGGATCAAGATTGTATTTGCTAACATACATTTAGGGTATGTTAGGATCCCGGGTAAGGGGATCAAGATATATTGACTAGCATACATTTAGTGTATGTTAGGGTCCCGGATAAGGGGTTCAATCATGTATTGGCTAGCATACATTTAGTGTATGTTAGGGTCCCAGGTAAGGGGATCAATCATGTATTGGCTAACATACATTTAGTGTATATTAGGCTCCCGGGTAAGGGGATCAAGATGTATTGACTAGCACACATTTAGTGTATGTTAGGATCCCGGATAAGGGGATCACCATGTATTGACTAACATGCATTTAGTGTATGTTAGGATCCCGGGTAAGGGGATCACCTTGCATCGACTCCTATGGGGTGATGATGATAACAGTGAAATTGGTATTGGTAATGTGTTAAGCGAAAAATAATAATGGGTGGTTTTATGAGATCTTGAATGGAGGTTGATAATGGAAGAGAAAGTGGTTTTTAGTAGTTGAATGAGAAAAAGTCTCCAATGAAAACCAAAAGGGAGAAGTGAATAAAATATGAATGCATGTTTTCCTTTTTAAATTGTTGGATATTTGTATTGCTATATTATTGTGATATTCATGTTTCAATAATATGTATTTTATTTTCAGGATCATCGCATGCACGACATAAGTAGATTCTAGCTTAGGTTCACTTTTTTTAATTTAGGTTCTACGGAGTGTACCCTTGTATTTGGTAATATTACAACTTTTATTTAACTCAATTTGTATAATTGATGTTTAAACTTGAATAGATGAATTTAATTCTGTAGTTTGTATAACTATATTCCATGTATGCATGTTTATATCTTTATCCATCCATAATGATAATTGTTGTACAATGTATATCATAAACATTGTGGTTGATATGAATGATGATGTTTGTGGAACTGAGACCTAGGATGATTGGGTTGAATTGAGTTAGGAGATGTGGTATATTAAAAGTGTAAACAGGTTGTATGTCGATAACTTGGGACCTCCCGGTATAGGGGAGACTTCATCGAAATTTCGGTAGACTTTAATACAAATACCATGAATAAATATATATAAAAAAAATTAGTCACTCTGTTTATCAGTTAACATGAGATCGTTGCTTTATCCTGGATATGGGGATGCTACATACTATCTCTCGTACGAACCATCCTGAAACAATTTGATATATAAGTCTGTTTGTTTTTGTGTTTCAAAAGTGCTTTTAAAAAAATTTAAATTTTATTTTATTTTCTTATTTGCTTCAAATTAATCTTTGGTATTTTTAGATCATTCTGATGTGCTGATGTCAAAAATAATTTTATTTTAAAAAAACATTATTATGATGCATTTCCGAGCAAAAAATACTTTGAAAAGAAACTGTTACCACACTCTCAAACACCTTAAACCTAAACCGGGCTCTGATATCAAATGTAACATCTTCAACTTTTCAATTTCACTTTATCTATTTATTTTATCCATTATGATTAGAATGTAAAACTGAGAAAAAAACAATTATATATCTTCACATGATATTTTAACTCTACAATAATTTCAGCAGAGTTTCCTCTAATTTATATATCATCTAGTTTCATCTTCTCCTCTTCATTCTCCTCATTAGTCTCAACCTTATTATTAGCTTTCATAACCATAACTCTTTTGTTTGGACACTATGAAGCAACATGACCAAAACCCAAACACCAAAAGTATTTAATGTCATGGTTACAAAAAGTAGGAGTAACATTAGTACCTTTAACAATGACTAAGGTGTTTTTCTTCTCTTTAGGTTATTCAGTCTTACATTCCTCATTCTTCTGTGATGGACCACCTCAGTGTTAGCCTTCCAATTAGGTTTCCAAGGTTTTGAAGGGCCTAATGGTTGGCTTTGTGAAATGGTATCCTTCTATTTAAAATGTTTCCCCACCTGCACGGCCATATGCATCATCTCATCCAACTCCATATAATGATGCAATCATAATATGAGCTATATCGTGATTAAGTCCATTCATGAATCTAGCCACATCAGCCTCTTTATCGTCCTTAACATTAACTCAAATCATAGTAAATTCCATCTCTTTGAAGTACTCATCAACACTCTTCGTATCTTGACTCAAACTCTACAACATTCGATACAATTCTCTATAATAGTGGTTAGGCACAAATCTCATCCTTGTAAGGGATTTCATCTCATCTCAAGTATCAACTTGCCTCTCATAATTTCTTATGTGGTTTGTAACTAACTGATCACATCACAGAATGACATAATCAGTAAAAACAATCATAACAAGCTTAACTTTATGGGGATTCAGATAATTATGACACTAAAAAATCCACTCCACCTTCTTCTATCATTCTAAATAAACTTATGGATCATTCTTGCCCTGAAAAGCTAGAATTTTCAACTTAATTGTACCCAAATCTCCATCAAATTAATGTTAACTTATAGTCCTAGTACCTATAATTACCTGTCTGGCTAAAATTATCACCATATCTTTCTCCTCCAAACAGATGATTTCGTTGTTGTGCAAAACGTTTCCTATATCCCACAGACACATCTTCAAAATCAACATCACTCATGTACGTATTATCAGCAACAAACTCATCCATATTAGCGTTAACTCGCCTAACAGCCCTCCTAACTTTAAATTATCTTTTCTTAGACCTATTTTTAACCCATCATGATCATTAACATATTGACTCTCCAACCTATCTCCAAGTTCATTGGACATTTGATCCATCCGCTGATTTATAATGCATAATTGAGTTACAATTTTATTTTCTCCTCTTTATGGTTCCATGTTGTTGCTTGCCTCTAATATCCTCGAATCTTAAAATTGGTTAGCTGACAAGAAATATGATGTCTTATTTCTATCCCAACTTGAATTGCAATTAAATTCCACTTGTAGCTCCATGTATGTCCCAAACAATACACGAAGGTCTAGTCTGGATGAATTGACAATTTGACTCTCTGAAGTGATATGTTCATGATTTCATTTGACCTAAAATGTTACCACAATATAGTTCAATATGTTTAGTATATCCCTGAAAAATTTCAGTTCGATCCAATGTATGATTTGAGAGCTATACTTGATTTTGCAAAACTGATCAGCAGACATTTTAAGGTCAAATTCGGACCTCACTTAGTTCGTATCAGATAATATGTTGAAAGTGTTTCGTAGTAGGTTCATGGAAATTACTTCATATCTAATCCAAATAAATAAATAAAAGATTATATATGAATGAAAGCACATAAGAATGAATCATACATAATTACAAATAAAGACATAAACATCAAATCAAATAATAAACATATATCAATCAATTTAGGCAAAAAAGTAGAACAAAGACATTTAAAGCATGTATCAAAGCACACCAAACATATAATTATTAAAAAAACAAACAAAGAAACCTTAGCCCTAAACCAAGTCCTTATTGGAGTTGTGATGTGTATCAAATTACAACATTAATGAATCTAATTGAGGTGTTAATCAAGTCCATTGCAAGTCCAAAAACCAAATTGACTAAACAGACTCTTTTGGGTTTAATGTTTCAAACTGTCTGGTTTTATGATATTGAGCATAACATCAAATTTGACCATTCGATCAAGTTGAAACTTTACCAAGTAATTCTAAAGGTTTTGTTTTATATTAGGATAAGATTTCAAGTCAATTAGTGTTCAATAAAGCAGTCTGATACAGGTTAGAAGTAATTGTATGAAAATTGCATTATTTTCCTAACAAGTTTAGGATTATCTTTCCTTATGATTTTTGGATTTTATGTTTAACAATGATTCCTTATTTTATTTGGAGACATATATGGCAACATATTACTTATATATGTTTGCAAGGATTCCATGTGCTACAAAAATTACAAGATCAACAAGAATTCCAAAGTTGTCAAGGAAGAGATATCAACATCAATCCTTATTCTACAAGGATTGTTTAGCTACAATCAAGGAAGTTTCTTAATGCTTTGGGGACAAATAAGTGGCAAGGAATAGGAGGTGTCTTGGCAGCAAATTCTCCTTTAAAATTAAAGAGACAAAATTCTCCTTCAAAATTCTCCCTCAATTCCAATAAGACTATAGGTGGCAACTTTTCCTTAATTCTAAGGAAATAAATGATGACTACTACATATTATTTAAAAAAGGGATCAGACATGATAATATTATTGCTGGAAAATTTATTCAGCTTGATGAGAAAGACTCTCGTATTCTTTGGTTACCTAACGAATTAAATTGACTTATAAAAAATTAACTGACATTATGGTATCTTCCTTATAATTCTCATTCATGAATTGGTATTTATAGGGTGGAGGTTTTTATTCTAATAGTTTTAGAGCCTTAAGACAGGTTTTCATTATATTACACTCATATCATACATATTTCAGCTTTTCAGGTTTTGTTATCAATCTTGTTGTAAGTTGTATGACCACGTGATTATGAGGTTCACATTAAGTTGTCATTCTGTCGTAGGGGACATATCAGCAAACTATATGTAAAAGTAGTATAATTATATATATAAAAAAAGTTATCGTCTAGTTTTATGGTAACCATAAACCATAATTGGTCTTTAGAGATATTATATAATAGGAAAGATAACAATCATCATATACATCCTATCTAAAATAAGTTATTTCATGTTTGTTTTTTTCTATGATAAAGGTACCTATTATTCTTATATGTTAAAAGTTTTCCTAAAATTGTATATGTGCTTTTTTTTTTTTTTATTACAGGCAAAAAACTATTAAAACCTATAGTGGTGATTTGGGATCTGGACCCATAATAAAGCGAGCTCAATCCTCACTTTTATAATATAAAAGTTGGACCCTAGAGATGGTGTTAGTTGATGGCTAAGGTCCTTTTCAAGATTATACAATTGAAATAGGCCTGAAGGCCTTACTTTAAATAAGCCTAAATGAGACCACATCAATCCAATCCAAATTCATTCACCACATCAAAGAGTTGTATCTCAAAATAGAAACACATAAAATAAATTAACACATATCAACATGAACATAGACAATCCAAATTCAACATATGAATATTTATATATAATTAATTAAAAAAATATGTTAAAGTTCTACAAATATTTACATTTATAATTTGAAAAGATATTGTAACCATAGGTGACATCATTTCTTAAAGGCAATTAATTAGATAGTCGAAATAGTAGCTTGAAAGGGTATTGTTAAGGCACCCTCAAACTTATAAGTCTATATTCACAAAGAAAAGAAAAGAAAAGAGTTGTTCTTGATGTTTGAAAAATAAAGAGTTGCATATTAATAACTTTTATTTACTATTAAGGAACATCTTAGTACAATACGAAACAACAATTCATTTATCATATATTGATTAATAGATATAAACAATCTATATGTAACAAAATCGCAAGGGAAAACATTATATATTGAAAACATGATAAAGTCTCATCAACATTCAAGGATGATGCCAGTGACATTTTATTTATCCTAACTGATTTTACAAAAAATAAAAAAGGTTAATACATAACATAAATTGCAAGATAAATATTATAGCTTGAAAATATTTTGTACATAATGAAAATAAAGTCATGTATTAAGCGATTCTATTATCTATTCAACAAGATAAAAGAATAATACACAACGACAAATCATTTATCCTAAGTTGATTTTTGGATAATAAAAATAATTGATACACAACCAAATTGCAACGAAAAGCATAATATATTGAAAATAAAATAAAGTAATTTTTTAAGCAATTTAATTATCCGTTTAAGGATAATTCCTAGTGATGGTTTCTTTATCCCGTGTTGGTTTTATGAATAATAAAAATAATTAATACACAACATAAATTGCTAGGAAAAATATTATAGCATGAAAATATTTTGCAACGTACTGAAATGAGAAAATTGTGTATTAAACGAATCTATTATCCATTAGACAAGATCTTAAGATAACACCCAGTGATAGTTCATTTATCCTAGGTTTATTTTAGATTATAAAAATAGTTAATACACAACCAAATTGCAAGAAAAAAATATAATAAATTGAATATATTTTGCACATTATCAAAATAAAGTCACATATCAAGCGATTTTATTATACATTTAATGAGATCTAAGAATAACACTCAATGACAATTTATTTATTTTATGTTGATTTCTAGATATTAAAAACAGTTAATACACTACCAAAATTGAAAGGAAAATGTGGTAGCCCGAAAACATTTTGCACATAATAAAAATAAATTCATGTATTAAGTGGTTCTATTATCCATTTAACGAGATACAAGGATAACACCTAGTATGAAATTCTTGTCTAAAAAATAGAGGATATAGGGCTGTGTTATTAGTAAAAAGTGGAAAGGAGCTATGTTGATGTTGGAAAAAAGAGCAAAGGAGCCGATGTAATAGATATATATAAACTATTTATCTTAAATTTTAGTATTTGAAAAATGCTAAATCATGCCAAGGATTTTTTTCATTTATTTTATTTTTTATTTTATACAAATATGATTTTTATTTGAGAGACTTAGTTATATGCAATTTAAAAATACTTAGTGCATTTTTTAAAGAATGTTTTTTTTTTGTTTTTTTACAAGAAAATTGGTTTATTTAATATCAAAAAAGCACTTTACATGAAGGTCACAATTTCAAGTATTAAATAATAAGGGGGCAAGAAAATTACAAAGATAGAAAAAAAATGCAAGGAGGTCCCTTGAAGGTATAAAAATGAATAGGGTATGTTTGGCAAATACCAATAAAAAAAAAAACATTGTTGGAAAAAATAGCAAGGCGTGTTTGCCAAGCATGCTTTTATCTAAGAATCAAAGGCTTAAAAATTATCTTAAGACCATGTTTGTCAAACGTGCTTTAAAGATAGAAAATTAATTTTTTTCCTTTGAAAAATCCTGACCAACCAAACACGTCCTTAGGCCTAATAGACTGAACCCAACCACATGGGTTGGGTTTCCTTGTCCAAGCCCATAAGCTTAAAATACAAGACCCATACACAGAGAAGGAAGAATAAAGATGAAAAGAAAAATTCATTTGAATCTTGCCAAAAACATGAAAAACATTCAAATCAACCCACCAATGTAAATGAAATAATTGACTGAATTTGGTTAAGCAAAAAGCATAGAAAGATGCAACATCAAGATCTAATGCATAATCATCTATCAAACCACAACAATAAGCTCTAATCTTCACTGAAAATAACCCGATAGTGAAGAACCCTAACCTAGACATTCAAGGGTTCTAAGGATTGATTGATCCAAAACAATTTTTAAATAGATAAAATAAAGGCATAGAACGATCATGTATGAGTTATACCTTCGACTGAAGCTCATTAGAGAGGCTAAAATTCCAAGACATAAGAAAACATAAATTTGGGTTTAAGAACATCAAGAACATAACCTAAAAATTAAAAGAAACCAAGAAATGTGTAACAGCAAACCAAAACTCAGAATAACACCCAAAAACCTAGAAATAAGGCCTAAACATGGTAAACCTGACTTCAACATGTTTATGAAAACCCCTTAAAACTTCAAAACATTAATAACAAACAATAAAACCAATGCAACAATACCTTAGTTTAAAAAATTCATAGACATCCTTTCATTTTTAATAAACATTGTTGTATTGATTTGACAAACATTCCTAAGCAAAACTTAACATGAACCTAGCCTTTTTACACTCAATAATACACCAAAAAGAACTTGCAGTTATAATCTTGACCGATCAAAAGTCTTAATAAATATATAAGAAAAGAATCTAAACAATTAAAGTTAACTTCAAGACATCAAAATATACATTTAAACATGCTAACACTCGATTTTAACAATCAAGAAACAACAAGTTATATACTCAAAACCATTTTTGAACTTACTTCCCTAACAAATGCATATCACATCCAAAAACAATAATATGTTAGACATGGCTTCTAAACTAAAATGAAATCAATAGAATCAATAACAAACAAAATAAAAAGAATATATTAACATGGAAGACATTAAAAGAGAGGTGTGTCCATTAAGCTACATCATATCACCGAAGTTTTAGGTATACCTTATTGAATAATGTAACTTTCTTTTTCTAGATTTTTTTGCTTCTTTCCTCTTATTCTCATCTCCTTAGCTTGTATGAAATTTTTTTCCTCCTTTCTTCCTTCAAATTTTCACATGATTTGCTTTATTTTTCTCTTTATTTACTAAAGAACACTTCTTCGTTTTCTCTCTAATTTCCTCTCAATTTTCTCTTTGTGATTTCTTTCTCTCCAAGTCAACCTCCCTTTTGCTCAATCAGTCATAAATGATTGGGTTGAGTACTTTATCAAGACCATTGTGGAGATTAAGTCATAAATATATCATTGTTAGACCTAAACCTTGTAAACGAGATGTAAATCTATCATTATGAACAAACCATACTTAATTTAAGGGTCCAGAACTCCACATTCATTAATTGGAAGGTTAGCCCTTGATTAGCTTGAATCTGCCAATGCAGGGGTGACTGATTAGGGACAAGATGTTCTCGAGTTCATTGAAGTAAATGCGATGTAAACGTTTGATAGCAGTAGCTAATCCTTGTAGAGAAGATGTTTCTTAGTCAAATGGTGGTGGTTGGAGCTTTGAGGTGGTCAAAGATGTCAAGTTCATTCGCATGAAGGTGACATCTCGATCAGCCATCTCAGCTGAAGAAAAAGACACAAGGACCAAATGGCGTATCACTCATTTTTTTTCATTCAAGTCAGAGTGACATGTCATTCATTTAACCCCTAAAAATTAAGGTTTTTAAATAGGATTTTAGGGAAGTTTTAATTTAGTCCATATTCTTCCAATTTCAGCATATGTGTAACAACCCGGCTTTTCAAGCTCAAAACAATGGTAATTTTTTTTTTGTACTTGACACACATCGTGTAGGGAGTCGATGAACCTGTTCCCTCACATCATCAAGATACAATCCATACATCAACAACAATCGACATTTCAATTAAAAGTGGATCTTACATAAACACATAATATTAGGTTTGCATGATTAGCAGTTCACATAAACATATATCCCTATAGACATGAGTTTGCATTCCTATCCTACTAATAGTCATCATGAATTTTAAACAAAAGGATCTAATAATAGTTATACATTTAGTACATTGATTCATACAAAATACATCATGATTTAGAATAAAACTACATGATTCCTTGCAAAAGTAGGTTCCCGTGTATTGGGTTTTCCTAGGCACCTCGTTGGTGTGATATCCCTGCTGCAGTACAAAACATTTATAAGAATGTAATTACTTAATAATAATAATGGTAATAAACGGTCTAGCAGTTTAATGAAGCATTAACATTATCTCATGTTTAAAGGGTGAAATTTATAGTTCCCTTATGTACTTGGTATAGACAACTTGTAGTGCATATAGATGCTCCAATTCTTGCAATCAGCTATAATCTTAAATCTGGCTATTCTCTTAAGGTATCATTTGCTGAAGTTAATCGTTCATTCACCCCGGCCATCCACTTCGGATGCCATCCGCAAAAGCTACTTGGTCATTTGTCCCAGTCATTCATTCGGATGCCATTAGCCGTAGCTAATCATTCATTTGTCCTGGTCATCCATTCAGATGCCATTAGTCGAAGCTAATCAATCGTTTGTCTGGGTCATCCATTTGGATGCCATTAGCCGCAGCTAATCATTCATTTTTCCCGGTCTTCCATTTGGATGCCATTAGCCGAAGCTAATCATTCATTTGTCTCGGTCATCCATTCAGATGTCATTATTCGAAGTTTGTCCCAGTCATTCATTCAGATGCCATTAGCCGAAGCTAATCATTCATTTTTCCCGGTCATCCATTCGGATACATTAGCCGAAGCTAATCAACTATTGCATTTGGCAATTTGATATATGAACTAACACAATACAGTAACATTCAAAAAACAGTATTTAATTATTCAACGTTATTAAAAAGAAAGGTGAAAGTCACCTACGTGCAATAGAAGCTCTACTCGTGTTTCCCTGTTGTTGCTGTTGCATCACGCTTGTGGTCCCTCCTGCAAATCACAGGTTTATCTCATAAACTTTCCTCACTCAAGGATATGTTTTATAATAACCATATCAACAGTCAATAAATCTTTCTTTCAGTTATTTCTTTATATTTTATGTTTTTTCCCATTAATATTGTTGTTCTTTGTCCAACCATAGTTATCATTCTTCTCTTTATATTTGGACTGTTACTGTCCAACTATTACTGTCTGACATCTCCTCAGAGTTTTAACTATATCTAGAGTTATAGAACTCTGTTTCAAGCAAGATTGGTCTCGTTGGAAAGATAAGACATGAGGCTACAAGTTCTATGAAGGAAAGGAGAACCCAGTTCTGCCTCTAAGATAGTAAAAATTGCTCATAAAAAAACATTGGACTGTTACTGTCCAACTGTTACTATCTGACCTCTCCTCAGATGTTTAACTATATCTAGAGTTATAGAACTCCAATTCAAATGATATTGGTCTCGATTGAAAGCTAAGACACGAGGCTACAAGTTCCCTGAAGGAAGGAGAACCTCGTTCTACCTCTAAGATAGTCAAAATTGCTCATAAGTAAACATTGGACTGTTACTGTTCAACTGTTACTGCCTGGACATTGAACTATTACTGTCCGACCTCTCCTCATATTTTTAACTATATTTAGAGTTATAGAACTCGATGTCAAGCGAGATTAGTCTCATTGGAAAGCTAAGACACAAGGCTACAAGTTCTATAAGGAAGGAGAACCCAATTCTGCTTTTAAGATAGTCAAAATTGCTCATAAATAAACATTGGACTGTTATTGTCCAACTGTTACTGTCTAGACATTGAACTGTTACTGTCCGACCTCTCCTCAGATTTTTACCTATATCTAAAGTTATAGAACTCTATTTCAAGCAAGATTGGTCTCGTTGGAAAGTTAAGACACAAGGCTATAAGTTTTATGAAGTAAGTAGAACCTAGTTCTGCTTCTAAGATAGTCAAAATTACTCATCAACCAACCAGACCTACTGTCTTACAGGGTCTGTCATGACCCAGTCTCGGTTGGTGACCCATAGCTGGAGTTCTATAACTCCAAATTGAGCAATACCAATTTTCTTAGTTAGTCAATATCCAAACTACAATTTCTATGAAGGAACCTGATCTTAATTCCTTCATCCCCCAACCCGAAATCTCTTTGAAAGTCAAGAGACGAAACTGTCCAGGTTCGTCAACCTTTCCATTTACACACAACACATGAAATTATTTAATTTTAGCAACTAATACTTTTTCCTCAATTCAAGTCTAAGAACCCTAATCTGTAATTCAACATTCAGGCATCAATTTATAATCGACTTTGAATCAAGGTTTTGATCTTCAACTCCCTTCTTTTCTTTCTAATCACAACCGACCCTCTCCTCTCCTCTTCTTATTTAAATTTTCTTGTTAATCCCTTGCTCACAAGTGTTTATTCTACCTATAATCCTTAATCTTGGATGGGTTCTTGAAATTTTGGTGTTTCTCTCTTGATTTGTAAAAATGGATACGAAAACTCCATCTTTTCCTTCCTTACAGTAGCTGCCCATTTTTTTGTGAGAAGAGGGATATTTATGCTCTATAATTATTCTTATTTGTATCTATGCCCCATTTTCTTTAAGTGTATTATTTTTGCCCCACAACTTTTAGTTTAATTTATTTTCTTTAATTTAATCCAGCCTTGATTTTTCCCGGGGTTTACAATATGCATCCTCAATTCACCTTGAAACTTCTCAATTTTTGCAATTGCACCCCTAGAAACCTTGGTTTGAATCTTTTAATTTGAGTTCCTTTTACAACTTAGTCCTCGGTTTTCAAATTATGCAATTTGACCCCTATCAACCATTAAACTTTAAATTTTCTTTCAAATTAACCCTTAATTTGATAAATTTCAATCCTTGAATTCACGTGCCTTCTGCACTTTTGTCCTTGATTTTGAAATTCTTCAATTTGACCCTCTATTAGCTTTCAATCTTTAAATTTCTTTCAATTGAACCCCTGGTTACACCAATTTAGCCTTTCAAAATTTTAATTGCATTCCTAATCTTCTATTTTTTTGTGAATTGATCTGAATTAGGTCTCTAAACTTAATTTTTGTTCAATTGAGTCCTTAATTAAATTCATAAAACTCATTAAAAGTATAATTGAGTCTTTAAAATTAATTAATTCTTTCATTTTTTTTCTCAGTTGACTTTTAAACTTAATTAAGTTCTTACAAAGTCAATTAAACCTATTGTAGTTTAATTAAATCAATAAACTTGATTAATTCTTCAACTTTTGGTCAAGTTTGGATTTCAACCTCAATTTTCTTTCTTTCTTCATCTCATCTTGTCAAAATATCCCCAATCTGGCTATTCTTCTAGCATTTTGGTTTGTTGCAGCTCGAGAGCTTATCTCCTCATGTCCCAAAATATTTTTTTTTTTTTGGATTTTTGAATAAAAAAGAAAAACAAATATGCATTTTTGTAAAACAATTTTGAGGGATCCAAGTTTTGGGTTTATGAAAAAATTCATCCTCAAGCATTTGGTTTTAATTTATTTTTATGATAAATTTAGTCTTCATTCTTTTTATTGCTGTTTTTTTAATGCTTTTTTTATTGCATTCTCTTTTTTTTTCAATTTAATCCCTTGGATTTTTTTAGTTGAGAATTTTTTTTTTTTATCTTTTATAGGGTTAGTCTCGGCATTATGGTTAGAGTCATGGGTTTTAAAAGTTAACATAAGTTGACTTTGACCTTTTTTAAGGTCCTTTTATAAAATTGATTTATTTTCAATTGTCCTTCGACATCTGATATTTCTTTAATTGGTCTTTCTGCTTTTATTTTTTTTCACTTTCCTTTATGTTAAGTTATCTCAATACTAGATTGATTCAGATTTTTCTTTTAATTAATTTTTTTGTTTCATTGATAAGCTTTTTTATTAAGAATTTTGCTCCAATGTTTTTTGGGATTACTTTTTATGCTCAGCTACAAGTTTTGAAGGTTAACACGGATTGACTTTGATCTTTTTTTAGCTTTTTTTTTTTAAAATCAATTTCATCTCTCAACATTTAATTTTTTAGAAATTGATCTTCATGCTTTTTTTCACTTTTCTAATCTTGTATCATGATTGTGGGTTTAGCAGGTTAACCTAAGTTGATCTAGGTATTCTTTTTTTATTTGTTTTTAAATTAGTCTTGTCATTTAATAATAGGTTGTTTGATAATTGAGATTTATGATTTTATTTGATTTGCTATCATTAACAATTGTTTTTTCCTTACCTTTTATTGGTATGGATTATTGTTTGATTGAATAACAAATTTATCCTAAAAAACAAAGTTACAAAATACAATTGAGTATATGATCTATGCTGCGAGATCAAATATCTTAATTTTAGTTATCTCTTGATCAAATATCGATTTATTTAATTAAATTCATGTATAAATATTTTAATTTATGATTGAGAATTTTTTTTATATCTAAAAACATGTTTGGAAGGCTTGTATATTTATTTATTTTTGTTGAAAAAATAAATTTTAGTCCTACAATAAAGTGTAGATCATATAACCAGTCCAGTAATATTTGATGGTGTAAAAAACAAAATATGAAGATTTGCATAAATATAATCAAACAATGATGCTGTCCTTTCAATGACCAAAATACAAATCTTGAATGTATACTTTAATTACATTAATTTTACTCCATTATTACTTTAAAATTATTATATGTAGATAAAATAGAAGAAATAATAATATAAATAATTTTAAATTAATTATTGAATATTGAAAGACATTATAAGTGTCAAATGATATTATAAATATCTCTTAAACAAAACAAAATAGAAAAATGATACTATAAATATTCATTGATTATTATTTTTTATATTATATAATTGTTGATCATAAAAAAATCTCGTAAGTATCCATTGATTTTATAAATACACATTCATCAAACTTTTATATTGTTATTTTTAATTAACCTTATAAAACACTACAAATGTCTACTGAGATATAAAAAATCATTTGTAAAAGTATTTAATGTAAATCAAATTTGTAATTGCGACTTTAAATGTCTAATATAGGAGGATTAAAAGTTATATGAAAGAATAAGTCCTTATTTAGGGGTGGCATTATTCTCACTTTACAATTTGTTATTCTCAGTCCATCATTTATTAAATATATTTTTTATTTTTAACATCTAAAATTCTTTTTAATCTTCCTTTAGAAATAATAAAAATAAAAAATAAAAAAAATTAACAAAAAAACTATTTTTTAAGAATTTTTTTTCTATATATGAAAGAAGGTATATCGGGTCAGCTTGCATGTATTGAATTAAGCCCCTATACCCTGAACAAGACTTGTAAAAGAGGACTTACATCTTGCAGTCTGTAACCATTGGTATTAATGGGTAGAGAGAATCGAACTAAAAACTGCATAGAAAGCATATGTTCATTTTATCAATTCAGTCACCCACTAATAATTAAAATTTTAAAAATAATATATATATTTTAGTTGAGATTTCTTATTTTATAATATATATTTTAAAAATAATATATTTTTGAGGATCTAACTGGCCATATATAAATTTATATCTATAATTACTATATTTTTAGTTCCAGAACATATCTTTAATATCCAAGCCATTACATTATTAAACAAATATTAAAATATTAGTAGTGATTTATGATTTATAATATTATATTTGGTAATTGAAAATTTTAGAATAGTGGTACACTGAGTGACTTATTTATAAAATGTACAATATCTATAAACTTAGTATTAAGTTTGTAAAATAAATTCATAACTTGAATGTTTGGAAAATTATATATGTATATTTCTTTTATATTTATTTTTAAGAATATAAATAAAATTTATTTAATTAAGATTCAATAAAATAGAAGAAACATAATTAACTAGGCTATTTTGTTCTCCACAATAAATGATAGAGCGGGAATAACAAATATTGAGAGAAAAAAACATCACAATTTATTATTTAATAATAACATATTCTTAACGTTTAATGAATTTACCGGCTGTTTAATTACTAAATTTTCTTAATTTATAACAAATTTATTTTTCACTGTTATTATTATTTGATACAACTCATTAAATGTGAGGTTATTGTATCAAACACCCATTGTATTAGGTAAATCTTGAAAGTTGAAATGTCGTGACGTCGACATTTTAGTAATTCAGAGGAGGGGAAATGTCAATTGCTTCATAACATTCTCTTAACTGAAGATTGTCTTTCCTCCAAATCTAAGGCCGGCCCACCAGTTACCATCCTTGATTTTTATGGGCCTTTCTTGGACCCCAGCAGGGTTATTATGGGCTCACAAACCCATCCACAGTCCAAGATTATATTTTCAACAGTTAACACATAATACATAACCCTTTTAATGTTTCTTTTACTTTTGAGCAACATAAAATTACACTATGGATTGTCAAAGTTGATTGTTACAGTGTAATTATCTTTACTCTATAAAAACAAATATAGTAAATGGGTATTGAGTTTTTTATTTTTAATTTTATCCCTTCGTATTATAGTTTTAATTTTATAATTTATTTTGATTTATGTACTATTATTTTAGATATCAAAAAATATTTTAACATTAGAGTGATTGAATGTTGATATTGCGAAATAAAATTTAAAGTTATAGCATCATAAAAATACAACAATATGGATCAAAGTCAACACTACAAAAAATACATGGCACTTTCTTTCTGTATTATTTATAACATATAAAACTTCAATTTGGTCTCTAATTTTTTTATTTTTTAAACTTTGGTGAGTGTTGTTTTAATTGTTCATCTTGGTTAAGGAAATTCAATAAAAATGGTTTTTTTCTTTAAACATGCTAGAAAAGGTAGATCATGATATGTTAAGTAATTTTTGAATTGATTGGATTTGGAGATTTTATAATAATTAAAAATGAATTTATTAAGGTTGAAAAAAGAAAAAAGATTATGACCCATTGTTTTTAAATTGGCTTGATTTTTTAAAGTAATTAAATGGTATTTTAAAGTTGAAAATGAATTTATTAATATTCATAAGATGTTTTATGTGTGTTTTTAGATCAAACAAATAAAAAATTGAGTTTTGAGACCCCGAACCATGACTTTTTGGGCCACCCTTGATATTTGGAATTTGAACAAGTGAAGCATATATATCTGCCCATGAAACATCACTTGTTTTATTTAAGAAATCGGCGTCCAATGTGTCCTCCATCTATTGCAAACATTTGATGCCTAG
>Ga0307510_10004339_pt1 | contig 16686 bp, 17 predicted proteins | sample 12_EM_MG_FD_207224 | JGI IMG/M metagenome (GOLD analysis project Ga0307510, IMG submission 207224) | Populus trichocarpa ectomycorrhiza microbial communities from riparian zone in the Pacific Northwest, United States - 12_EM | ecosystem: Host-associated > Plants > Roots > Unclassified | place...
TGGGCGGCTGAGCGAGTGGTTTTCCAAGGCGGTGGCAGAATTACGGAGCGTGGCCAAGGGTTGGTTTGCCGAGTTGCGGACGTTGAAAGAAGTGTGGGCTGTGCGGTCGTGGTTCGGTGACTGGCTCGGGGCCAAGAAACTCGAGGACGAAGAGAGACGGGGGTTGGCGGAGGTCGTTGATGACATCGCGCATGGCCAAGCGGTGGAGATCTTGAGGATGGCACTGGGAAACTTGCAAAACGATTTCCGCGATGAGCTGGAAAACGCGCTGTCATTGCTGCGAGATGGCTCGAGCGACGCCCTTCTTGGTACGTTTTGCGAACGTTTCTAGGATACGACGTTTCTGAGCAGACCGTCTATGGTCAGAGAGTACCCCTGCCCAATTCTTATTCCAGCCCCTCGCGCCTCCCTCTTTTGATATCGGTGTGGGACCATCCCTGGTTTCCTCGTTCCGCAAATACGAATCGACGCTCCAGCGACAAGTCACCGGTCGAACACCCCTACTCCACAATATCGTATCTTCCCTCGAAGACGGTGCAAAAGCTCTACAAGAGGACTCCGAGGGGTAGGTTTTCTTCGTATCTTGGTCTATCTGAATAACACCCGAGTGTGCATCATCAGAAAACTGACGGAAAAGCTACGCAAAGCCTACGCACCACTCGCGGAAGACTGTTGCAGGGCCATTCTCGATGCGATCTCCTCGAATATCGCCGAGCTAAATTCCGGGAGCGGTACATTTTTTTTCAGGGGCTTCTTCGTATCCGTTGACTGAAAATATCGACTTTTGGTGACGCAGACGCTGATGTTCGCTCGCTCGCCTTCTTGAGTCGGCTTACCGATGCGCTTCACGCATCTCCTTTCTACTCCCGTCTCGAATGCAAAACGGTCATTGGCGCTGGTACGTACCGTGCCACCATCCTGATACATACGACTGGCATGATCCCTTACGACCTGAAATCAGATTTCCATGGAGACATGTCGACGCTGCGTGACCGGACTGTCGCTCAATGGAGGGAGTTCGTGGTGACAGCTGTCCTGGCAGATTATCAGAAGACTTCCCGACATTCCCCTGATCAGAGTGATGGTGAGATACCCCCGAGTTGGCTTTGTTGCTTTCGTGGCTCAATCGAACCCTATATAGCACCATCCCAACCATCGTGGTCTCTCATGCAAGCGTTGCTATTGCTGGCTTCCCACTTGCATTCTGTGGATACGCCGTCGAACCCTTCTCGGTTGCAGAACCCCACCATTGCTGTGACGACTCTCGGGAGTTTTACCACCTCCCTTGTTGAGGCGTTGGCGACGAGCCACCAAACGTCGGGGGGACAACAACATGATTCGCGAGCAAAAGTCTGGGATCTGAGGTTTCTTCGATGGCTTCTGACTTTGTGGTCAAAAAATTGGGATGGTTTGTCAGAGCTGGATCAATTAATCGAGAAGCTGCAGGTACGCAGCCCTCCAAAGACATATGGTGTAGATATATCTTTACCCCAAACCACACAGCTTTCCAGCGCTTCTCAAAAACCACCCCATGACGACGTTGCTGTAATAGAACAGCACCTATTACGCACTCAAATCCTATTGGCGCCTCTCTTGCCCCCCCTAGCACCAAAAACGCCAGCACCTCCCAACAAGTCCTCTACGAAGGACACACGGACTGAGAGCTTGTTGCAGTTTGGCGTGCCAGCCGTCGAGCAGACGGCGCAGCCCGTGATGGATCTCGCGAAACCGGGACCTCGCTTCGGGTCGTTATTAGTAGGCAGTACAGTCTCTAGGTAGTACTATACCACTTTACCTCATTTAAACCTCGACGACTACTGTTATTCGCCGGCCGAGTGTGAGCGTCATGTTTCCATGCTCTAGTAAGGGCCCTGCACGATGTCCGGCGGGAGCTTCTCCCAAAGTGCGGGTAAGAACCGTTGTATGCGCACGCGCACCTCGTCTCCGATGCCGCGCTGGTTCGCAAACTTGAGAAGAATGCGCGCGCCCTCCTCGTCCGGCGGCACGCCGTGCGGCCCGCTGCCCATCTCGAGGCAGAAGTAACGCGCGGCGTCGTCGAGTTGGCCGAGGCGGCAGAGACACTCCAGCCAGGCGTGCCAATTGCGCAAGTTGAGCTTGTAACCGCTCGCGCGCAAGCTGGCAAAGACCTGGACGGCCGTGCGACCCGCTCGCGCGTGCCCGCAGGCGTCGAAGATGATGCTCACGCTCGCGGCGTCCGCATGGCCCTCGCGGAAGAGCTTATCCCATATGCGCCGGGCGTCCTCGAACGCGCCCGCGCGCTGGTACGTGTCCATGAGCTGGTTCCAGTACGGCGTGTCGAGCGTCGCGCTGGCGCTGATGCTCAAGAGATGCTGCACGTCCCGCGCCGCGTGCACGATCTTCTGCAAGGTGGGGACATAGGCCGCGTCGGAAGGCCTCGCTCGCGCGGCCATGCGCGCCATCTGCCGGAGCATGTTCGTGTACAGGTGCGGGAGGACGGGCCCCCCGTCCTCTTGCATGTCCTTCACGATCTGGAAGTAGTCTTGCCAGGGCGGGATCGTGCGGTTGTCGAATTTGAGCGTCGTGAAGGTGTGGAGGATGGCCGCGTAGCCCTTCGCCTGGAACGGCACCTGCGTGCGCTCGCGGACGGTTTTGTAGGCGTCGAACGCCTCCGCGAAGCTAGAGGCGGACCGCATGAGGAGGATTACGAGCGACGTTATGTGCGCACTGTCCGAGAGTCCTCGTCGCTTCATCTCCTCTAGGAGGTCGATTGCGATGGGCATATACTTCGTTTTGTTGGAGGAGGACGAAAGTGCGCGGAGGAGCACCTGAAAGAGCGCCACTTGCGAGCCAAAACTTGTTGCGCTGTCCTCGCAGTGTGGGGCATCTTCAATCTCTCGGTATATCTCGACGGCCAAGTCCAGGGCTGCATCGGTGGGGGACCGTAAAGAAGACGAACAGAGAGAGCGAATTACGGGCTCTGCAAGAGCCAGATCCACGGGTACTGCTGCAGCTCTGGCGGCACGATAGATCGCCAGGGCTGCATGAGGAGACTGCAACAATGAAGCGTTCCGGATGACCTTGGACCAAACGCGAGACTCTGCCCTGATTTCGAATGTCTGTTCCCAAAACGCGATGTCCTCGGCTTTACGCGTTTCATCGAGTAGTGATGCCAAGGTGGCTTGGGTTGGTTGAAATCCTTGTCCACGAAGCGAATGATACAGATGTACCGCAGACCCCTTCCCGTGGGTACGAAACGTTTGAGCAAGTTGCATATTGAAATCGTGCCCACGTCGTCCGGGTGGCAGCTTCTCATGGTCCAGAAACCGTGAGCGGTACACTTGCTCGACTCTTGCCGCTTGTGAGGGTAAGCCTAGGCTATTAAAGCCTTCTAACATCATGGAGAGGAGTGTGTCGTCAAACGAGAGCCTCGAACGTGAAATGTGATTGATGATCCGGATCGTCCAAAGGAACTGGTGTGATGAAGACATGAATACTTTTCGGATAAGAAACTTGTAAGTTGCGTTGTTCACTGGACGGCCTTGGGATCGCATGATATAGGTCCCTCTGGACATCGTCTGGATTTTACTGTGCACCAAACAGTGGTCCATGAAGATGTGCCAAAACTCCAACGAGGGTTGGATATTCCCTGGCCTTGTAGGCATCGTCGATAGCCATTTTAGAAGGGCAGCTGTGTGACCTCTGTCTGCCAGGGCGCAGACAACAGTGCGGTGGGTATCTGCTGAGACGACATGACCAAAAACTGGCGTCATGTCGTCGAGCAAGTCTATGATGAGAAGGATGTCGTCTAATTTAGCAGAAGTGGCGAGGACATCGAGCGCGTTGTGCAAGTCCACCCGTGTGAGCAGGCCACGAGCGTCATCGGGTGACCGGACGCTGTCAGCATCGCGAAGGGCTCTGCGCAAGGACCGGTAGGCGAAATGGAGACCATGGGTCGAGTGGAGGGGCGAAGCGCTACAATGCCAGATATGCTCGCGCAGCTGCGAGGTGAGGTCTTGGAGGGGTGGACGAACGGAAGTTGAGCTGGAAGGGCATGCACGCCATTTAAGAGTAGGGTGGTAATTAAGAATGTGCGATTGGGTTAAAAGAGTGCGGTATCGGGACAGGTTTCTAGGTGAGAACATGCATGAGTGCCCGCAAAGGAGAGCGTGAGAGAATTCGAGAGGGCCATTTGGGACCACGTACTGACCACGTCAACACGCTCGCTTAAACAACACACTTCCCTCTTCAATACCTTTTTCACTCTACCCTGCTGTCTTTCGTTCTTCTCTCCCTCTTTGCATAATGTCTGAGAAAATCCAAGAGTTCCTTGAGGTTCCACAGGAGTTCGTTCGTGAGGGAAACCAGGTTCGTTATCCATCATTTGGCCATTCATACCACATCCCTCATAAACTTCCACAGTTTCTCGTTCGATGCACAAAACCCTCTCGAAAAGGTCTTCACACTATGCTTATTACCACACCAGAGCACCTATTAATGCGCCAATTTGACGCGTAGAGTTTATTCAGATTTCCAAGGCTGTCGCGATCGGTTTCGCTGTCATGGGGTTCATCGGTTATCTGGTCAAACTCATTCATATCCCCATGTACGTGTCCACGATACCGTGATTCTCCCGTAGCTAATACTATATCCACAACGTGCAGTAACAACATTCTCGTGTATGTGCCCACATCTCTTCGTTCCCTCTCTCGTTTCTCATCCTCTCCTCAGAGGCGGAGCCTGACGTCTGCTAGCTTCTGATAACGTATTGTCTTTGTACATCCATCTTAATGCAGACACCTGTGCGGACCGTGTAGCGTGTTATTCTACGATCCTAGGGGCATTGCGGTTGTTATGTTCATGCCACGTCGAAATGTGCGGGACCTATGTTGCAATTTGCCCAAGTCTTCCATTCGACGTCATGACCCATCATCGGTTTGTAAGGGCTCGTGTCATGGCTCTGGTGTGTTAAGGGGATGATCTTCGCTTTCAGTGGAGGTTGGGCTGGTTGCTGGTTGGCTGGGTTCTGCCGAGGAGTTCCATTGTGGTGTAGCCCTTCGAATCCCCCAGGCTTCAAGAACATCCTGCTCCAAAGTTTATTCAGATACGCCCATACCCTTTCTACTTCCTGGCTCACCTTCTGCGTCGCAAACACAAGAAATGCGACCAAAGGAACTGAAGAATTGAGCTTAATAATACGCAAATTAATTCACCACGAAGACACTCACCTCCAGCCTCAAACAAATAAGCGACACCTGGGGCCGCGTCCGCTTTAATTGTTATCACCATGCTGAGATGCCATCAGGTACACACGTTCATTATCAGATGTGGGACGTACGCGAGTGTCAGCCAGGTATACACACTGAATAAGCAAGCCCGAGAGCAAATAAGTAGCTGTGCTTTATTCTCCGCTAACGGGTATGCTTTTTTCATGCGATACCATCGTTTACACCATTGTATCACGACGATAACTGAGAATCCTCTATGAGTTCTGAGAAGATCGCTGATCAAGCCAGGGCCTCACCTTCAAGTGCGCCAGTAACTGCCAATAGGACAAGGCATGAGAGCGGGCCGAGATAATACCATCTAGATGTAAATCGTGTTCTGTAACTCTACACAGGATGATACGAATGATCTCGTACGTGACCGTCGGTTTGAAGAAGCAATGGAGTCCATTATGAGCCCAAACAGAGTCCGGTTGTGACGTAACGACCTGTACGGGATAATCGTTGATTGTTGAATGGCTGCCCGCAAGCTACTGGTAGACGGCAGGTGTACGCACCACTATGGAGCCTATCAGGTAGCCGATGAAGGTGACATAAGGGGTGGCAAGGAGCTATTGATGTATCAGTGATGCTCATCGCAGTCGCATCAGAGAGAGAGAACATACAACGAACACCATCCAAGGCCGTTCAAACAGCATGAAAATGGCGGAACCAGGTTCTTGGAACGTCGCCCAGGTCTATAAATTATCATGAGCTCGGCTATAATGCGCACAAAATCGTCAAGTGTACCTGGACAACAATCACGAGAGCAGCAACGGTCACCCTAACAGAGGTGTCAGTTTCACGGCTGAGAAAGGTGCTCGGACAGAAGCGACGCACGTCGGGAAAATGGCCATCATCATAGACGCCTGCGCTGCACAGAGGGTACGATCGGGTTCCAACTGGCGATATTTCCCGGTGTAGATCCTTCAAGCCGACTGATCAGCGGGCCGCAAGGAGCAAAGGAGCGAAACGGAAGATCACGGAGAAGGCGCACACTCACAGGAGACAAAGTACGATGGAGTAGAGGATCAAGGTAACGCAAAGGTTGACGAACGTCGAACGTCGGTTCAACCTCTTGGAACAGAGGGTCGTCAGGACGAGAACGGGCAGCAGTATTTGGCCGCCGAGAGCCAGCAAGGCCGCGAACGCGGGGGCTAGGTTGTCACGGTTGTGACGCATCATCTCGGCTTCGTCTTCTGGGTCGTGGTGCGTCGATGGTGTCAAGTGAAAAGAGGTAAAAGCCGCATGAGTACGGAGGTGCAACGGATAATTAAGTCAAGGCGCTACGCACGACCAGCAGACGTTAAACCCCCCCAGGGGGACAAATTAGATGATGCGTGGCGAATTCCGAGCAGACGGTGTTTGCTAAAGTAAAGGAATTCGCCCAATGCTGTCCATCAGGGCCTTTCTGATGTGTGTCCCATGGCTTGTGAGTGGTGGTGCATCGCCCTTGACGCCCCAGATCAACGTAAGATGTCGCCATGCGCTATGAGCGCAACGCATCCCGGGCCGGTCCGTGAACAGCCAGCAAGGTCGGTCACCTAGGGATTCCGGGGCGGGGAAGCAGTATACAACTCACGCTCACGATGTCGATCGTGGCGACGGTGCTTGTCGACCATCATATTAGAGTATCCCGAAGGACCCGAGCTCAAGCGCCAGAGTCGCGCTTTTTGCCGCTGGCATCACTGTTTTATTATTTGGTCATTTTAGGGTGGATGGGCGCAAGGGGCAGTAGTGGGGCAGTGCGATTTGCAGCATGGCTGCGGGGGATACAGTACATGGTTATATTGCATGATCTAGGTGGATAATAGAGTGTCTGGTATTGGTTGAACAATAGTGATCTGCTATGCAGATCAGTCTGATCTATAGATGTATGCCCTGACGTATTGTTGAAAAGTCAGGTGGCGGACCGCAGCATGCTTAAGTTTGGTCATAGGCGCTTTCTTCCACCGTCGGGCAGTCGCACTAACGCAACCAGATAAATATCAACCAGGTTACAGAATGTGTGTATTTGGAATACTCACAATGAGGTTAGTATCGCCATACGCTAATTCGATTTATATGGTAAACGTGGCGCTCTTGAACTGTATGTATCAGATTGGCGGCTCACCATCATCCACACGTGAAACACTTGGCCAGGTTTTCTTTTCTCGGAGCCATGCTAGTGGGTAGGCAGCTTGCTGACGCGAATAGGGTCTGTCCAGTACCGGTGGCCATGAGTAATTGCTACCACTTCGCGGTCCTTACGCTTACCGGTTCCACTCGTCATCGGAAAGGGCGATGACCGATATGGGGTGAGGCGCATTCTTCAAAACGTTATTATCCCGGGGCTGCTTTCCCGTTATGACCTCCTCTGCCTCCCGCCGAATGTTTATCATGGCATCGCAGAATCTTTTCAACGTTGGTCATTGACCTGACTGAGAGATATCCCGGGAATCGGAAAGGCCTCACCTATCAATCTCTTCCAAGGATTCGGATTCCGTCGGCTCAATAAGCATACACGTCGAGATGGGCCATGAGACAGTTGGTGGGTGAAAACCGTAGTCCTGAGGTGGTCACACCACGTAAGTTTGATGACATTCAGCGAGCCATTCGGACTACGTACTTGGAGGCGCTTTGCAAAATCAGTGACTTTCAAACCTGATTTATCAAACTCCGCCAGATCTATCAACAGCTCATGCGCCACACGGCCATTGGCGTTCTTATAGCGGAGACTATAGTGTCCGGAGAGGCGATAGGCCATATAATTGGCGCTCAGCAAGGCTATCTTTGATGAATCTACGAGTCCTTGGCCGCCCAACATCTTGATGTACGCCCACGAAATCAGAAGGATCGACGCGCTTCCCCAAGGGGCGGCAGAAACGGCGTCGATAGCCTGATCACCACCTACAGGAACGACGGGATGGGTTGGAAGAAATGGTGCGAGGTGCTTGGCGACACAAATTGGACTGATGAGGTGGTTCAGATTCGGGAATATTTGCTACCATAAATGACATACCCCATGCCTGGTCCCCCTCCACCGTGAGGACTGAAATATGGCATCAATAGAGTGTGAGTATCGCTGAAATTTAGACGCACATCGCGAAGGTTTTGTGTAGGTTCATGTGACACACATCACCACCACAGGTTGCAGGGTTTGTTAAACCAATCTGAGCGTTCAGATTTGCACCTGCATCAATGTGAGTAAGGTATAGAGGCTCGCTTAGGGCGACTTGCCGTCCAGGTAGACCTGGCCACCGTTGTCATGAGTGATCTGACACGCCTATGGAGGATATCAATCAATAATGAAATCAACGGGTGCAATGGACCGCACATCGACAACACCATCCTCGAAAACGCCAAATGTGGACGGGTAAGTGATCTGAGACAATAAATCAGGCAGTGAAGCGGCGAAAGTTTCGGTCAGCCCTGACCATGAGCGCAGCCAAATTATCCTTGTGCTTTTCAGCCTTTTCCTTGAGATCAACCAGGTCCAAACTGCCATCTTGTAAACTCTTCACGGGCACGACCTTTAATCCTGCCATGACAGCAGACTACATAGAGTGAATACCCGTCCCTGTGCCGATTCATGTCAAACTCACTGCTGGGTTCGTTCCATGTGCGCTGACAGGGATTAGGCAAATATCACGATGGCCCTCCCCGCGTGACTGGTGGTACGCCCTAATGACACAGAGGCCGGCGTATTCACCCGCAGCCCCAGAGTTGGGCTGGAGAGAGCACGCATGGAAGCCAGTAATTCTGCAGAGATCTGATTCCAATTCCTGTTCAGCGGTGTTAGCCAGCTCATCGACTCTTATCCCTGGCACGTACACTGGTGATCTTGGCATATCCCTTTACTTGATCCACAGGAGCGAAGGGATGGACAGCACTAAATTCAGGCAATGTCAATGGGATCATACTACTGGTGCTATTGAGCTTCATTGTACAACTGCCAAGGGGGGTCATGGAATGAACCAGAGAAAGGTCCTTGGACTGGAGGTGATGGATGTAACGGAGCATCTCGGTTTCCGAATGGTGTTTGTTGAAGACAGGATGAGGGAGATGCTCCGAGGTTCGCCTTAGTGCTTCAGGGATGGCTGAAGTGGGCTCTGGTGCGGGCAAGCTCTCTGCGGTACTTGTCTGCGCCCCCACCGATGCGGAGAATGTGTTGACGATGCGCAGAAAGTCGACAGGTCCGACACTTTCGTCCAAGGTAACACCCACGTGCTTGTCATCCACGGTCCTGAAGTTGATACCAGCTTTGGCAGCAGCGGCATGCAAAGTTTGCGCAGAAGGAACGGCGCCGGTAACGTCTAGTGTAAGTGTGTCGAAGAAGTGCTGGTGGATGGCGCGATAGCCAAACCTCTCTACCATCACTTTCAGCAGCTGAGTTAAACCATGGACCTTGTTGGCGATGCGCCTAAGGCCCTCAGGGCCATGGTAGACAGCGTACATGGCGGCCATGTTGGCAAGGAGAGCCTGGCTGGTACAAATATTACTCGTAGCCTTCTCGCGCCGTATATGTTGTTCGCGAGCTATTAACCGATTAGCCAGCAGCCACGAGAGGGAAAATGCGTGGACTCACTTTGAAGCGCAAGCCGGTAAGCTGGCAGCCCCTGCGCGTCCCGACTCCGACCAATGATTCGTCCGGGCATCTTCCTCTTCAGCTTGTCCGTACACGAAAAGAATGCACCGTGAGGTCCACCGTACCCCGCAGGGACGCCGAAACGCGCAGAGTTCCCGAGGACTATATCAGCACCCCATTCGCCGGGCGGCTTGAGCATAGTAAGCGCAAGGAGATCCGAGGCCACCGCGACAAGAGCATTCGCGGCGTGTACGGAATCGGCAAGACTTGCGAAATCCTTGATCTGGCCGTCCACGTCTGGATAATGGAGAAGAACCCCGCAGAGCTCCGAGCGTAACTTTTCGTCGTTCAGAGCCGTGCTAGCGTCGCCGACTAACAGCCGAATGCCAAAGCCCTTCGCACGGGTTTTGAGGACGGCAAGAGTCTGCGGAAGCACGCCGTTATCTACAAAAAACGTCTTCCTCTTGTAATTTGCGGCGACCAGTGCCATCACCATGGCTTCTGCCGCGGCCGTAGCTTCGTCCAAGAGGGATGCATTAGCGATATCCATGGCGGTTAGTGACATGATCATCGTTTGGAAGTTAACCAAAGACTCTAGTCGTCCTGTGATGAGAAGAAACCCAGTTAGAATGCGTTGCGGGACGTCTGACACGCAACCTACCTTGGGCGACCTCAGCTTGATACGGCGTATACTGGGTATACCACGCGGGATTCTCCATAACCTGCACATCGTAATGAGATCATAATTACCCCGCGGTCAACCGAGAAGCTCACATTGCGTAAAATCACCGGCGGAACAACCGCGTTGTGATATCCCATCCCAATATAGCTCTTGAATGGCTTGTTTTCTGCCCCTAAAAGCTTGGCACGCATCACCAACTCTGCCTCGCTCAGGGGCCCAATCGCCTTGTCAGAGATCGCGTCTGTTGGTATCCTAATCTTGGGTGGGACGGCCTCGTCGACAAAGGCATCCATCGAGCTGTAGCCGAGCTTGGAGAGCATGTACGCGGCTTCCGCATTGTCGGGCCCTATGTGACGGTCGGAGAAGGTGTCAAGAGCCGAGAACAACGATGCTGGAAGTTTTGCGGTCGCAAGCCCCCGTCGTTGGATGGTCAAGACACGGCGTTCGACGCGTCTGCAGGTAGAACGCGGGGCATTGCGCAACGCAGCCATCTATGGGGAGGCGATGGGGGGTGAAAAAGGGGGGATGAAGGGTGGCGATGCCATGGGAAATCGTTGGCGTTGGCATTCACCGAGCCATTCACCGAGTAGATAGTTCAGAACCGTACGCGACAACCGCTCTTACGCGCTCATCCGCTGCTCTAATTTCCCGAGCCACACTTGCGTCAAAAAGTTTTTTCACCTTCCCTTTCGGGCGATCGCTCTTGGCTCGGAGCATCCTCGTCCTTCCTCGATGCGTTCCTCAATGCGTTTAAATGCTAATTTTGACGTAGGTTCGCTCACCCAATCTTGGGCCTTGGAGCCAAACCCATTTCTCCCTTCTCGTCGTCATGGGCAGGGAGTGCGCTGTTTGTCCATCGACAACCGATAGCACCTCGTGTCCGGACATTCGTACTATTTGGATCTAATTCGATTTACGAAATAGTGCAAAATTAAAGGGAAACAGCCTAAATGGTCAGGCGCTCAGGGGAGTGCGTCCTCAGGGCATCAAGGACATCCCGTCTGAATACGCGTGCCTCAAAAATATGGTCACCCCCTCGGACCATAACCTGAAAATAGCGGATCAGTTTCACCAACATTTTAACGAATGGACTCCGACGCACGGTGGGTCTTCCGCGTAAGGATCTCCAATGCTGTGGATACCATCACGTTCGATCTCTTTCGCCACGATGCGCATCGCACTATTAGCTGTGCGATTCTTGGGCCCAACTTTTTCCTCATAGAAGCTGGTCACGGAGAGAAGACGGGAGAGCGCCTGCTCAGAGGGCCTTTCGTGCGTGGGTATAGACACCGGTCGGAGAGAGATGAAAGACCGGAGCAAGGCAGTCAGTCTCTGAAGAGCAGGAGCGGACCTGATGAGCTCATACTGTGCACGTCAGCTGATCCTATCAATCTTCCTCTATACATAGACTCACAATGAATTCGTGGATAGCTCCTGGTGACGAGAGGAAAGCTTCGACTTTTGTAGATGCAAAATCCAGCAAGAGGAGGGACTGTACGAGCAATGAGCCACTGCCAACGGGCCAAAGACAGATAACATCACCTCCTGGAGCAGTTCTTCGATGCCCACGGTCGAGGTCAACTCATCGAGTTTCCCACCTAAGAAGTCCAACAACCCTATGATTGCCTTCCAAAGTTGTAGCCAGTGATATTCTATTTCGTGGTTAAGAACCGTATATGACGAAGGTATGAAGACATACCCGGTCGAATGTGCTCCTTCTGAAGGAACCATATCGTGCGATGGCACGTCCGCACACATGTCCTAGAGGCATAGGGTAACCGTTGAAGCCCTTGCAACAAGTACGCCACTCACAAGTAAAGAGACGTTTCAAGTCGTTTGTGCAAATTGTGCCGGAGCCAAAGAATACAACAATCCAAAACAGCACAGATAAGCGGTCGAGGAGATGGAACAGGGGGTAGCATCGGAAGTCTCTTTGAAATCTGTTGAGCTAGGAGGTGGTTCGGCAAAAGAGTACACCTGCCTGGCGACAAAGCCAAACCGATTGCGGGCTCGGTTCGCAAAACGCCCGAATGACCTCGTCGCATTCCACGGAGGTCAGTAAAATATTCAATGCTACATTCGCGTAACCAATTGCGCGGGGAGATGATGTGGATGTCGCGTGCGTTAACAGATAGGATGATAAAGATAGGATGGTGTGGGGCAGCGGCGGCTGCGAATTTACTTGGCCTGCGGCGTCTTTTATATTTTCTACGAATATTGAGGGAAACGCCCGGTTACGCAGGGCAAACTCCAGTATTGGTAAGAGAACGATACATGCTTCGATAGGTCTCCCGGGAAATCAGGATCGGATGACAGGCCAAGTGGATGATCGACGAACTGATTTTTAAAAAGCTCCTTCGGTGTGTTGACCGGAGTGGAGGAGAAGGCCCGGTCGGGGCGCAGCGACGTCATGAATGAACCTATCATTGAAGACATGGTTGGCGGAGAGTCGTCGGAGATTTCTTGGTATGCTCTAGATACATGGTTTCATGAGCAGGCTCTTCAGGAAGACAGTGGCAAAAGGCCCCACCTCACAGTCGCCCCTGCAGCGAATTCGGCGGCCCAGCACACCTTGCGCAACACCTGAACATCCGTAATTTCTCCAATGTGGCGAAGAAAGGGGTTGAGCTTGGCCGCATCCGACTTGTGAAAACTGGATAGCAGTGCAAGCAAGAGCAACGCTTCGAATGTGAATCTCCCCGTTTCCGGTCCCCTGATCATCTGACGTTTTCGGTGAGCCCGACGACTAGGGATAGGCAATGTAGACAGACAGCGATGATGGCCGGGAAAAGATCCCCCCGCAAAAGATAGGCACCCGGGCTGAGCTGGTTAATACCACACATAAAGATGGTGGCGAGTTGGAGAGCCTCATGGCGAAGACCAACTGAAGCTTGGCTTCAACAACCTGCGGCACTGAGACCAGAGAGTTAAGGAGTGCGCTCGCCTGGTGCCTCATCATCCCCAAGTAACGTTCCTATGGTGGCGACAAATCCCTAGAATGATAGGGATGCTCGTTAGGAATGGAGTCGTGAAACAAATTGGTTTTGAGGAATGTAATCACATTGAAGAATTTATCGCTCTGGTTTACACCCCCGGCGAAGAGCTCCATGACTTCCCACCCCGCGAGGTCATTCTTGGTCAAAAGACATCGTGTGAGGACAGCCATTATTTGGACAGCATGTAACTTTTTGGGGTCATCGTAGGGTGCCGTCCTGGCGTATTCCAGACAGGTTGAGAACAACGTTACGAAGAGTGGCTACTGCAAGGGTTCGAAAATGAGAACGTCCGTAGCCTAGTATGCACAGCAACAAGTAAATTCGGTCTGACCTTCAATCTCTCCAGACAGTCTTCCTTGGGAAGTGAGGTGAGTCTCTCTGAGAGGTACGTCCGGTCCACGTCTAGGGATAGGAGCTCGGACCAGAACGCCTCTACGCCTTCTCTGGGGCTGATTTGCGTTGGTGTCAGACCCTGCATGATAATCACGACCCGTCAGTTTCATGACCAGCGCAGAAGCCTGAATATGATGGGACATTCCTCAAACAGCTTGTGAAAGAGAGTGACAAATCTTGAGACATATGGAACTACGTTTCCTCGTCCCGGGACGCTCATCAGTGAATGCAACGAAAAGAGTTAGGGGTAAGCTGCGCGTAGCGCTGGCGAAAGTAGGCACAGGCCAATTGAGATTTGAGAGCAGCACAGGTTAATTGAGCGCATTAGCAGCGCTGATGGCAAGTTGGGGGTCCTCAACTTGCTTGCGGCCCGTAGATTCCGTAGTAGCAAAAAGATCTGATAGATCAATTATTGTACAGACTACTACTACAGAAGCCTCTACGATACTGGTAGCAGACCCTTAGCCAGTTGCCTGGATCATCTCAGTAATCCAGCCCATCAATGTCTCATCCCGGATCTGTACGCCCTCCAACAATTTCCGCACTCCATTGAACGCCCTCCTTCCTCTTCGTTGTCCCTCCTGTTCAGAGGCAGAGACACCGCTGTCCTCTAGACCATCCATGCCCTCATCCTCCTCGACGACACCCGGAAATCCAAAGTGTTCTGCGTCCACACGGGGCGCAGCTTCGATGGCCGTAAACGCGGCGCGAAAGAGGATGCGGATGCAAAGCAACGCGGTCAACGAACTTGACGGCGGGTCGCCGATCGGCTTCTTCACGATGAGGGTTGTCTTCTGCGGCGGTAACGGTCTTGTCGTGGGATTAGGTATGGGATGTGAGTGTTGGGGAGACGGAAGTGTGATCGTGTCGCTCTGCGTTGGATGTTTTGATGGCGGCTGGGCACTCGGGAGATGTGTGAGGACGTGGGCGCGCAAGTTGGGTTTAGGTAGAGGCTCGCGCGAACATGTCGCCCACAAACAACCGAACTCGTCGTTCTCGACGGAAGATATGTGCTCCAGAATGTGCTCACACAACTCGCTGGCGGAACCAAACGGTTCAGAGTCGCACTCTGATCGATTCCACAGGCACTTGAATCGCTCGTTCGAGCGGTCATCTTTCCTGCGGTCCACACCGCGAACGACAAATTTTTGGGGCGGCCCAGGGAGGACCATGGCTTGTGCTTGAGGGAATACGACGTTGACGTTCTTGATCACGTCGGACGCGACAAGTAGGTGGTACTGGTCTTGATAAGGAACAAATACGTCTTTGTACAAGTTCCAAAAGTCAACCTGAGTCAGTTCGCCTTCAGGTTTAGCCACAAACATCAGCTTCATCCTGAGAAATGGTGTGAATAGCGAAGACGCATAGATGAAGTTGATTTGACGTACCACTCATAGCAGCGTTGGGGTTCGGGCAATGCAATAAGTCCATCCAATTCCTCCTTGTTGAGTTCGTGATCCTGAATGAGAACAGCTTGGGCAGGCACTGTATGGATGGGGCCCCCAATCTCTATAGGCACCGTATCCTCCACTTGTTCGGACAGCATTTGTGTCACAAGAAGTTTCAGTGTGCTGGGCATATCCGTGTGGAGGAGGAAGGCTTTTGCCATCGGAGGGTGGGAGAGGTGAGCATAAAGATAGTTAACGCAAACATCCACGAGAACTCGATCGGGAAGTAAGGGGAGATAAAGCAGTGACGCAGAAAGGGCAGGGGAATCTGCGGTGAGGCGGGACGAGTTTGTCGTATTAGAGAATAGCAGGTGAAGACACGTTAGAGATGAGACGATGAGCGAGCGGTTGGAGGTGTGGCGCACAAGCTCCAACAGAGGGTGGAGAGGAGAGGAACCTCGTGGTGCATTAGGCAGGGGTAGGACGTAAGAGGGGGCAATGTACTGAAAGAGGTCGGTCACGTAGAGTAAAAACTCCACGTTCTCGTCAGAGTTGGGTTGGACGTTATGCAACGCGGAGAGGATCAGCGGCACGGCCTTCTTATGCTTGACCAGTTCCTCCGCGTTCGCGTCGTTGACAGCCGCCGCGTTGCGCATGATGCACAGCGCTTCCAGCCCGTGACGACGCTTGCGCTCCTCCGAGGGCGGCATCGCGAACAGCGAGGAAAGCTTGAACGAACCCGCCGCGGTTTGGGAGACGTACCAATCGGGCCACTCGAAGAGCGCGTTGGTCAAACCGGGGATGGAACGGAAGAGGAACTGCTCGTTGTTACAGAGGCGGCAGAGACGATCGAAAGCCCAGGCAATCTCTGAAGGGATTCCGGAGCGCAGGGATAGCAACATCCGGTTGTTCGGCGATGCCTCTGTGTACCATCCTGAGGGATTGAGCTGTAGTTAGCTTTTTGCAAGAGGGGCAGCCAAAGCTTACACTAACGTTCGTAATCGTCCGTCGTATTTGGTGCAGGACGGGGAACAGGTGGGGCAGGCGTGAGGGTATGCGCCGTGGTTATAAGAGGGGGGCGGTAAGCCATGCTGGTCGTTGTTGCCGTTGAGCCCGGCTTGCTCGAAAAGGTTGTTATCATTTTCGGGGATGTTAAAGTGACTTAGAAGGACGGAACTTCACTCGCCTTACTGGGCACTCAATCCGTCACATTCGCGTTCAGTCACGTCACAAGCAAGACGCGTCTAATCTATTTCTGTGGATATTTTCCGTATACAACGAACACCAAAGTACTAGTAATATCGTCCGAAGGGCGTCCAGAGTTCTTAGCAAAAGTGTCACCGAATCAATTAATCAAAAATTCACGAATAACCGCGTCCACATTCTCCCAGAACAAATCCACTGTCTTGCGTTCGAA
>Ga0307510_10004340_pt1 | contig 16685 bp, 10 predicted proteins | sample 12_EM_MG_FD_207224 | JGI IMG/M metagenome (GOLD analysis project Ga0307510, IMG submission 207224) | Populus trichocarpa ectomycorrhiza microbial communities from riparian zone in the Pacific Northwest, United States - 12_EM | ecosystem: Host-associated > Plants > Roots > Unclassified | place...
CAATATAACAAGAACTAAATTAATGAAATCTAGGAGCACATAAACTTCCATAATCTAGGAAAAACCAAAAGAATATGAAGCCATAAAAGCTAATAATAAATGACATTGAGAATTACAAATTACACTTTAACACAAGGGAGAAGAAGAATTGAGGAAATTTCATTTTTTGAGGATTTGAAGGATCAATTTGACGACTTTATTCATGCATCTTTAGATCAGCACATCAACTGCTTTACGAACACCATCAACAAGCTACCCTTATTAATTAAATTATCTTTGTTTTTCTCTTTCTTCTTTGCTTTGAGTCTTGATTATGGATGTGTTTTTTTCATATGTTTGGATAGTCAAAAAATTGATGGATCAATGAGTACTTGTGATGATGCTAAGGAAATCTAAACTTCTCTCTCTTGAAGTTTTCCAACTAAATTTTCAAACTAGCTGCAACATAATAGAATAATATTGCCTTCTCTAATCCAGTGATCGGTAGCTTATAGCCTTAGCCAGGTTTTGATAAAGAATCAATTATTCGATCTAAGAAGGAAATTTGGGTTTTAGAATAATTAATTATAACTTTATATAATTTTTTCAAAACATGAAAATTCTTGTTGCCTTTCTTTAATCTTCCTTGTAGGATTAGAAAACTCCCCAAAATAAGTTAACCAATTTGTTATTAAATACATTCGGTTTTTTTTTCCTTGTATACTTAGGATTAATAAGGAATTTTTGTAAGAAAAGAATTTTAGAACATTAATAAATCTTTGCCACACTTGAAAACTATGTTGCATTTTTCATTAAAGATTCTTGTAGAACTAGAAAATTCTCAAAACAGTTATCATATCCTTGTAGGAAAGAGATCATTGTCAAATAGAAAATCTACAAGTCAAAGGAAGTAAATAACAAAATTTATATATCATGTTATGATCTATAACGCAAAGCCTTTCCGAACTTCGATTAACTTGAAAGTTTACTTTAATATAGAAAAATGCCTCTAAAATCTTCAGGTAAGATATCTCAGAAATGATGCGATATATCATATATCCATGTAAACGATGAGTTCTCATGAAACAAATTGCATTCGACCTGTGCTCGATCCTAATCTACTTGAATCAGCTGTTAGTAATGTTTATCATTTACCTATTTATTTCAGATGTTGCCCTCTTTTCTTTCGTCATCTCATGCTTTCCAGACTCGACCTGTTTACCTATAAGTTCAGCTAGCAGCTCAAAATATCCTTAGCATCCCAGATTGGATTTTCTGTTGATTATAGAGGGCCTAGAATAATAACTGCGAGCTGAAACTACAAGCTGAAATATTCTCCCTCTCTTAATAGAGATATATACTAGGCAAAGAAGAGATGAGGTCTGAATGTAGTGCACAAGTAGCTCTTCTACTTCCTACAGCTGGTTTCCAGTAATTGGGATTCCTCTTCTCCTCCCATTTTCATGTACCCTTCTTATTTCCGTTCTCGGGTTTCTGTTTCAAGCCATCACAACTACATGGAAAATAAATTTTCTAGGCAAACAAAAAAATGAGAAATCTAAAGGGTAGAGGAAGCTGCAAAAGTAAAAAGCCCAAATGGGACTCTCTTGCTTTTAATACCCACATGTAACTGAGATCACATCTAACATTACACATAACAAATTAGGCTGTAGTTACGTAACTTTATCTTGATAAAGAAGCCTAGGTGTAGAGATAACAATTCCACATATCTACCTGCTGCAACTAATGGCATGGTATTTGCTTCCAAAAGAACAAACTAAAAACCTCAACTTGGCAGGCATCTCAACAAAGTGTATTAAATAACAATTTCGAACAAAGCTGAGAACAAAAATAGAGAATAGCTGCCGCTCTTCTACAATAGCAAGGACTATTCATGCTACTGTAACTTCTGGCACAGCTGCTCAACTGCTGTCACAATCTGGGCAGGTTGAACCACTGTCCATTCCTCCAATGTCCCTGCATAAGGAGTTGGCACATCTTGTGAAGACAAGCACACAATTGGAGCATCCAAATAGTCATGGAAATTTTCAGTGATAGCTGCAGTCAAGCTAGCACCAATTCCACCAGTTCTCATGCATTCCTCCACAATCATAACACGATGTGTCTTCTTCACAGAATTTCCAATCATGTGAAGATCAAATGGTTTCAATGATCTGATATCAATTACTTCAGGATCATATCCCTTGTTCACTAAAGTTTTGGCAGCCTGCATCACATGATATCTCATCCGGGAGTAGGTTAAGATAGTGACATGCTCTCCAGGCCTAACCATCTCAGCTTCCTCAAGATTGCAAATGTATTCTTCATCTGGGATTCTCTCCTTGAGGTTGTAAAGCAAGACATGCTCAAAAAGTATGACCGGGTTCTCACTTCGGATTGCAGCTTTCATCAAGCCCTTGGCATTGTAAGGGGTTGAACATGCAACCATTTGGATTCCAGGGATTGATTGAAAATATGACTCGAGGCGTTGTGAATGCTCGGCTCCAAGTTGTCGTCCAACTCCCCCAGGCCCACGAATGACAACTGGTATAGTAAACTGGCCACCTGATGTATAGTGGAGCATGCCACAATTGTTTGAGATCTGGTTGAAGGCTAGAAGAAGAAATCCCATGTTCATACCCTCAATAATTGGCCTCAAGCCAGTCATGGCAGCTCCAATGCCCATACCAGTGAAGGAGTTCTCAGCAATAGGGGTGTCAAGAACTCTGAGATCCCCATACTTCTCAGCTAGGCCTTTAGTAACCTTGTAAGAACCTCCATAATGACCCACGTCTTCACCCATGACACAGACATGCAGATCTCTGTCCATTTCCTCTTCCAAACCTTCTCTAAGGGCCTCAAAAAGTAGTAGTTCATGCCTGAGAATAAAATGCAGATTTGTTAAGCACATTCATAATGTAATACAAAAATATTATTACCCACAAGTATAGCGCGCACAAGGGCAAGATGTGCAATGGGATATATTAGTTTATTACTACGAGTGGCAGTGGGCCAGATAGCCTGTCCAACCAATGCAGGGAAGCCTACAACAATCATGACTAGAGCTGGGCTAATTGCCCAATTTTCTGTAGTTTCTTACTCAAAGAGATATAAACTTGAGAGCAAAACAAATGCTCTTTCTATCAAGATATTGTGGTAGTATCACTATTGCATAGCTCGTGACTTCATTAAACCATATCCTACAACTCCTAGATAAATGTTCAGAAGAAAGCAAACACCTCAAAACACGATTTGACATTCAAATCGCATAAAAATAAATGAAGTTATCTTGTTTAAAAATGAGAACAATTAAGGAATTAGCCTTTCGTGAAAACTGCTGACATTTTCATCTATCCTTCAAGTTAATTTTCAGAGAAAACGAAACTACAAATTTCTCATCGACATAACTGCTTTCACCTAACAACCATCCACATCATTTATTCTCCTACTCTTACCCTTCTTTTCTTAATATTCATGAGAAACCATGTAACTTTACAACTAGAGTTAAGTATCCTGAGAATCTAACCAAATATGCTATCCAGAATATATAACCAGCTTGAATAGAGAATTTACCAAAGAAAAATGGAAGCAAACATACCCAGGTTTCGATGCAGAGGAAGCTGCAGAAGTATCAGCCTTTGTCTAAAACAAAACAAGAAACAGTTATAAATAAAGAAAAGACCAAACTTGGATTAACTGCAACTGCAAGTGGAGAAGAGAGATTAACTGCAACTGCATTTGTAATCAATTTATCAACCGTACGAGCTCTACCATTAGAACTCCCAAGATTCAGATTCAAACTGCCATCAGATCTCACCACCAAAAAGCTGCTAGCTTTTCTCTCTAAAATCAAACAACACTCAAAACCCGTGTCATAACAAATCTTGTTTAGAAAATGGAAATGGAAGCATTAATTACTGAAGGCAAGAAAACAAACCTGCGAGGGATCTGCGCGAGGAAGGCAAAAGTAATTTCTTTGAATCAAAGGAGTTGGTTAAAGAAGCTGCTGCTGCAGCAGCAGCTCCTCCTAATGCCTGGAAAATGGTGGCCATTTGATATTTGATCTTTATATGGCTCAAAAGAAATTGGAGATTTCCAAGAAGACGGAATGAGAAAGTAAAGAATGGGATGCAATTTATAAAAGCAATAGAATAAGGAGGCGGAGAATTTGAGGGGCTGAAAGAAAAGTTGGAACAACAAAATTAATTGACAGCTACACCAACATCGTTTGCATCGCCACTTCTATTGTACCATTTTCGGATGCTTTGACACGCGAGGGATGTAATGTAAAGGATGGTTTTTTTTATTATTATTATTTACATTTAAGACATAGGTGTAGAGTTTTCGTTGGTTCTTATGAATATATTTGATTATGTGGTTGTTTTTATAGTTGTGGTTTAAGAATTTTTTTGTATTTCTTAGATTGCATTATCTAAGTTATGTATTTGGTAAAAACTATGGTTCAAATTATTTCTTTAACAAAAGCATGGTATTACTGTTTAGTTAAAATTATGATTGGACAAGAAATGATCAAATAGGATGTTAATTTTTTTAATACATGACATTGAACAATTAATACATATATAAGATTAACTACTTGTAAAATTTTAATCAAAAATTTTACAAGTTTAAAAAATGATGAAGAAGTTAAATATTTTAGTTAGTGTAACAAATTTAAATAACATGCACAGTAGTGAATGAACAGTAATTGAAACTCAAAATTACCAGGATTTTATTGAAGATTATAGTGAGGTGTGCACAAAGACAAGATTAAGAGAGGAGAAAACCAGATTTGGTAGAGGGTTGTGAGGATCTTAGAAGGGGATGTTGGTTACTATCAAAAGGTTAACTTGTGGGTATTGGAAAAGTTTGTGCCTAAAAAAAATTGGATCAAAACATATGTAACAAAGGATTGAAGGGAGAAGTATTTGTAAAGAAAATTGGAAACAAGAGGACGATGAAGATGGTCAGAGAGTAAAGCAAGCAAATAGAGAAGATAGGAGACGAAAATGATATTTTGGTCAATTATAGATTGAATGGTCTCCATGGACAATCAATGTGGAAGGGATAAGTTGAAAAACAAATATGGTTGCTTCTGTTGAACTTGTGGTTGGACTACAAAAAATTATAGGTCCCACTTTGTAAAACTTGTGGTTTCATCTTTACCAAACAAAACAAAATTATGATCAAACCACAACACACAATCTACTACAAAAACAAACACCCTTTACATGTTATAAATTAGGTGCTTCTTTGGTAATTTGTGAGGACAAGGGTGGTGTTCTTTGACAAGGGTTGTGTGATAGCCACCCACTTATAGGTATAGTTACAAGACTAACTCACTATATCAACTCGATAATTCATTTAGTTGGTCCGGTTCATACCAAGTTAGTAAACACTTTTTTTTATTAAAATGATATTTTTTAAAAAAATTAAAAATTACTCCTAACATCCTATAATTTAGTGAAAATTGCACTTGCCTACCATATTTTTAAAAATTACAGTTTTCAACTTGGGTTAAAGATAATTTTCAGATATAATGAAATGACCATAGTACCCCCTATATATATATATATATATATATATAACAATCGAAGACACCAAACAACAAATCGTTTTTCGACCTCTCTCTTCGGCTATGAAGAACCCATGATTTATCCTAAATTAAATAACAAAATTACTATTAGAATCGATTTCTCACACAAATTCGTGTTTTATCGTGATTGTCTATACTAGGTGATGGAATCTCTCACATGTTTCGTTCTCAAAGCACCATATAACAAGTTAGTTGTTCGATTTTCTTTCGAATTGTGGCTTTGAAAATCAATGATAATGCATTGTGATGTGTTAAAAAAATGAAGTATTAAATTGTTTATAGGTTGTTTAGTGACTATGTAAATTAAGGAAGAGCAATGGAGGTTTTGTCAATAGTCATCATGGAGTTCAAAGGTTTTGGTGGTGCTCAAATTCTCTCTTATACAAAGGAGGAAAATTTGGAGGTTTTATTTAATTGATTGGTTTTTTTTTTTTGCTAATTCTAGTGTTTTGGTTGGGTTTGTGTTAAAAGGATTATTATTCATGTTCATGTTCTGTAGGTATCAAAATGTGAGTTGAGAGAAGGGGTGGATTGATTTATATATGATATTTTTAGTATATGGTTTGTCGCTCTAAATTGACTAGTTTAAAGAAGTCGTTCCTAAGCTTTTTCTTTGTCTCTCGTCTCTTATAACCCTAAATCAAAGCCAAAAACAACTGTCTTCCCAAGCTTTCTCTATGTCTTTCATCTTTCTTTCATTCTCTCTATCATCGATCACCGATCATTGTTTTTCTATCCTTCATCGTTGTCGCTGGTCTTTGCATCTCTATCCTCTCGATCTACCCCACCAACAACCAATCCTCCAATTCATCTTGATAATGCAACCAATATATCTAGATAGGTAACAATAAATTTTCTCTTTTTTCTACTTGTTATTTTGCATGGAAAATTGTTTATTTTACCATTTGGGCTATATAAAGTTGAATAATTAGTGTGGGTTCTGGGTTATTCTTATGAAAACTCATTACTTTGTTATCGCAATATTAATATTTCTACATTTTCTGTGTTGGGTTATAGATATATGGCTATTTTTTTACTATTTAATTCTAGCAATCAAAATTACCCTAATATCAACCATGAATATTAAATGTAAACAACCTTATCTCCATACATCAAGGAAAAAAATGCTGATGATAGGGAAAAAAAATCATAAATTTAGGAATGCTAATGATAGAAAAAAAAACATAAATTTAGGATCACTTTACAAAACTTGATGATGATCCTGAAGCCTGATGCAACCATATTATTTGATAGTTTAACCCATATTTACCTAATATTTTTCCTATGTTATATATATAAAATGCATTGATATTGTTTGTTTTATGTTTTGAAGGCACTTTTAAATGTACGATTCGAAAAGAAGTAAATTGGAGATAATTAGCAGATTTGACCTCCGATCGATGTTTTGTGCAGAGCTTGAGCTCTAGAGGTCAAAATAAAGTGATTCTAGTGGAATTAGAAAGCTAACATCCATATCTTTTTGTACATATATGGCAAGAAAAATAAAAAGAGAAAGAACATGGAGATCGCAGCCTTCAAAGATAAATCTCGCATTCTGCCAGTGTTAACCTTTGGCCATTTTGACTTGAATATATATCTTGAGCTAGAGAAATCCATTTGATGCAACTCAATTTTATTGGATTGCTGACTCAAAGACCTTATCATCATACCAAATGTCAGCAGAAAATGAGCTCATATGAAAGAGATATGATTTTTCTAAGATGTCATATGAATTCTGCCAACAGACTCTTTTTTATGAAGAAACAAGTCCAAATTACTTCCCAAAGCATCCAAACCAACATCCAAGTCTTTATTTCAGCAATTTAACTCTTATAAATCCAAAGTCAAAGGTTGAGGATTTTATGCAAGACTATTTCTCTTTTTTTAGAAAAATAGTTATTGAACTACGTAAATGTAAATTGTCTACTTAGGTAAGGACTATTTTGTAGGAAAGAGATATTAGGGTTTCCTATCAAATAAAAAAAAAAAGAGAAAGGAAGAGGGGGCGGCCAACCAAGAGAGAGAAAACACACCTTCCTCTAAAAAACCTGAAATCATACATTCTTTTTTCTTTTTGATTAGTTGTTCAATAGACATTCAAGGCTAAACTCTTTTTCTTGGTTGCAATGACACAGAAACATTCGGATTTCAAGAACTGTGAGATTTATTTTATCTTTTCTTTTCAGTTTATATGAAGAATGAATATGTTTGTTTTCCTATGCTTATTTCTTTGGATTGTTTTTTTTAATTACTAGAGCAGACTCTAAGTTATTATTGTGAACAATCTATTTCTAAGTTTGCTATCAAAATCGAAGTTGTGATATATGAACTTATGAAGCAACTAAGTTTAATAATCGTAGCAGATCTATGTTATTAATCTTAGGGAAAACATTCGATCAAATCAAACATGAACTGCGGATAATTATATTGTCTAGATTAATCAACTTATCTAATTTTTAAGGCTGCCATTAAATTTTAATTACTAGTGTGAATACTATGATTGTTTGATGGTTAGAGTTAGTTAGACAATGGATTTGTTAACTAACCAATGTTAAGAAAAGATAAAGATTCATAATATCAATTGATGTTTTGTTTCAATGATCAGTTCTGATTTCTGTAGGTTGATCTTTACTTGAAACCAAGGTTTGTTCTCTTGATAGTTTTCTAATTTGTTTAATGTAGCATGATTGTTTAATTCTGCTATAATCTAGATAATCTCAAAATTCCCTCCAATTGCATATCGTATAGCATAAAAATCTGAACTAAAACTTTCTCGTGGGATCAACCCCTTGCTTGCTCTATACTATCTTGTTTATTTAAGTTAAGGTAATTAATTTGTGTGACCGTGACATTGCAACAAAGCCACTAGAGCTACATGTATTTATTATGGAAAAGATTACATTTGTCATATTGTCGTTAATGACACAAGTAATATGTTGAGTCATTTAAAAGCATGCAAAATGTTTCCTTTTGTGATTGATAGGAAACAACAAATTTTGGTATTATAACCTTAAAAGGAGGAGGGCGAAATGGGAGATCTAAATGTGGGAACTTTTAAGGCAATATGTTATAATTATGATGAGTGTAGACAAGCACTAGCAAAAATGATTATAATTGATGAGTTACTTTTTAATTTTATGAAGAGTCAAGGATGTAGATTATTTTGTAATACTATGCAACCTAGATTTGATGTTTCTCCTTGTTTTACTATTATAAAAGATTATTTGAAAGTTTATGTGGAAAAAAGGAAAAATTAAGGAAAGCTCTTAAGGGTCAACAAGTATGCTTAACAACTAATACTTTAACATCAATCCAAAACATTAACTATATATGCTTGATAGCTCATTAGATTGATAATGAGTAAAATTTGCATAAAATAATTTGATGTTTTATCAAGTTTTCAATCATAAAGGTAAGATAATTGGTGAAGTTATTGAGAATTTTTTGTTAGAGCTAAGGATTGATAAAGTTTAAACTATTACAATAGACAATGCTAGCTATAATAATTTGACTATTGCATATTTGAAGAATGTGATACAAGATTGGACAACTATTATATTTTCAAATGAGTATTATTTTCATGTTAGATGTTATAGACATATTGTAAACCTAATTGTGTGCGAGGGCTTAAAAGAGATTAATGTTTAGTTGTTAAGATTCAAAATGTAATCAGGTTTGTTAGATCTTCACCTTTTAGGGAACTTGTATAAAAGAAGTGTACAAAGAGGCTAAAGATAGGGCGTAAGAAATCAATGTATTTGGATATTATAACTTGATGACATTCAACTTATCTAATGTTAGAAGCTATGGAAAAATTTGAGAGGGTTTTTATAAGGTTAGGTGAAAATGACCCTAGATATATGAGTTACTTTATTAAGGTTTGTTCAAAGAGGAATAAAAAAAACACAAGGCACCTAGTTTGAAGGATTGGGAAATTGCTAGATCTTTGGTGATGTTCTTAAAGATTTTTTGCATGGTTACATTGAGATTTTATAGCTCATTACATATTACATCAAATTCTTTCTTCAATAAATTAATTTACATGCACACAAACATATTACAATTGTGTAAAAGTAAAGATATTTTTTTAGGGGAATGGCAAAGAAGATGATGTTAAAGTTTGAGAAGTATTAGAGAAATGAAAAAAAACCATAATTTTTTTTGTTGTATGTTGTTATTGTCTTAGATCCATGTTTCAAGTTGAAATATATAAAATTTTGTATTGGTGACTTGTATGATGATGACCAAGTACAATTGCAAACAAACAAATAATATGAAAGATACTTTGGTAAGCTTGTATGATTTTTATTTGAAATGTAATGAAGTGGGTGAAGATACTAGACATCAATAGGATGTTAATGCTAGTGATGATATGCCAAACACTTTGGCTCGATTTAAAAAACATTTAGAAGAGGAAGATAGTGTGGAGAGTAGAAATGAGGTTAAGAGGTATTTGATTGATGGTTGTGAGGATCCTAATAATTATAAGTTAGATATTTTGGGTTAGTTGAAGAGTGATGCTTCAAAATATAAGATCCTTTCAAAGGTCTTGCAACATGTGCTAGTTATTTCTATAACTATAACGGCTTTCAAATCAGCCTTTTGCACTAGCAATCGTATGCTCGATCAATTTTAAAGTTCTTTATCTCCACACACTTGTTTATTGTCAAAATTGATTGAATTATAGATCAATTCCAATATATATTAGAACCTTGATGAATGATATTGAAACCTGCAAAAATCTTGAGTCGGGTAATTTGTCTTATAATCTTACACTTTTTATTTTATGATTTATTAACTAATACATTTTCAGTCTAACATGTCTAATTTATTGTTTTATAGAATTTGGTGAAAAGTTGTATATGACAACAGTTGATAATTAATTCAATAATTAAAGACATTTGCATGTAGCTAATTTTTTTTTAGGTGTGTGTAGTCATTATTACATGACAACAAAGCATTATGGTAACAATATAATTATGAATAATTCAGCTTGAGTGTTAATGGTGATGAAATCTGAATTTATTTTTATTTTTATTTTTATTTTTACAAATGATAGCTTTTGTTGCTATTTCTTTTTTCTGGAACTTCAATTTTCTTATTTGTTGTTGTAGTATATATCTGAAGATCTCATATTTCTTCATTGCATTAGCTAACTGCTTCTACCTTGTGGTTTACGATGGCTTGGGTTTAAAAGGAAAGTACAGCGAGCGGAAACAAAGCAAAAGGAAAAGATGTGTAATTTGGTTATGGCAATGACATTCCTTCCCTTCATTTCCTTGCCTTAGCTTTTGAAAGACAATGAAACTAAAGTTGGCTTGATGGATCAGTGTGTTCGTTCATAAAAGATTGTATTTTTTTTTAGTTTGTATCGGTGTGTAAAAGTATTAAATGCTTGATGGATTGATATTGTATTCTCGTATTATTGTGATTAGCTCCTTGAAAAATAATTAAAAAAATCCAATTAAAAAACAAAAAAAAATTCAGGCAATTGGAATAAATTTTTTTATATCAATTAAAAGGCTTTTAAAAGCCCATAAAAAGTCACAAAAAACCCAATAAAAAAATAAATATTTTTTGCCATTTTTTATAAAATAAACCGTTCCAAGATAAACTAAAATTGATTAGTTTGAATTGGTTTCTAGTTTGGTTCGATTTTGAATATAAAACAAATTTATTTGGTTTTTTTAAATAAAAATCAAATCGAACATAAAATACTCACCTCAGCGAAAATTTTATTGAAACAAAGAGACATTAAAACTTTCTAATAAGCCTTAATATCCATAGCTTTGGGATCTTAGAGGTTACAATTTTATAAGCTAGAAAGGTTGAAAGTACGAGTGAAAAAATGGCAGAAGCTTCTTGTTATGAAAATTTAGAGTAAAGAGGAATCAAGAAGTGTTCATTCAGTTCACCGGAAAACTGTTTTTCATGAAGTCTCATCTTTGTAGAAGGTTTGCCTTTAATGAGCTTCATTTGTCAACATATGAGCTTTGGATTGCTGCATTTGAGGAGGCAATATATGAAGTTCATACTGGTCTTTGCATGTTAGATAACCTTATACCTCATATGCTTCGCCAACTCAAACTGAGGCTACTTATTCCTCTGAGTTCCAATTGAATATGTAAAGGTTACTCAAAAGTCTTTGTAACTCAAATGTTCTCGGAATGATTTTTTTTTTTTTTAATTTAGAAAGCATAAAATTTGGCTATTACATAAGATAACTCGAAAATGCGTATATTATCTTCCTCCTTGTATACTTGTTATTTCTTTACTTTTTTTTTTCTTTTTCTTGTTTCCTTTAACTTTTAACATGATCTCCAAACTAGATTTTAGTATTTTTTTTTAAAAAAAATTAATATTGTGAATTGTTAATGTGTGGATTTGGATGGACGTTGTAGGTTCAAATTTGGAGAGGAGGTGAAGTATGGATTTTTATGGCATTTTCATTATTGTAACGCAGCGAAGGCTCTCTTGTCATTAAATAAAAAATAATAGCAAATCTGTAAATAATCAAACAATTTTTATTGACTTTTTTAGGCATGTCAAGTATAGGATATAAACTATTATGCCCACATCAAAGTTTAGGATATAAATTATAATTTTTCAAAACTCAATAGGCAAATAAAATTTTAACTAAACTATAGAATAATTTGGGTAATGTTTTCAAAAAATAAATAAAATCAAAGGTTATGTTGACCCAAGTTAACCTTCTAACTCGTGATCAAGGTCTTAGACCAAATCGACTCACAAATCAAATTTTATAACTATGCTTGGAAGTTAGATTGTTGGACCTAACTCTTAGCTTAACAACTACTTAATTACCATACGAATGTGATCCATCTCGGACTAAACTAGGTAAGACAATTTTTCAGTACCCGGCAATTATCCCAATTAATCAAACAAATTTAAAATCAATTATGATGTTTAATAGGTACTTGGATGAAATAGTATAATATATCCAAATCCTATTGGTTTTGCATGGTTTTGGTTGGAGGGGCGTGTTGGGTTCCTGAATATTATATACGCAATGGAAATAATAAAACATAATTATTTGAAAGTCCCTAAGATCCTATTAGATAGATCAATAATTTTTTAGGGATTTATTATCTAAAGATTTGATCTTTTTTTGCTTTGAATAATTCTTTAAAGGTTTGGTTGTTGCAAACCACAAGTCGTCCAAATGTCCGGTCTCAATGGTAATCCACATGAACCACTAGTGAGAAATCTCATAAATTCTTATTTGTGAGAAATCTCATAAATTCTTTGCTATGCCTAGAGTGCTCTTTATTTTGTGACTTACATAGTTTTTCTGTCTAACAGACAATCATTTAACAAGAAAAGGCATAACTTACTATTTGTAGGGACATATTGAAAAACCCTATAAATGAAAAAATATCAATTTGCCCCCTGAATAATATCCATATATTAATCTAGAAAATTTTTAGAAATTAACTCAATCAAGTCCTTACTTGATTTTTCTAGTTTTAGAAATATAATCCTTATATTAATTATATTCTAGTCTTTAATTTCTAAAACATATTTTAATCAAGTCATACTTGATTAAATTATCTTAATTTAATTTCTGACTAATGATTCTTAATGTGCATGACTCATTAGGTTCCTAATATATTGGCCCAAATATAAATTCTAATTCTAATTAAATAGAATTAAATAATTTAATTTAATATCAATTCAACAATTGATTAATTTATATTTGATGATTAGGTGCGTCGTCTAGTAATGTGTCATGATCTCCCAGATATTAGAAAAGTCATTAGTGGTTTGACTTAACATTTCAGTGATCAGTTTCTCAGTGTAATTAATATCCTTTTATCAATAATGTTCCGATTTAATATTGAAGCACGAAGTATGTCTGCCAAGTTAAATCATGTTTGTTCTTTACATAATAGTCATTGATTGTTTGAATAAGATTTGAAACTCTTTTCAAATCTCATTCCACCTTGACCAATGATTTCTCAATCAATACTATTTGAGAACATATGAGATATTTTTCCTAATTCACTTAGGGTGATGAATCCTCTCTTGATCACTCAAGTACCTTCATATAGTTCATGCTATACTCAATATCTGCCCCTTCGTTACCTCGATTAAGATAACATGTAATAGGATCAAAGCATAAAATTCTCTATATAAGATAACTTAGTGATCTAAAGTATAAAGATCACTTGCACAACCATCACGTGAGCCTTTCCATAAATATAAGTAATCTCTTCATATGGAATTCTCATGCAGGTCAGTTTAGCGCACATGTCTTATGACAAGCACCTACATATTAGTTCTAGTATCCCTTATACCTCGACTTATGAGAACAGTTGCTTCCTTTCATAAATGAAAAAAACATAATATGTACTTGTTGTTCAGTATTTAAGAGAGCATAATTATAACAACTTTGATGCAATAGGAATCTTATAATTATAACAACTTTATAATTTTCTTTGTAAAGCATTTTTGTCCTATAGACTTTATCTTTACTCTAGATTCATAACCAACCAATTTACTACAAGGCATATTAAACTAACAGTCTCCCACTTGCACAAAACCCAAGCTCATGTATCTAGTACCATATAACTCCATGTAGCATTAATGTTTTTGCATGGATAATGACTTAGTAAGAGGATCTTCTAAATACTCTTTGGTGGGTACTCGTCTATCTTTACATCTTTCATTTCATTGATTTATCAAATCAAATGGAATTTCTCAAGTACTTGTTTGGATCATTGATGAAACCTTGGTTCATTTGCTTATGCAATAACTCCATTGTTATCACAGTACAGGGCAACTAGATTAATAATGTAAACACAAAAAAGAAAGAAAGAAGTAAAGCCGAAATGACTCCACCATCGCTGCTAATTTTAGAAATCGGCAGCGACACAATTGGCTGTCAATTTCTGAATTGGCAGCGATGCAGTTTTCTGCCGATTTTTGAATCGGCAGCGACACAGTTTTACTGTTGATTTCTGAATCGGCAACGACACAGTTTTTTGTTGCTGATTTCTGAATCGGCAGCGACACAGTTTTTGGTTGCGGATTTCTGAATCGATAGCAACGTAGTTTTATTGCCGATTTCTAAATTGACAGCGGCACAGTTATTGGCTGCCGATTTCTAAATCGACAGCGGCACAGTTTAGCTGTCGATTTATTCTGAATCGGTAGTGACATAGTTTGTGGCTGTTGATTTCCGAATCGACAGCGACATTGTAAAACCTAATAAAAAATTAGTGTTGGATCGGCCTATCCTAGGGGAGAATGGGAATAGAAACCAGCCCAAGGATAACTCAAAAGGGGGATGAAGACAGCCTTGATCCAACATCCAAACACCTCCTTTGCATTTAAAAGGGGTATAAATGCAGCAGAGAGAGAGAAAGAGGCACTTTTTTCCAAAACGAGCTTCATGCTCTTGCCTTCTTCCTCTCCCAAAAAATTTGCATGCACCACCTTTGAATGCTGAAGAAGAAGGGTGACCAAGGAAAAGACAGAAGTGGCCAAAGCTATGAAAGGAGAAGGAGTCTAGACCCCTTCCCCATAACCGGCCAGCAGTTGTGACTGCAACAATAACCACCCTCTCTAAGAAGAAGACCCACTTACACCAGCTGCATGTCTCATGCCTTAAGTGTTTGAAGAAGAAGAGAGCTAGGGAGTTACGTTGATGACTGAAACTATGAGAAGAGAGGGAGTGTGATAGACCCGCTATACAACAGAGATGGAAGAGAAGGAAAAACTAAGATTGAGGAAAGAACCATGTCACCAAAACCTGCTCTAAAGCTATCAAAAGCGTGAGGTAAGAGGAGTATTCTTCATTGGATGGTTGTTGCCTCACGATTTCAAAACAAGGAGGGCATGAAAACCCCAAAGTAGAAGATTTAGTGTTCATGTATTCATAGTTCAAAAATAATTAAATGGAAAATCTAAGTGGAATGATGCATATAAGAACTCATGTGCAGACTCTTACCAAAGAAATCTAAATGAGTATGAGTGATTTTGAGGGTGTAAACCTAAGAAAAGGACCAGCCAAGTTGGAGGCAGAAATTGTATTGATGTTAATGTCTGGACTTCTAATGAATGATTGATGAACTTGAATGAAATGTGGAATGAGATGAAGAAATACAGAAATTATGATCTTGTTGAACTCTTAAGACATACTTGAACCAAAACAGAATGCATGATGGCATTATTATCTTGATTCTTGCATGTATGATAGAAGAACTTGTGTTAGAAAGGGTTATGTACAAAATTGTGTAGTCATTAGGACCTTAGACCCTACTGAAACCAAAACTGGAACTATGTTGGTGTTATTGACATAACTTTCTGCTTGTGTTTGATGAAATTGTATAATAATATGTTAAGATGATGTTATGTGCAGAGTTATGTTGTCTACAGTGAATTAGTTTGCTACCGAATTGTGTGGTCTGTAGAGAATTAGTTTCGCTACCAATTTGTGTTATCTGCAGCGAAGAAATTTTCGTTGCCGAATTGTGTTACCTACAGCGAATTAGTTTCACTGCCAAGGGTATTTTCTGTAGCGAGTTAGTTTCGCTGCTAATTTAGAGTGTTTGCAACGAATTATTTTCCATGCCGATTTATGTTGCCTGCAGCAAACCAGTTTCGCTGTCGAATTGTGTTGTATGCAGCGAATTAGTTTCACTGCCGAATTAAGTGGCCTTCAGCGAATGAGTTTCGCTGCCAATATGTGTTATCTGCAGCGAAGGAATTTTTGCTGTTGAATTGTGTAGTCTACAGCGGATTAGGTTTCGCTACTGAATGGTGTTGCGTGCAGCGAAGGAATTTTCACTCCCGAATTGTGTTGTCTACAGTGAATGAGGTTTCGCTGCTGAATGGTATTACCTGTAGCGAATCAGTTTTTGTTGTTGAATCATGTTGTTTGCAGCGAATCAATGTTCGCTTCCAAAATTACGTTGTCGGCAGCGAATCAGCATTCGCTGCTGAAATTGCATTGTCTGCAGCGAATCTGTGTTCGCTGCCGAAATTGTGTCTACAATGAATTAGCATTCGTTGCTTAAAATTGTGTTATATGTAGTGAATTAGTGTTCGCTGTCGAAAGTGCGTGTTCTGCTGCGAATATATGATT
>Ga0307510_10004341_pt1 | contig 16682 bp, 6 predicted proteins | sample 12_EM_MG_FD_207224 | JGI IMG/M metagenome (GOLD analysis project Ga0307510, IMG submission 207224) | Populus trichocarpa ectomycorrhiza microbial communities from riparian zone in the Pacific Northwest, United States - 12_EM | ecosystem: Host-associated > Plants > Roots > Unclassified | place...
GTAAAGCTTATGGTTTATTTTTGAGAGTTATGGATTGGATCTTTTGTTGTTAGCTAGGATTGATGTTGGTGCATTGCACCACCCCAAATGCCTGTGCATGTACACTCATTTGCTGTAAGAATAGCAAAAACTTCTCCTCCAGAATGGCATTAATTCTTGATACAATCTAAAAAGGCCTTGTTGATTTCTGTTTCCTGTTTTTCTCTCAAAATTTATGTTGGAAATTGAGAGCTGAAAACAATAGTTTTTTTTTACAGTGTTCACAAGAATGTATTGTTTTTTTTTTTGTTTTTGTTTTTTTTTATGATGGGGATATAATGGAATTATTTTGAAAACTAAATAATAATAATAAAAAAAAATTCAAAACACAGCAACTGTTTTGGACAAAAAGTCAGCCAAACAGCAAACAGGTTTTCTAGTGCAGGGAATGTTTTGCTGTTTTCAAATCAGAAAACAGTTTCTTAAAACAGGAATCAAACAAATCCTTAACATTCAATTTGCTTGTTTGAAATATGTTTTAACTTCCTGCCGCTCTACAGATAGCCTAAAGATTGTTAAACTCCATCAGGAACCGCAAGGGTAAAAAACATAACGTGTTTTAAACTGCAATATGCATTAGAATGATGAAGATTGATTGGAGCCTTTATGGTGGTTAATGTGGTTGTAGGTTCCAACTCCTTGAAGTAGTGTTTAATTTTCTACCTGCTCTTTAAAAAACATGGAAAACATGTGTAGAATTCTTGTAATGGCTCATAAATTTACTTCCGAAGAAAAGTTAGAATATCCTTCTGTTGAGTCTCAAATCCCTGCTAGCATGGAATACCTGGTGATTCTGTAGCCAATTTGTTTTGAGAAAGAAAGGATTTTTTCTGGATGTCCAATTGAATAGTATAGTTGTTGTTGTAAGCTGCTGCGAAGACATAAACATTTCCTTTTAGAGTGCAACCATTTCATACTTGAACTTAATGAAGATAATCCTACAAATGGTGTGACATGTACACATTTTTGTTTAATGAAACACACGAAGGATGCAGTTACAGTGAAATGTTCGAACTGATGTTTTAATTGGTCATAATCTTTACTGATATTCATACTTCACATTGTTTCAACTTCCTGGTGCAGGGAACTTCTAAAAGCATACTCAGAATGTGGAAACAGTGCTGAAATCATTTCTGTCCAAAATGCTTGGCTTTCTCAACAAAACCAGGTTCCAAAGGCTGTGTCTGACGCTAAAGGTAATTTATGCGTGTTGCCAAGAAAATCTCTTTTCACATTATAAAAGCTACTGCAATAGATTTTGTTTTCTTGAAATGAAGCAAACACATTTCTAATGTAGTTTTATTGTCACCAGTAAAAGCAGTGTGGTGTTTTTATCTGAAGTATATATCCTGCAAAATTGGGATAATGGATCTACTGTTATGGACCTTGTGAGTCAGTCAGCAATTTAACAGTAATTCAGTTTTATTTATACTATCAATTTGTCCTTTCTATGCCAATAAAAGTTTTGTCTTAAATTTTCCTATGTTTGCTTGACTAGTAACTCAAATTATATCACTTTGTAGAGGCTGGGTTGTAACACTGACCTCTGATTACATTGTCGAAGCACCTGTCTGCCCTAAACTAATCCCTGATACCTTCCCAATCAGTTGCTCTATTACTGTTTTGCTTCAATGCCATTAGCCATTGGCAACATAAGATCAAATATTTCTCTCTTGCAACTTATAATCAGCTTAAGTAGAACGCAAAACATTCATTCATTGATCTGAACCATTAACTAATCTAATTCATTACTTTCACTTAATGTTCAAGACTTTTACTTCTGGTCTTGCATTTTGTGAAACCAGTTTAAATCCTTCTTTTGCTTCTTTGTGAATTCTCTTTGATTTACTTAGAAACAAATTATCATTATTTACTCAATGTTGGGCCCAAAACACCACGTGACCATATATTTAGTGAAGTACCTTGCTGCTGGAGCTCCTTTTAACGTAGGCAAGGGATGGTTGCAAGTAATGCAAGCCTAACGTGTTCTTCTCAAAATATTCTAAATTTTAGAATACATTATCTGATCAAGTTTAATGTATGTGCTCCTTAGCTTCCATGAACCCCTTTGCGTGTTTTCCAATGGACCCAGCTTGTGTTATTATTTTTTACCAGGTAGGCTATATTCCTGTGGTCGTTTTCATTAATGTGAATCTTGATGCTTGGAATCTGGATGAGGAAAATATATTTATTTTTCTCAGGATATTGAGTATAGCATGCAAAATAAGATCTCACTCTGACCCTATAATATCTGTTTATGCTGCCACAGGAGGTGAAATAAGTGAAAATGAAGGCACTTCTGATGATTCCCAAGATGGGTTTCCACCACTAGAAAGGAATATGAATCATTTGAACTTTCAGGAAAGTGAGGATGAAAGCGAGTAGAGTAGATAGAGCCATACTTAAAAATCGATGAGACAACAACAATATGAACTTGAACCATGGTGGCGAAAATGGAGCAATATACAAGAAGGCCTGTGGTGTCTCGAAATTGCAGTTTCAAGATGGTCTCGTGTTTGGCAGATGGCATCCACTCTCAACATGTATCTATATTCTGTAGGATTATAAGATGACCTTTTCTCTTTGAGTGTCCTCTTTTCTGTCTGAGATGTAATGGTGAGTTACAGAAGAGAACTAATGGATAGGTTTTTGATCGTGGGAACTCATGTTTCATGACGAAATGCAGCTATTTTAATTGTTACCAGGTGCTAAAGGCATGCAACTGTGTTCCCAAGTATGCGGGGCAGCTCCAATCATAATGTCCTCTGTCTCTTTAGATACTCACAGCACATCTCAGAAATCGCTCTCCAGGAGACGGCTTAATATGATGGACATTCCCGGGATTCTTACTCGTGGCCAGACTCGCACAGACGGAAGATGGCTTAAGACTGAGTTTATTTGGATCTATTTTATTATTTTATTTTATTTATTTGAGTTATTTATGTTAGATTGTTTTGATTAATGAGTTGAGACAGATAATCGAATATTTTAGAATTATACTATTTATTTATATATTTTTTTATTTTGTGAGATAGTTTTTGATGAATTGAATATAAATTGTCCCATGTTTTTTTCAATCTCCGTTCATTTCTTTTCTGGTTTTTTTTTTCTTACTTTTAATTCTTAGCTTCTTTCTCATAAGGTTTCTTTCTTTCTTATTTTTTGTTCATTCCTCCTCATCACTTGCATGTATGGCTGTTCTCGAGTTCTTACATGTTCTTCCACCACATATTCACAAAGAAACCAGAAACAGTTGTCTTTGGTTGTGTTTTCTCAGGTGAGTTCGTACGGACGAGACTGGAAGAGAGTCAGAATCCAAGACCTTTAAGAAGAGGGTGGCATCATTAAATTATTATCAAGTGTTGTTTTATTCTTTGGACCTAATATTCAAGTCAAGCATCCTTCAAAATTGACTTTGCAAAACACTATTTTTTAGGATCTGGGGCTCGTGGATGATCTTCGGCTTATACTTCTGTGGGTTTCTACCATAACTCATCGCTGAATATTGTGAAAAAAATCAGCAAGGAGAACTTGATTGCGTATAATCGCATCATTTTACAGTTTTTGTTAATGAAAAATTATCATGAATATCATTAACAATCCAAGTATTAATTATTATTATTATTATTATTAACTTTGAGGGGTGTAACTTAACTGATCAGATTCTTGATTGCTTTTTAGAGGTCATCAATTTGAGTCCTACATATCTCAGGACCACTGGAGACTTACATGGTCGTGAACTTTAGGGCCAGTGGGATTATTTGAGGTATGCATAAGCTGGCCGGATATCCAAGTTAATAAAATAAATTATTATTATTATTATTATTATTATTATTAAAATCTTTCACTTCTTGGATATACAATAATATTATTTTTTAAAATGATTTTTTAGTTAAAAATATATTAAAATAATAATTTTATAGTTTTCTGTTAATTATTGGTTGAGTGAATTTAGTAAATTTTTAGTTTCTGGCTTTGAAATTATGTTAAATTTACTGATATGATGGCCTTTAATTTTTGAAAAATTGTAGTTGTGAGATTTTGTTAAAGTTGCCAAATGTATGTTGACTTTTGTATTTTATTCAGGATTTTGAGGGCAATTCTAGTTGGAAATCATGTCTTCACCGTATCCAGTTTTTTCTTAAAAAATTATTAAAATAATAATTTTTTTTTATAGCAGATAAAGTAATTTAAAATTAAAAAAATACTGGTTGAAGGCAATTCCGGGCAGATCTTTCTCACTCTTTTAATAAGGGAAATGCCAATTCGCCAGCCACATCACACACCCTCTTAGCACTTCCCGTAACTGACCACGAGCACCGCTCGTGAGACAAAAAAGAATCCCCTGCTCATTAGGGGCAAGTCCGGTATTTGACCAGCAAAATCGACGCCACTATTTCAAGTACCGAACGCACTCCTTCTCTATTATTTCTCGATAAGAAAACCAAAACCCTAAATTACCTTCTCTCTCTCCAACGAAGAAGGCAAAGAAAAAAAAAGAACTGATCTTTTTCTCTGCTTTACATTTTAGAGTTTTTGTAAATTTGTTTCTTTCTCTTTTTTCATGTTTTAGTTTTCTGCCTTTTGTTTTGGTCTTTCTGTTTCAGGAGAACAAACTGAATCGCTGATAATTGCCGTCTCTTTGTTGGGTTTTGTAATCTCTAATGGTGGCTTTTGTGCTCTGAAATTTAGGGTCTTACATATCCGTTTCTATTGCGAGTGCAGCCAAGAAATTATTTCTGTAAGTTGTCTCTCATTTTCTTCTTCTTGTTTTGGCTTATATAATTTGTATGCACTTGTTCTTTTTATTCTATTTAGAAATTTACACATTGTGAAATTTGTAAATTTTTGTGATGCAGTGAATTTTTTTTTGTGTGAGGGTTTCCTTTGTTTTGGGATTTTTTTGGAAGATGGGTTCTGGATGATGAGAGCATTTGGTTTCTGAAATGACTTTTTTAACGTGCTTTTTTTGTTCTGAATTTTTTGGTTTGTGTTGTTGAATCTAGGTTTTCGGCTAATTATTGGTTGAGTGAATTTGGTAAATTTTTAGTTTCTGGCTTTGAAATTGTGTTAAATTTACTGATATGATGGCCTTTTATTTTTGAAAAATTGTAGTAAAGTTGTGAGATTTTGTTCAAGTTGCAAAATGTATGTTGACTTTTGTATTTTATTCAGGATTTTGAGGGCAATTCTAGTTGGAAATCATGTCTTCACCATATCCAGTTCTTGGAACAAAACCCATAGACCAGTGGAAGGTTACTGAGTTAAAAGAAGAGCTTAAAAGGCGGAGATTGAAAACCAATGGTTTGAAGGATGATTTGATTAGACGGTTGGATGACGCACTTCGTGTTGAGATGGAAAATGATGAAGCACTTCGCACTGAGAGGGAAAGTGAGGAAGCACTACGCAGCGAGCAGGAAAATGCTGCGAAGGTTGTGGTGGATGTGGATAATGGTGTTCATTTAGAGAACCCACCTATAGTAGGGGTGAAAATGGAAGAGGCAGTAGCAGTTGTTGCTGAGATGGTTAAAGATGTCGTGGATGATGCCGCTAATAGAGATGAGAAGGTGGATAATGTTATGATTCAGGTTGGCACCAATGAGAGTGTGAAAGCCATGGGTACAGGAGAACTTCAAGAAGAGGTCCAAATGGGTGGTAGTGATTCTTCTAGTACAGATGAGGATCTCAATGTTCATGCAACTACTGTGGAGACCAGTATTACTGTTACTGAGAGTGTGGTGTCAGAAGTAGCATTGAGTGTGAAAGCCACGGGTACAGGAGAACTTCAAGAAGAGTTCCAAATGGTTGGTATTGATTCTTCTAGTTCAGATGAGGATCTCAATGTTCATGCAACTACTGTGGAGACCAGTATTACTGTTACTGAGAGTGTGGTGCCAGAAGTAGCATTGAGTGGGCAAGATGTGCAAAATTCTGGAACACAGGAGGCAAATGAGAACTCAAATATCCAGCTGGAGAATGAGGGTTTAAAGCCCCAGCTGGAGAATGAGAATTTGAAGCCTCCAGACGAGGATGCCACGCTTGACTCTTCTGCTCCAGACAACCAGGTATCTGAGGTCAGCCCTAGTTTAGGGTTTCAAGTAAAATCTGATTCTATTTCTACTGATTCTGTATCAATTAATGAAAAGATTGAACTAAAGGATAATATAATTGCTGATAATGTCAAATTAGAACTAGATAATGTTAAGCCAGAGATGGTGGAACCATCATTCAGTAATGTTGTCCCAGTTGGTGGTGAATCACATCCGATGGATGTTGAAGAGCCACAAGAGAAGAAGGAATCTGTTGAAGAGAAAGATGACAGCAGTGGTACAAATGCATATATGAGAAAGAATAATGATAGTGTTGATGTGGGGTACTCGGAAAAGTTGAATTTAGACAGGAGTTCTGGTGATGACTCCATGGAGGAAGATGTTTTAGAAAGTAAGCAAATTGATTCAAAGTATAATTCTGATGAAGTGGGTGATGTGAGTGAAAAGAAAAATGAAGGGCCTGTTGTGAAGGAGGAAAATCTTGTTGGTGTTGCTGGGAAGGACTTATCTACTGATCAAAAGGAGGTCCATGTTGAGAATAAGATTCATCCAGTTGTGCCTGTGGAGAAAAGAAAATTTAACGGTAAGATTTGTTCTTTATAAATTTTTTTTTTGACTGTCATATGTTCTGGACTTGACTGATGCTCCTTTACATGGTATTGCCACCTGGGTTTTGTGATTATGATGTATTTACGCCTTTCAATTTCAATAGTTATTAATGACCAGATGTGATTCAGAGGTCTGGTTATTTTACTTGCATATAGGCTGCTTCCATGTATTAGTGTCTTTATCAATAGTTTCCTTTAAAAGACCATGTAGTTTGATAAATATTTGCATGAGTGATCTAATTTTGGAAGTAGGAAATAATCGAGATTTTATGCTTTCAATGTTATGTAATATTGCTCATTGCAATTAAGTAGATGATTTGAAATTTTCCTTACTTAGTGAAATGGATTAGGCATGCTGTCTCCAGAGTGTATGTGGAAATAAGGAAAATGTGGTTCCCTGAGATCCTTGTCACCACATAATTTTTTTGATTATGTCCAAGACATGCGAAACTGTAATGATTTGGGTTTGCCTGTAAGACAAGCCCAAATGAAGTTGTGAATTCATGTCTGTAATTTCATGACTATCTATTCTTTTTCAGCTCACAGCCACAAACAAATTCTCTTCCTTAAAACTATTGTGATAAGTTATACAACTCTTTTTTTTTCTTTTTTTAGTTCAATTTTTTTTATTTGATCTTTTTGTATCCATTTTAGATCTTCAAAAATCTTTAGTCTCCACATCTGAAGTTGCTTCCGAATTGAAAAATAAACAGAAAAAAAAGGAAATTGTGAATGGATAAAAACAGCCTGCAGTTTCTCTGGTTTTCTTTACCAGTTATGTAAGTCTGGAGGAACTGGTTTTACAAGACCTTTTGGAAGCATTAACATCTGGTTTCACTAGTGCTTCTTTGAACTTATCCCCAGGCCTTGTGAAAGTTATATGTTGAGGAAGCCCTCAGATAAGTGTAGGATTTGTAGGTTCTAGTTTACACTTTCAATTTAGTATTGTTTAAGCAATGTGGAAAAAATGATCCAAGTTTGGATGCTCTTCTAGGCCTCTGCTTTAGCTGAAGTACCTTGGCTTTTTTAAATACATGAGAATTGAATATGGTGTGTGCGTGCCTTTTAGTTTTGGTTTTCATATTTGCATGCAATGTCTTTGGTGAGCTTGAAGGTCTGATGCTAATATTATATACCTAAAGTTTGTTTTAGGATCAAGTTTGTCACAGTTGAAGGCATATTTGTATGAGTTAAATATTTCAGCTGATGGTTATTGGAAAATGTCTTTTAATAGGAATCTAAATTAGCGTCTCTGCCTCAAATTCTTTTTGCTGGCTGTATGTTCTCCTGTTTCTAGTTTTGAAGTTTAGGTTATTTAGGTATCAATGTAACCTTGTGTTTTTATATGGTTTTATACTTTTACTGAAGTACCTTTGTGGACAAAGGCCGGGTGTATCAATAGGAACCTGCTTAAATTACAAGGAAGTGCAACTCTCACAGAGATGACAGTTGTCTTTCTTCATGAAGCTTCTGCTTTTGTTGGCCATTGGCATGTCTACTTGATTTATTACATCACATTGCCTTGACTGCGTTGATTTTATATTTGTTGAGTGATTTTATGCCTTTCATCAGATCTTCTGAAAGTTGTGTTTTGGAAAATAAGTGTGGCTATTTGGTTCTGTATGATTACTGCCTCTTGAGCAGTTGTGCTTGCAAATCTGTTCTCGACTCATCTTCCCTTTCTGCAGTAAGTTATAGTTCATGAGTAAGCATGATAACTCAGTTTCTCAATATATTTCATTTGAGTTTTTTATAGATCAAGAAATTGTTGGAAACTCGGAACCTTTGAAGCGGCAACGCAGATGGAATTCTGAGAACATCAAGGTTCCTGAACAGCAAAGCTCAAATTTGACACCCACCACCACACCTAAGGATGGGTTTCAGCCTGCTCCTTTGAGACGCAACTTCTCCCGTTCTGAATCCTCTGTTAGTGAGGAGGCACCCAAGGAACGTGTTGGTGAGTTAATTTTCTCTTAGTTGGAATATAAGTGTTTCCAGGGACAATTCGTTTAACATCTGACACATTTTGTTCTATCATTGTTATCTGGCAGTTCCACCATCACAAAAACCTTTGACCAATTCTCTCAGAATTGATCGTTTTCTGCGTCCTTTTACTCTGAAAGCTGTCCAAGAACTCCTGGGCAAAACTGGGACTGTCACAAGTTTTTGGATGGATCATATCAAAACCCATTGCTATGTTACGGTAAGACATGTCTCTGTGTCTCTCTCTCTCCTTATCTGGACTGGAAATGTTTAAATGTGGAAAACTCTTTCTTTGGGACAACAGCATACATGTATTGTCTTCTTATTTTTTTAGTAGGTCTCAGCACTACTTGGTATCTACCAGGTATCTGAACACTTTTGTTTGTGCAGTATTCATCTGTGGAAGAAGCCACGGAGACACGGAATGCTGTTTATAACCTACAATGGCCGCCAAATGGTGGACGCCTTTTAGTGGCCGAGTTTGTTGATCCTCAGGAAGTGAAAATGCGGGTGGATGCTCCTCCTCAGTCTCCATCTACACCTGTCACTCCTAGTGCTGCTGCACCTGCTCCTCCCACCCTGCAGCCACAACCCTCTCCTCGTCAACAGGTTTCTAGGCAGCAACTTCCACCCCCACCTTCCCTTCCACCTCCTCCACCACTCTCTAACCCACCCCATGCCAGGGAACGAGTTGATCTTCCTCCACCACCTCCACTTCCTGAGAAGCATGACCCACCCATTGTCACTCTGGATGACCTCTTCCGGAAAACCAAAACAGCTCCTCGAATCTACTACTTACCGTTATTGGAAGAGCAAGTTGCAGCAAAACTTGCAGAACGTGGAAAAAACACCAAGCAATAGGGACTGGGCTATTATTTACATCCCTGGCTGCTCGTAGGATCATGTTAGATAATGGTAAGATAGTATCACATAATTGCCTCTTTGCAGGTCTGCAGGTGTTGCTTGTAGGAAGGAATTGTCCAGCCAAGCAGAGGGTTGTGGTTCGGTGCTGGATTTGGTTTTCTGGAAGGCTGCTTGATGTTAAAGCTTAAGCTTTGTTTTCTTCTTTTTTAGCATTAGAAACTTTTGAATTGAGAGCGCTCTATATGAGTGGAATGATCTTCATGTGGACATATCTTGTTTTTCTTCTGAACAAGAAACTTTCCCTATCGTAAATTGGTTGGATCTACATTCCTTGCATCTATACTCTACTCTCTATCCGGTTCATTATGTAGGATTCTGAAGTTTTTTCTGTGTAAATGGTCTGCATGTTTGGGAGAGATGTATTATGTAATACCATGCCAGTTGGTTAGGGTAGCAGGTTGGTTCCCAGAAATGTGTTGTGGATGCATATAAAATTAGGGAGATCAATAGCTAGAGTAGTGTTGTTTAAATGTCTCCAGTGAATACCCATTTGCAAATAATAAGTCTATAATCTGTGATCGCATCTTTAGCATCGAAGGTGTTAGTTTCATCGTTCATGGTCTTCTAGGCATATTTCAGTGCAATATAGCAGTTACGAGCACAGCACATTGCAGCAATATTTCAGTGCTGGATGCTTCCCATCTGGTAACGCCTTACTCTGGAGCGCTGATATACGGCTAGTTAACAAAAACTCTATGTCTCATCGCAAAAACCATGTAGCAATCATTGTCCACGCACTTGTTGCTACAGAGGCCTATGAGTTGAGTTGGGGGTGGGTAAAAAAAGCCAGAAAAACTAATTAAACTAAGAAAGATATATAAAAAAAATAAATTAACCAATTAGAAAACTTAATTTTGTTGATCTAGTTTTTGGTTTTGATTCTAAAGCTTGAAATTGATTGGATTGAATCAGATCAGTTATTTTTTTTTAAAATGGTTTTTTCCTTAGAAATGTGTTGGAATAATTTTTTTATTTTTAAAAAATTATTTTTGATATTAATATATTGAAATGATTTAAAAACATTAAAAAAAATTAATTAAAAAAAAACAATTCAAATTTTAACAAAAAAAAGTTTAATCATAATACCAAACCAAACCGACACTTAATTTCTTTTCCTTCCGCAATCACCCTTCTCTCCCTCTTTATCTCTACAGTTTGCTCACTTTTCTCTCAAAATCTCTTGCAGTCCTCTCTCACTCGCTCTCTTCCCTCTTCGATCTCTTTAGCTTTTTAGATGGTGTTTGATAACATGGTTAAAATTATATTTTTAAAAATTTAAAAATTATTTTTATTTAAAATTAAATTTTTTACATTTTTATATCGTTTTGATATATTAATATAAAAAATAATTTATTTTTTTAAAAAATATTATTTTAATATATTTTTAAAAATAACAGCAACTCTTGTAAAAACATCCTATTAGTTTGGTGACGTTGGAGATGGGAAAACATTGAATACTCTTGCTTCTCAGATTGCCATTTTCTATCTCAAGTCATTTACCGACAAGTCAAATAGGTAGTCTCTTGTAGAAAATCCTAGTGCGGTTCATGGTAAACGTTTCGACCTTATATTTTTTTTTGTGTTTTAAAAATATTTTATTTTTTTATTTGAAATTAATATATTTTTTTAATATTTTTAGATTATTTTAATATGTTAATATAAAAAATAATTTTTTAAAAAATAAAAAAAATATTATTTTAATATATTTTTAAATAAAAAATATTTTAAAAAGCCATCAGAATTACACTATTAATTCTATAATGCACAAGATTTATCACTATTGTTTTTATTAGGACCACAATATCATGGATAATTAATAAAATACAAATAAAGCTGGCACTGCATATACAGAGCATTATACTCGTACTAATCTCATCAAGGTGTATAAAAACCAAATCCAATAAATAAAGAATTTATACAAAAAAATTAGAAAGATGTTCAAATCATCCTTCCTGTCTTCTCCTCATGCACTGCGTACTTAATTTTATTACCTTGACTATTATTATCTTCTATTTATAAAATATAATTTAATTTGAATTTGATAGATATCAATCCAAAAATATATAAAAATTTCTTAGATTTAATAAATAATAAGTAAAATATAGATATTATTAAACTTGATTTAAAACCCATTTTTGAAGTGTGTATTTATATATTAAATGATAAAAAGACAAGTATTGTTAATATATATATATATGTGTGTTTTATAATAATATTAAGGTATGTATATATCATATTGTATTAAAAAATCTAAATATTCAACAAAAAAAAAATATATATATATATTAACTATTTTACTTTTTATTTATTAATAAATAATATTATATAATGAATACTTCATTGGATACCTGAAATAAGCAGGGTAATTTCTCTTTATTGTTGAAATTAATAACAAATAATTAATTGAAAATCTTGATATAATGATTAATTTAAAAATAAATAAATTAAAGAATCATGTTAATAACATCTTAGTTTCACCTTAAAACACCTTTCACACCTTACAAACATATTTTTCATTTGAATAACCATATTATTATTATTATTATTTTTGATTTACGTGGGTGTCCGGGCCAGCTTGCGCGCACCACGACTAATCCCACGGCCCACTGAACACCCTGCAAACCCAGTAGGCATGTAAGGCACCGCGGGGGTGATAGGCGTGCACATGAGAACTCGAACCCAAAAGCAGCAGAAGGAGACAAACCCCTCCACCGCCATGCCAAGACCCTCATGAATAACCATATTATTGATATTATACATCATGATGATTTTTTTTGCTATAGCCTCTTGTTTTTCTTAAACATAACTTCCCACAATTGGTAAAGCTATAGGGATATAATTGAACTAATTGTCTCTTTGAGGACTAAACAGATTGAAGCAATAATCAACACACGTGACCTGCACACGGGTAAGCAAGCCGTTTATAACCTAAAAAATACACAAACCCTACTTCCTTCTCTCTATAACTGCCGCCAAGCTTCTGGTGTTTCTTTCTGCTTCAGATTCTCAATCGCAATAAACCCTAACCACCGTAAGCCCATTTTTACACTTTCTTAGCATTTCAATAACACAAATTCGACCATTTTAACCTAATTTTCTATTCCAGGAAAACTAGCCAAACAACATCGAAATGGTGACGGCAAAGAAAACTGTAAATCCCTTACTCTTTTTGTTTTAAATTTTTAATTCCTTTTATTTCACTTGTTTCATTGAAAATCTTGAATATTTGTATTAATTTTTTGTTATCTGTTTTCTGCGTTTGTTTTGTTGGTATGAATATTGTAGAAGAAGACCCATGAGAGCATCAACAACAGATTGGCTTTGGTGATGAAGAGTGGAAAGTACACTCTTGGTTACAAAACTGTGCTTAAAACTCTGAGGAGCTCTAAAGGTGTTTTCTTTTTTCCTTATTACAAGTTTTTATTTCTATGTTTAAGATCTTAATTTTGATTTTTGATTTCTTTTCTGTTTAATTTGAGGTTATTTGGTGATTGGTCATGATGCAGGAAAATTGATTTTATTATCAAACAATTGCCCACCTTTGAGGAAATCTGAGATTGAGTATTATGCTATGCTTGCGAAGGTTGGGGTTCATCATTATAATGGAAGTAAGTGTTTCCTTCTATGAGTTTTATGTGTTTTAGATTCAGCATCTCCTCTGTTATCGGTCGGGTTTTGATAGAAAAGGGTTTTGGTCTAGTACTGGTAGCCATGTATGCCTTTTGTGTCTGTGTATTCCCGCAATTTTTTTTTCCTTTATAAAGGTTTTGCAACCTTGACCATGTTTAAAACTTTGAATTTGATTGACTCGATTGTTACCACACTTTCAGCCAGTGCAGCCATTGTAGTCTCATTGTTAGACACTTGAGAGTTCTAAGAAGTTCTTATTGGTACATGGAACATATTGTCTTAAACTTGCTACAATCTGAAGTTACATGCCTAGACAATCTATGTTAGTAACTTGCACAGATAGCTTTGAGATGACATGTTGACCAATTTAATCATCTGTAGAACTTGTTATGGACTGTTTGCCTTTAATTTTTTGGTTTTGTTGCGCAACCATGCAGTAGCTAGTTCATGCATATAGTTACCTAGGCTTTGCATATTTTTGGGAAGAACTCTAGGAGTACCCAATACTTGGTGCAGGATCCATTTAAAGTTAAGTCCATGGTCAAATTGATATGGAACACATTATAGTTTATACTATTTTCATTTCCATTTTCATATGTTGTTTCCATTTTGTTAAAACACTTGAATCATAATGTGATTGTCAATTTGTCTATATGGCTTCATTTAAGAGGGTTTTGTACTGAACTGTGCGTGCACCAAGAATACTGGAGTTTTCCTACATAGTTCTTGCATGACACCTGAACCAATGATTTTGAAACTGAACTGTCTTTACCTGGCTTAATTCTTGTACTTTTTTCTTTTTACAGATAATGTCGACTTGGGAACTGCTTGTGGCAAGTATTTCCGTGTATCTTGCCTGAGCATTATTGATGCAGGTAATACATGAAAGAAATTATTGTGTTTTGAACTTAATATTTTCTATTGGTTGATGCCATTGACAGTTGCCTGAACGTCACTCTTTTCTTTGTGGAATAGGTGATTCTGATATTATCAAGACAGTCCCTGGTGATCATTGAGCAGACTTTTCTTCTGGTTCCGTTATTTTACAGCAGAAATATGTTTTATTTCTTTAGATTTTCCCCATCTTTTTTAGAATATTTTGGAGTCTATAACACTCATCTTTCATCCCATCCTTCAGTTTTGGATTTTATTCCCATCTGTTGTGAACTGCTGTGTACTGAAGTGGCAAATTTTGATTCAGTTATTGATACAGCAAGCTTTTTATTATGAAGTATTAGTTTTCTGAAACTACCCATCTAGATATACCTCTAATCATACACGATTTTAGTGTAACAGTTAAAAAACGAAAAACTTTGTTGATTCTCCTTTCCATTCTATTAACAGCTCTGTGGGTTCAATTCAGTATTGCTTTTCTTCGGTAGCTTTTGGTTAGACATGTGCTTGGTGAACTAGCAATGGTCGACCCAATGGCTGCAGTCTTTATGTGCTGGCTTTCCTGTTAAAGCAATCTGGTACATGAGAAAGTTTGGCCAGCATTATTAAGGCTCAAGGATTGCGCCTCAAGAGAGGGGTTTGTACGGGTAGAATTATTTTCCGGCGCATAATCATCTGTTGACGATCTTCCCCTCCATTATTATGATATTTGGCGATTCCATCTGTGATGCATGTTGCCTCATTTCGGTTTTTGGATGAATGTGTTAATTTTAGAGAAATCACATTGTAGTCGAAAAGTAGGCGATGATAGGATATAACAAACACTAATTGTTTATTATTATACTCGTGATTAACATTATATCCTATCCCATAATGATGTACGTGAATGTAATGTCATGGTAAAATTACCCTACATTTTACTCCATTTTAACCCCGACTTCTCCGACAAAGATTAGGGTTTTCTAAGGTAGTTATGGCTGTCCTTCAAATATGTCATCAATTGCATGATTCTAGAAGCTCATTTGCCGTTACACTAACTAGTTGTTGGCCTTGGAAGATAGAGGAGTCAAATGTACCGTTACACTAACAATTGTGTTTTTATTTTTTATGCAAATGGTCTAGTTGAAGTGAGTTTTTAACATGTCCTAATAGTTTATTATCTATCTTATGTTAGTTTTTTATTCATCTTATGGAATATTAGTCACAAAATAAAATAAAATAAAATAAAAACATTTCTCCCTCTCTACGCACTCTTCTTTCATGACCTTTTTCTTTTTTCTTTGGTGACTTCGAGTCTATTTAGTTTTGTGTTTTAAAAATATTTTTAAAAAAATTATATTTTTTTGTTTTAAATTAATATTATTTTTTGTATTTTCATATCATTTTGAAAAAAAATTATCTTTTTTTTCATGACCTCTTTTTTTTTTTCTTTTGTGACTTTGAGCTTGTTTATTTTTGTGTTTTAAAAATATTTTTGAAATTTTTGATTTTTTTTTGCTTTAAATTAATATTATTTTTGGTATTTTCATATCGTTTTGATGTACTGATATTAAAAATAAAAAAAATATTATTTTAATTTATTTTTAAACAAAAAATACTTTAAAAAATAACCGTTATTACAATATCAAATAACCTCTTAGTCTTTAATCGAGGTTGTAATCTTTTTTCATAACATTGAGTTTCATGCACAATCAGTTTTGTTAATTTAAATGGAAAAAAATATTAAAAGAAGGATAAATAGAAATTCAATTATTTTATAATGATAAAATGGATATGATAAATTGAAAACCATCATATTAGGAATCTAAACCAACTGGCATCAACTTACCAACTAAACCTTTTTTTGTATGAGATTTATTTGTTATTATTATATTATTGATGATAAATTAGTTTTTTTATATTTTAAATAAACGATGTAATGACTTGTATACCCTTAAGAGTAAAAATAATTAAAACTAGGGTTAAGAGCTTTTTGCGATTTGAATACACAATAAAATGACCATATTACCTATAAAAATATAAATAAAACTTACAGTTAGAGGCACTTAGGTCTTTTCTATATGGTTTTTTGTAATTATTTATTTTGAATAAGGAGTGATTTAGTATTTTAAAAAATATAAAAATAATTAAAAAAGTATTAGATGGAGCATATGTAGCACATGTCACCAAGTGAAAGGAACCCATGCTTTTTAGGCGACACATACCCATAGCCAAACATTGCCATCCACAATGCGTTGGAAGCGGAGCATCGTCCTTTTCATGGTGTGGGGTGCATGTCCATGACATAAGCACAATTGATGAACTTTTTTTTTTTTGCTCTCTCCTAACCTAAAAATTCTTTCTAGCCCTTCCAAAAATTAATTGTCTTTTAGTTTGTATTTGTATTAAATTTAGTCTTTGGACTTGTTTGGTATTGTGGTCACAACATTGTTTGTCTAAAATTTAAATTTTTTCTAATTAAAATTAATTTTTTTTAGTATTTTTGAATTATTTTGATATGTTGATATCAAAAATAAATTTTAAAAAATAAAAAATTATTTTAATATATTTTTAA
>Ga0307510_10004342_pt1 | contig 16681 bp, 23 predicted proteins | sample 12_EM_MG_FD_207224 | JGI IMG/M metagenome (GOLD analysis project Ga0307510, IMG submission 207224) | Populus trichocarpa ectomycorrhiza microbial communities from riparian zone in the Pacific Northwest, United States - 12_EM | ecosystem: Host-associated > Plants > Roots > Unclassified | place...
ATCGGCTCTTGCTTGCGCGCGCGTACTCGGTCGGCGAATGGGTGGTTCCTGCATTGTCCGCGTTGTGCGAAAGGACGACGCCTCTCTCCCTATCGGAGGCTCGACAGATGAGCATCGAGGATGTCGTACTTGTGTCCACTGTGCGGGAGGATATCCGCGGTCGCACGCTTCAAGTCGACATAGCTGAAATTCCACTCCGCGTAGAAGCCCAACAACTTGAGACCCCCTTCCATCTACGTTTTCCAAGGATGGAAGCACCGCCGCCTGTGGACCTGGAACGAGCTACACCGGACCACGAAAGTGACGGCGAACTTTCAGTGAGTCCCAGCTACAATCCGTTCAGGGGAGCTCGTGGCACATGGAATTGACGGACGCATGCAGGCAGAGGAGATGTCGGGAAACATTGGCGCGCTGGAAGGAGAACCGGCACAATTCATGGAGAACAGCCAAGGAGTAGCAGCGACCCATACGGTTGAGACAGGAGCAGCGACGCGGCTGATGGCCGACCACATAGGGATGCAACAGGGTGACCTTGAGGAGGACGACAGTGGTGTAGTAATCATTGCGTCCGTACCCATGCTCGAACCTTCAGTCTCCCCGGTAACTAATGGGTCGAGGCCCACTGCATCACTCGTGCTTCCTTCCTATCCCGTGGGAAGGGGAGTCTCTTTACCGTTTGGTCAGTTGCTTCCTCGGTGTGCAAGATGCAACTGTCGCGCTTTAATCACCCTGACGCATCATTCTAATACCGGAACAAATCGTGTCTTGTGCTTGGATCATGGTCTTCGCTGGACATCGAATACAGAAGACCTGGTCCTTTTGAAGAGATACAGTTTCATTTCCCCAGAGCATGAGGCTGCCATTCGAGCGTTCCTTGCTTAGGTGTGGCTATTAAACTCTGAACATCATCCCCCAGTGGGCTGTAGGCAGACTGAAGGAAAAGGGGGCATCTTTGTAGTCTTAAGTACGAAGTACAAATGTATCAGTAGCAAATGTATCGATTGAATACGAGGCACGAGTATTAATGTCATGACTTTACTCAAGATCGCGTGAGCGTGCTTTACAGCGTAATAAAGTTCTAAGAAAATAAACCGTCACTCAACCATCACTCACTGGCACTTGTGGTGTAGATGCACCTAGCAAATATAGCTAGTCCCTGAGTGACCGAGCAAAGTGAGAACTACTATGTGTTATGGACTTGAAGGGAATACCCACTGGCACTGACAGACCAGAGAAGTGCTCAGCGCCACTTCGTGCCCTAGTGGTGGAGGTAGGGCGTGATGAGACTGATGACGCATAGACGAATCGGGAGGTGAAGAAAGATGCCAAGTTCAACTATGATCAGTGGGAAGGATTCGACAGCTGGGGCGAGGAATCAGAACTGAATCAGAGCGGTGGGAAACTTTCAGGGAATCTAAAAAGTGTGGCCAAAAATGAAATGGCCCATATCGGAGAAGTGGTGGACGAGAATACCAAGATTCGTGGCTGAAGTCGGGGTTTGGGACCCAGTGAATAAATAAGCGCATGGCCGAAAGGAGAACAAAGGAGAGGCACAGCAAGGGTGGCTCAAAGTGGGATGGTTAAACCCCTATATTGTGTCAAAACCGTGAACTTGGAGTGCAGGAATAGTCGAGGAGATTACGGGGTTGCGCGTAGTACTATCAGACATCGATAATTGAAGCTAAGGGTTGTATCGATACCTGCAAGCCAGTCCAGAAAAAAGTGGTCAACCCTTGTCAACTTTGATTGGTTGCAAACTTGAACAGCTGGGGGCAAAATGCCCATACTAGTAGGTCCCAACAATATTCGTGACGCATTGTCATGCGAACGAGGAGTGCTTTGACAGTGAAGCTAAGAGTCGCATGAACTTCAAGTCGAAAGAAACAAGTTAGCTGGCACCTGAGGATGGGGTTCCGAATCCGAATCACCAATTCCGCGCCCTCGTTAAGGTAGAACCCGTTCAGTTTCAACTAATATCACATGATGTGACGCGACTGTGACCTGGTGTGATCTTTCTGTGACCGCATCGTAAGATCTGATGTGATGACGCGATAAGACTGCAATGAGTGTTATGCAATTGAGCTCGATTGACAATGTAGTGAATAATCAGAAATCTAAGTTAAATCTTTGCGTTTTTTAGGTCCCCCATTATGCTATTTGGAAGCACTCGATGTCCCTTGTATTTCTTGGTTGCCCAGGCAGCCTGTTTCCCATCGAGCCCCTGTTTGTACGCATCTGCAAACCGTCCGGATCTTGTAGCAAATCTATGAGAAGATCAGAATCTCAAATTTCAGACAATGATGTGTACACACTTTCGCATGCTAACCAAGGGAACTGATTCCAGAGCCGAGACCACATTATGCTCTAAATCAACTTCTTTTGATGATGCAGGATACTCCCGATAGACGCGTTTTGCATAGCCCCAGCATTGCTCAATGAAATTAAGCTCGCAGTGGAATTTCGGAAGGAATAGAACATTGAACCCCTGTTTCTTGCACAGAGTTTCCAGCCTGGACTCGCCCTGAATGAAATCGGGCTGCGTGTAGAGAACTCTTCGGCAGCAGCAATCTGATACCCCTTTCTTGCACTTGAAGTCCTTGCACTGCGCTTTTAAGTTTGATTCCTTCAATAGTCCCCTCTCTTTTAAAATAATAGACATCCCCTTGAACACTCCAGCTTGTGGGTGCTCTAGGGGGAAATAGAGCGGTTGAGGTGTCCCATCAGCAAGTCTCCCATCTGCCATGCGTGTTTTGATCTTGACCACTTTGCCATCAGGGCCATAGACTGGCCTTCCATTGTTGCCGATCATATTTGTCTCTGGGCCCCAATTGGTGCCTTCTTTTGGTGTGAATTTGGGCATATTTTGTGCTGAAAGGGCCTCATCAGGTCGTTTGAGATGCGTTGTTGCGTTGTCAAAGACAAAAATGTGGTCATCATTGGGATAATGTTTCTTCAGAATATCCATGGTGCTCTGGACTTGCTTCAGAACATCCTCATTGGTGAAATACCCCCCCCGAGACCTCCCTGCTTTCAACAACACACGTGCGTCCTCTTCCCCATTTTGAGAGCGCAGCCACCCATAATCAGCAGATACGAAATCGGCAACCATGAGGGATGCCCCTTCACCTTTGGGCTGTGGTACCGCCTTTTCATCTTTACTAGCCCACCTTACTTTTCGCCGATCATTTGCATAGAAGGTAGATTTGTCATGATACCACACAACAATGTGACAAAAATCTGGAGTTGTGGCCACGCTCGTGTCCTCGGTGCCATCGTTTGTCCATCTTCTTGTGTGAGCATCGATTTCGTCTAAGTCAGAGAGGAACACATCTTGTCGGTATGCAACAGTGTCTTCACGCTTGTGCCCATCAACGTATTGACCCTTTGGTGCATTGCCCCAACTGAATCCCAATTCGTGCATCCAGCGGTTGGCTGTTGTAATGCCAATGGTCGTTTTGCGGTTCAGCCGCTCCTTCATCTCCAGGGTATCAAGAAAATGAACTATGTCCATGGCTTTCGCGTATTTGCCAATTCCTTCAAGATGAAGCTTGATTTCTTGCACAAGAGTTTCATCCTGCAATAAGGATTCGTTGCACTGGCCAGATGAACTGATTGGGAGGCTGCGATCGGTAATAAATGCACGGCTCCATGTCCAAAGATTCCGGGCAAGGTTACTTCCTCTTCCAACCGCACGAGCCGTCTGTTCTGATGTGGCCATCCATGAGGTACTGATGGTGCCCCCATGGGGTGTGGTGTCCGGACCCACATAATTCCATAAGAACTGGCAAACCTGTTCCAGCCTTTCTCGTGTGATCAGGTTGAGTCCTGGATCCACATGGCCAGGTCCTGTTTTCCGCTTTGGTTTCAAGATCCCCTGAAGGTCCTCATATGCCCTCCGTACGTCTTCTATTCCTGGAGGAGGTAAAAAAGTCCTGTGTTTTTTGTCACCAGTCTCATGCTGATCGTCGTTACGGTCATCCGGCTCCTCAGGATCTGTGTCAATCATATTTGCCATTCCTGGAATGGCAGTGAGGTCTCTGTTTCCATTTTGGGGCTGATGTGGCACTGCTGCATGCGTTTTGGGACTTTGTGCGGCAGGTGTAACCTCACATGGGGATTGGATGGTGTTTTCGATCGACATCATTACTTCTTGGTCTTCGGTAGCCTGTCCCCGAAACCCATCCATTTCTAGTCCTGTACGACGCCTTTTGGTGCACTTTGGATACATGATCTGAAGATAATGATAAATGATGTTCAGGAAAACCTGAAAACAGGCTGCTTTACATTTTCCTTGTCATCATTTGATATCATTCTCTTCGTTCGATGCATGCCTCGGTTTGGAAGATTATTTCGCTTCCATTTCGGCATGGTGAGGCAATTTTGTGCGCTCTTGAATGCAGATCCAAAAATGGACGAATCCGGAATTTCGACACTAAAAAGCTATCTCCTCCTTCAAAACAGCTCAAACAAATTTTCAAAAACCACAGATTTGTTTAAATAACATATCTTCATGTCGCCCTTTTCCTCAAAATCGCATTTTTCTCCCCCTCATGTATCTAAGGCATAATCTCCTCACCATCTTGTCACTTTTTGTCACCTTAAGGTCATGTGATATGAATAAACCAAACATAGACAAATATGAAATTTCGACACCAAAAGTCTATCTCCTCCTTCAAAAAGGCTTAAACAAAAACTTGAGAACCACAGTTGTGTTTTAATAACAAATCTTCATACCTCCCTTGTCGCAGAAATCACATTTACTTCTTTTCTCAAGAGTTTATACATGGTTTTCGCTAATGTCACACTGGTCATGTGATATTAGTTGAAACTGAACGGGTTCTACCTTAGTTGAGTTGTTACGGGCGCTCCGAACCTCCGACCCAAAATAGGGAAAAGCCTTGAGGATCATTGGCTGGAACAAATCACCGGTAATCACCCTTATCTCTCCTCATCTCATGGCAACTCGCATATTATCCTGGAGTGGCGACGACCACATCGTCTCGCCGAATCTTTCGAAAACACCCTCCGTTATCTCCGTCGGTTCCATTCTCTCCGACAAACCCGAGGCCTCCGAGCCACAGCCCACGCATACGCCTTCCAAAGTAGTTGAACCAAATGGAACCAGGACGTCGACATTGACATCAACCACATTATACCCGCCGGGGACTGATGGTTCATTCATGCGACACAACAAATACTTCTTCAACGACGGAAATGTCACATTTTTGGTGCGAGATGTTGTTCAGTCATGAAGTGATACGCGAGTCGATTCATTAGTTAGGCGCTGTATAGGTTGATAACGTCCTGTATTGCGTCCACCGATATTTCTTCTCTCGCGACTCGACATACTTCTCCACCCGATTCACCCAGCTCGACATCCGTGATCACGAGCCCCTTCCTACCATCATATCACTTGGAGACATCGAGCGCAAAGACTTTGATGCCTTCCTTTCCATCTTATATCCCGAGTCAGTTTGCTGGTCTGTCGTTTATCAGCTTACTTATCGAGGCGTATGTGCGGGTAGGGATTTCGAAGGAAATCAGTTCTCCTATGAAGAGTGGAAATCCGTCCTTCACCTCTCAACTCGTTGGGACTTCGCTTCGATCCGAAGGCTAGCACTTGGCTCTATCGAGCCCCCGACGCCTCACGATCGTCTCCTACTTGCGCGCACTTATTCAGTCGACGACTGGGTGGTTCCTGCGTTATCCGCGTTGTGCGAAAGAACAACACCTCTCTCCCTGTCTGAGGCCCGGCAGATGAGTATCGAGGATGTTGTGCTTGTGTCCACTGTTCGGGAGGATATTCGCAGTCACGCGCTTCAAGTTGATTCGGCTGAAATTCCACTCCGAGTCGAAGCCGAGCAACTTGGTGCTCTTGGTGTTGAGATACCCGTCCATCTACGGGTTTCAACGCGCGAAGCATCGCCAACTGTGGCCCTGAAACGAGAGAGTGCTCATGAAGGTGATGACGAACATTCAGTGAGTCCCAATTGCCGTCCGTTTTGGAGAGTCGGTCGACGATGGAATTGACGAACGTTTGCAGGCCGAGGAAGGGGCGTCGGGAAATACGAGCGTGTTGAAAGGAGAACTGACACAGTTCATGAAGAACAGAGAAGTAGCATCGTCGCGCAGTGTTGAGACAGGCAAGGACTCGGAAGCGTTGAGGATCAACAACATAGGGATACAACGGGGTGACCCTGAGGAGGTCGACAATGGTGCAGCAATCTGTACGTCCACACCCAACTCCAAACCTGCAGCTATCCCCACCGATGAGAAACTCGCAGGTGTGCCTCCAGGAACGAGTAGGCCGGGGTCTCCTGCACCACCGGTGCTTCCTTCCTACCCCGTGGGAAGAGGAATCTCGTTGCCGTTCGGCCAATTGCTCCCTACGTGTGACTGGTGCAGTTGCAACGCTTTGATCGCCTGGAGTCGTACCACTGCGGAAGGAAGTGGTGTTTTGTGCTTGGACCACGGTCTTGAAAAGAACTCGGCTACTCGAGACCTCGTCCTGAAAGTGGGCCCCTTCTTTTTTTTTTTTTTTTGCATTCAAATTTATTGTCCGTAGCCTAGGCTATTGGACATACTCTTCGCCCATTATCAATGCCGTTTCATCTCTGCAGAGCATGAGGCAGCCATCCGGGCATTCCTCGCCTTGCCTTGGTGTGGCAGTTAAACCTGAATACCCTCCTGCAGTGGCTATAGGCACAGGAAAGCCAAGGGGAAAGGAGGTCGTTTGTGTTATTTGTGTACTCATGAGTATCGTGTGAATCGTTCAGCTTGAGCATGAGGCGTGAGGCGTGAGGCTGCGAGGTCGAACATTAGGACTAACTCGTGACCACCACTAGTAGTATGTGCGCCCCTTGAGCCTAAATATCGAGGATACCTAAGGGGTCCTTCAAGACGCGTGAGCAGCAAAGTGAAGGAGACAAACTGTCGCTTGGACCCTGAGCGCTGAGCGCTGAGCCTGAGGTGTCTGTCGCGCTCGTGCTCCGCTAAACACCGAATCCGTTACGGGCGCCCCGACACTATTAGGCCGCTGGCGTGAACAAACCGCTGAACACCACTTCTCTTATCTCCCCATCTCATGGCCGCTCACATAGTCTCCTGGGGGAGCAAGAAGATCGTCTCACCTAGGCTTTCCAAAACACCATCCATGGTTTCCTTCGATTCCCTACTTGCCGACAATTCTGAAGCTCCTCCGGCCGTTCAGGGTGCCCCCCATGCGACCAACTCCCAGGTCAAGAATACGAGTTACCAGGTGATTGAGCCGAGTGGGAGTAGGGCACGCCCATCGGTTAGCATGTACCCGGAGGCTGATACAGCCGAGGGCCCTTTCATACGACACCACAAATACTTCTTCAAGGATGGGAACGTCACATTTTTGGTGCGTGATATTCTGTCATGAGAATTGTGTGAACGCCATGTTCATTGATAAGCCCTATGTACTCGTAGGTTGGTAACATGCTGTACTGTGTCCACCGATACTTCTTCTCTCGCGACTCGGCATATTTCTCCACCCGATTTTCCCAACTCAACATCTGTGATCATGAAGCCCTCCAAACCATCATATCACTAAGCGACGTCGAATGCGAAGACTTTGATGCGTTCCTCTCTATCCTATATCCCGAGTAGGTTTTTCAGTCGTTTTTTCGTCAGTTTTTTTAAACCTCGAGCAGAAACTTCGAGGATAATGGCCTCTCTTACGAAGAATGGAAATCAGTGCTCCACCTCTCAACTCACTGGGGATTCGCCTCCATCCGAAAGCTTGCCTTGGGCTCTATCGAGCCTCCGACGCCACACGATCGGCTCTTACTCGCACGGATGTATTCAGTCGATCATTGGGTGGTTCCTGCGTTGTCTGCGCTGTGCGAAAGGACGACACCTCTTACCCTGTCGGAGGCCCAGCAGATGAATATCGAGGATGTCGTACTTGTGTCAACCCTGCGGGAGGATATCCGCGGTCGCGCGCTTCAAGTCGACACGGCTGAAATTCCACTCCGCGTAGAAGCCGAGCAACTTGGTGCTCTCGGCCTTGAGATCCCCCTCCATCTACGTTTCCCAAGGGTAGAAGTATCGTTGGACCCGAATAGGGCTACAAGGGACTATGGAAGTGTTGGCGGACTTTCAGTGAGTCCCCGTTGCAGTCCGTCATGGCGAGCTCGTTGTCGACGGAATTGACAAAGACTGCAGGGAACGGAAGAGGTGCCAGGGAATATTGGCGTGCGGAATGGAGAACCAGCACTGGAAATGAGAAACAGTCGGCAAGAAGCAGCAGGAACGCGCACGGTTGAGACAGGATCGAGAACGTGGCAGATAGCCAACAGCATGGGGATACAACCCGAGCAGGCGAACGATGGTGGTGTAGCAATCACCACGCCCACACCCGCACTCAACGCCGAACATCCTGTCGCCCCCGCCAACGAGAACGTCGAAGTTATTCCCCCAGAAACCGTTGGGCCGGGGCCCGCTACATCACCCGAACTTCGCTCCTATTCCGTGGGGGGGGGAATCTCCTTGCCGTTCGGTAAGGTGCTCCCTCGGTGTGCAAATTGCAATTTCAGGGCCTTGGTCGCCATCACACACCATTCCATGCCTGAAAGCGATTGTGTCTTGTGCTTGAATCATGGTCTTCGGAGCGGTTCGGTCACTCGAGACCTGATGCTTTGGCCTAGATGCAGGTTCATCTCCCCAGAGCATGAGGCTGCCATCCGAGCATTCCTTGCCTAGGTGTGGCACTTAAACCTGAACACTATCCTGCAGTGGCTATGTGCGCAAGAAAACCGAGGGAAAAGGATATCGTTCGTGTAGTTATGAGTACCAAGTGAACGATTCAGTTAGTTTGAGCACGCTTGAGGATGGATATCATGACTAACTCATGATTAATGCTATGTGCACCCCTTAAGCCTAAACATCGAGGCTCGAGACTCGAAGCCGATCCGAACGTATTGTTGTATAAATAAGGGACCCTTAAATACGCATGAACAGCAAAGGGGAAAGAAACAAACTGTCACTGACACGTTGAGCGTTACGGGCGCTCCGACGCGGTCAGGCCGCTTGCGAGAGGAAAGGGCTTCTGAACACCCTTTCTCTTATCTCTCCACCCCATGGCTGCTCGCATAGTCTCTCGGAGTGGCGACGAGAAAATCGTCTCACCTAGTCTTTCGAAAACACCATCCATGGTCTCTTTCGATTCCCTACTCTCCGACAATCCCGAAACACCTCCAGGCTCCGGCCATTGAGGGTGCTCCCCATGCGACCGAGTCTCAGGCCAAGCATACGAGTTCCCAAGCGATTGAGCCGAGTGCCAGTGGGAGTAGGGCATGCTCATCGGTTAGCGTGTACCCGGGGGCTGATGCAGCCGAGGGTTCATTTATACGACACCACAAATACTTCTTCAGAGATGGAAACGTCACATTTTTGGTGCGTGATATTCAGTCATGAAAGTTATGTGAACGCCATATTCATTGACCCTATGTACCAGTAGGTTGGCAACACGCTGTACTGCGTCCACCGATATTTCTTCTCGCGCGACTCGACATACTTCTCCACCCGATTCGCCCTGCTTGACATCCGTGACCACGAGGCTCTCCCCACCATCATATCCCTAGGAGACATCGAATGCAAAGACTTTGACGCCTTCCTCTCTGTCTTATATCCCGAGTAAGATTCCTGGTTCATTGTTCATCTACTCATTTATGGAGACGTTACGTGCAGGGATTTCCAAGAAAATGGCTTCTTTTATGAAGAGTGGAAATCGGTGCTTCACCTCTCAACTCGCTGGAGCTTCGCTTCGATCCGCAAGTTAGTGTTGCGTTCTATCGAACCTCCGATGCCTCATGATCGGCTATTACTTGCGCGCGCGTACTCAGTCGACGAATGGGTGGTTCCTGCGTTGTCCGCGTTGTGCGAAAGGACGAGACCGCTCACCTTGTCGGAGGCTCGGCAGATGAGCACCGAGGATGTCGTACTTGTGTCCAGTGTGCGGGAGGATATCCGCAACCACGCGCTTCAAGTCGATGCAACTGAAATCCCACTCCGCGTAGAAGCCGAGCGACTTAGCACTCTCGGTCTTGATCTCCCCTTGCATCTACCCTTTCCAAAGGGCGAAGCGTCCTCATCTGTATGCCCGGAACGAGATACGAAGGAAGGCAATGCTCATAAACTCCACGGAAGTGATGGCGAATGTTCGGTGAGTCCGAGTTGCAGTCCGTTACGGAGAGCCCTTGGGCAATGGAATTGACGAAAGTTTGAAAATTTGCAGGCAGAGAAAGAGATATCGGGCAATACTAACGTGTTGAAAGGAGAACCGGCACAGCTCATAAAGAACAGCCGGGGAGAAGTAGCAACGACGCGCACTGTTGAGACAGGAGTGATGTTGATGACCGACAACGTAGGGATACGACAAGGTGAAAGGCCTCGACTTGAAAGGAAACGTGTCCGTGCAGCGAAGCGAGAGCGCGAACGTGAGTCAGCGAAGGTATCCGCACTCCCAGAGTCCAGTCTGCCCGCGCCCCTCCTGAAACGTGACGATCGCGTTGTTTGTTCCGATTGTGGCACCAGCTTCACCAGCAGGAAAAAACTCTCGAAACACTCATGCGCTTCTGTTAAGGTGTCTGGCATCGTACCTTCCGCATCTAATCGCTCTGCGGAACTTGTTGGACACAAGAAGGCTTCAGTTGAAGCTGTACCCGCCAAGCATACACAAGAACTAGTTGTCACATGTCCAGTAATTGCTGAGTCGGATGGTTCTGTATCTAGGTCACACCGAATTGGTCTCGGACTTACGTTTTCGTCTCCCTCCTCTTATGAAGAATGTTGTCTTTGTTCGAGAGCTGGGGTCATCGTTTTGGTCGTGGATTCTGCCATTGCCAAAGATGCACCCCGGCGCAAGTATTGCCTGGAGCATCGTTTCTATGAACTTGGAGACTTTTCGCTCCCGAGCGATGGCACACTTGTTTGGGTTGATGATTACGTCGAGACCTTTTTGGCAGACTTGGGACACTTGTGATTGGGGGTTTTTTTAAGCTTACCCGTAACTAGATGTTGACTTCTCAGAACTTTTGTTACCAAATGTCAACTGTGCATAAATTAGAGTCATGCCTCTTCTCCCCCTTGACAAAGGGGAAGTATGTCGCGTAAGCGGATCAGATGGGAGGTAGAAAAAGCAGAACAAAACATTCTCTATCGAATCCCTACTCGGTGTACCAAGTTTAGTAATTCCGCTAGGTAACAACTACATCAACGTGACACAAAGATTCGCGATGCACGGTGGGCAATTGCTTAGTTAAAACCCATCAATCTACACCACACCACGCTCAGGAAACACCACAATCGGAGTAACTTTCCCGCTCATAAGGAGCATAAAACCTCCCTCCCTGCAACATCAAAATCTGCGCGCTAGTTCTGCGCAAGCATTTTCCTCAAGATTCAAATATAAGGACGAAACGGGGACGCCTCACATGTCAGGCACCCGGCGTGCTATTACCGTGCTCGTCGATTCTACCGCAGTCAGTGTTGCGCGATGATGGCTCTAAAAGGCTATGGGGGAGAAAGCGGCTTAGAAAGGACCCATGCTTATTCAATGTACCAGCTGTAGCAAACGGCATGCGAGCGGATCGACAAGCTTTACCTGGACAGCTCCACATGGACACAGTCAGTAGTACATGAATGTTTTAGCACTCGTTTTGACAGACAGTACATTAGCCGTTCCTTAGAATATTTGGTACTCCGAGCCTTACAGTCATTATATACCGTAGACAGTCCTTCCTGTACCCTCAGTTCCCGTGCTTACCCCATGCGTTCTGAGGCCATCGTGTGCCCAGAACTCACTCCTTATTCACGACACCAGCTTGCATGTATATGTTCTCGAAGTGCTACGTGGGGTTTTGTACCCCGAGGCACACAATAATTGATTCCAAAGCAACAACAACAAGGTGAACCAAAGAAGGATGGCATGCTGGCCTAGCCGAGGGTCCGCTGGCGTCGATCTCGCAGGCACGACTGAGAGAGTGGGTGCCGCAAAGCCCGACCCATTCAACCATTGGCCCTGAGCATAGCAAGGTGCAGGCAGAGGCACAACTGGCTGCTCAGAGGAAGCGAGCGCAGGCCCAAGGTACTGCCACTACTAAGTGATGATCGATGATCGATGATCGCCGGCCCGAAGTGCTGTCGCAAGAAGGCAAATGCCAACTCGATACGTTGCCGTGAGGGTACCGGTAACTGGCAGAGGATCGGCTGGCCGCCTTACAAGGCGCAGCGATCTCGGCAAAAACCGCCTTGGAACGTCGGGGATGAGTCATCTAGAGAGAGAAAACCAGAAGGTTCGACTTGAAGAGGCTTTTTGAGGCCAACATAAGTGACTGCCAGCAATGTCGCCCACCAACAAGCACCTGCCGGTGGCCACACAATAAGAGTCAAGTTACAGGGCCATAGCCCGTCCTGTGGCACCAGTAGCAACAACAACAAATACGGACCTTCGGCTAAGTCACTCTCACCACTCTCTCACCCCAACACTCATGCGTAACGCTGCCATGTTGCTCTTCATAGGGCGGTGAGAACACTCCAGTGTCCAGGCCACAGTCCCGCGCGTGTGTGGGACAGGATATACAAAAGTCGGGCCAAGCCGGGCCAGAACAGGTTACACACCATGTTTCTTCTCTTGCTACTTCTCCCCTGATTCGCTCGGCTTGACGTCCGTGACATGAGTCCCTTCCTTTCATCGAATCACTTGGAGACATCGAACGCAAACGCTTTGATTCCTCCTCTCTGACCTATATCTCGGGTGAGTTTTCCTGTCTGTTGGTTATCAGCTCATTGAGTACCTGCATGTAGGAAATTCGATGGGAATCATTTCTCTTACTTACGAAGAGCGGAAATTCGTGTTCGACTTCTCAAATCATTAGAGCTTCGCTACGCAAACACAATAGCATTGCAGTGGGCTCTGTTGAGCCTCTGACGCCTCACGATCGTCTTCTACTCGCGCGCATGCATTCAGTCGATAATTGGGTGGTTCCTGAGTTATTCGCATGGTGCAAAAGAATTACATTTTTCGCGCCATCTGACTCGGATCTGAGGCCCGGCAGATGAGCATCGAGGACATCGTACTTGTGGTCACCGTGCGGGGGGGTATTCGCATTCGCACCCTCAAGCTAAAGTTGCCGAGATTTCGCATTGCGTGGAACTTGATGGAAGCCGCACAAGCATGGGTACATGCAGGTTGTGAGGGTTTTGCCGCCCTATATCTATCCTTAAAGGGGAACACTTCCGTACCGGCACGGTCGCCTATTTATTAGAATCAACTGCACCATAAGAGGATGTTCGTGAACGAGGCAGCGACCATACGGTGAGTCTAGGTACCACCAGCCCGCATTATTAATGGAATTAACTCAAGTGAAGAAAGGAATTGTAGGGTAGATCACCATGCTGCCAGGTGGGCAGCCACACATCACGAAGGACATAAGGCCGAACTATCAGGAAGATGTAGCATTGATACGTACGGTCGAGACCGGTTTCCGCGAGGCTGCCACTGCTGCGTTTCCTGGGGTCAAGCAACCTTGATAAGTTGCCGGAACATGACACGCCGTGGACGGCCCATGATGCTCAACAAGGACCTCGACGCACAGGTGTTTGGGGGCTCGTCGTCTAGATCGAGTTATGGCCCCTTTGTAGAGCTGCCTCATGGCATACACGTTTCCCCATCTCTTTTTTTGCACTATCATCTCATGGCATCTCATATAACTGTTTGGGAGGACAGCGACTATGTCATTTCGCCGATCGGTTCAACTTCACCTTCCATCGCCTCCGTTGACTCAATACTCTCAGATGCATCCAAGATATTTCCGAGTGTCAATGGGACACCTCGTACTGCCGAGTCCCAGATCAAGTGTACGGATCCTCAAGCGATCGAGCCGGTCGGACATAGGCAATCTGTCGGCACATACACAGGAGCTGGTGCATCTGCATCTGGCGATCCATTCATTCGACATCCCAATTACTACTTCAGGGACGGCAACATCACCTTCTTGGTGCGTGATGTTCATGTGGATACCACACCTGATTTAGTGGATATGCCGCGCGTAGATCGAGGGAATACTCTATTGCATTCATCAATACTTCTTCTCTCGAGACTCGGTATATTTCTCCACCCGATTTTCCCAACTTGACATACGTGACCACGAAGCCCACCCCACCATCATATCATTGAGCGATGTTGAGAGCAAAGACTTCGATGCCTTTCTCTCCATCTTATATCCTAGGTAGGGTTTTCAGCCCACTATTCATCAGCCGCCTCATCTACGCCCAGAAACTTCGAAAAAAATGACCTTTCTTACGAGGAATGGAAATCCGTACTCCATCTCTCAACTCGCTGGGGCTTCGCTTCCATCCGCGAGCTTGCGTTGAGTTCAATCGAGCCTCCAACGGCTCACGACCGGCTTCTACTCGCGCGCACGTATTCTGTTGATCGTTGGGTGGTTCCAGCGTTGTCGGCGCTGTGCGAAAGGACGACATCTCTCACCCTGTCGGAGGCTCGACAGATGAGTATCGAGGATGTCGTCCTTGTGGCCACTGTGCGGGAGGATATCCGCAATCGCACCCTTCAAGTCGACATAGCCAAAATTCCACTCCGCGTAAATCTAGAAATTGAGCGACTTAGTGCTGAGGCTGCCGTTAGTCTCGAGATACCTTTCCGTCTACGTTTTCCAAAGATGGAAGCACCGCCGCCTTTGGACCTGAAACGAGCAGCACAGGACCACGAAAGTGACGGCGAACCTTCAGTGAGTCCCAGTTACAGACCGTTCAGAAGAGCTCGTGGCCAAAGGAGTTGACGAAGGCCTGCAGGTAGAGGAAGAGGTGTCAGGAAATGTTGACGCGCTGAAAGAAGAACCGGCACAATTCATGGAGAACAGCCAGGGAGAGGTAGCAGCGACAAACAGGATTGAGACAAGAGAAGCGACGTGGCTGATGTCCGACCACATGGGATCGCAGCAGGGTGACGTTGAGAAGGATGACAATGGTGTAGAAATCACTGCGTCTGCACCCAAGCCCAACCCCCCAGTCTCCCTAGTGAACGAGAAAATAGAAGGCGCACCCTCGGCAACTGTTGGGTCGAGACCCGCTGAATCCCTCGTAGTTCCCTCCTATCCCGTAGGAAGGGGTGTCTCTTTGCCGTTTGCCCAGTTGCTTCCTCGGTGTGCAAGATGCAATTACCACGCTTTAATCGCCATGGCCCATCATTCTGATCCTGGAAAAGATCGTGTCTTGTGCCTGGATCATGGCCTTCTCTGGACTTCGGATACAGAAGACCTGGTCCTTTTGAAAGCGTGGAACCGATACAGTTTCATCTCCCCAGGGCATGAGACTGCCATTCGAGCGTTCCTTGCTTAGGGGAACCTGAAAGACATCCCCCAATGGGCTGTATGTACAGGCAAACAGGGGGAAAAGGGGGCGTCATTGTAGTCTTGAGTACTAAATACAAATGTATCAGTAGCAACAAGTGTATCGATTGAATGAGACCATGACTTACTCAAGGCCGCGTAAGCGTATCATAAATCCTATTTAAATCTAGGAAAATAAAACCGTCACTCAACCATCTGGGACCCTGAGGTGCAGTCCCCAAGTGATCGAGCCAAGTGTGAGAACTACCATGTGTTACGGACTTGAGCTTGAACAGTCCTTATTCTGGGCTGCCGCGTCGGCGCCGTGCACGATGAGGGACCGGGCCAGATCCACATGACCCCGTTCGGACGCCCCATGTAGCGGAGTCCCGTCCTCTCTCTGCGCCACCCCGTGCCCTATTGGTAAAGGTAGGACGGGATGACGCAGAAACGAATCAGGAGGCTCAGAAAGATGCCAAGTCCAGCTGTGATGAGTGGGAAGAATTCGACAGCTGGAGCGAGGAATCAGAGCGGTGTGAAAATTAAGTCAACCCCCAACTCAGCTAAAAGGTGGGGCCAAGACCCATATCGGGGAAGTGATGGCCGGGAACGGGAATACCGAGATTCGTGGCTGACGTCGTGATTCGGGGTCTGGTGAAAGAAATAAGCGCATGGCCGTGAGGAGGACAAAGGGGAGGCCGAGGCAGCAGGGGGGGCTCAAAGCGGGATGGGTAACGGCCTTCATTGCATCAAAAAAAAGCCATGAACTTGGAGTGAAAATGTGACCGATGAGGTTCCGGGGTGTGTTTGATACTATCAGACATTGATAATTGAAGCTATGGGTTATGTCGACACCGGGAAGCCAGTTGAGAAAAAACAAGTCAGCTCTTGTCAACTTTGATTGGACGAACATCTTAGAGCAATATGCCCATTGTAGGTCCCAACAATACTCGTGACGCATCGTCGTGCAACTGAGGCGCTCTTTAACAGTGAAACTAGTGAAGAGTCGCATGGACTTTAAGTTGAAAAAATCCTGCCATGGAACTGACACCTGATGATATGATAGGGTTCCTTATCACCAACGTCCGGTCCGCTAATCCCGCCGCCATCTCGCCCTTGTTACGGGCCGCCGGGCGCTCCGAACTTCCGACCCCAAATAGGGGAAACCGTTTGGGAAGAAAGAAGACAGACTGGCACTGCGGCCACTGGAAACAAATCACACTGAACGCGTGTCCCCTTATCTGTCTTCATCTCATGGCAAATCGCATATCCTCTTGGAGTGACGACGGGCACATCGTCTCGCCCAA
>Ga0307510_10004343_pt1 | contig 16680 bp, 21 predicted proteins | sample 12_EM_MG_FD_207224 | JGI IMG/M metagenome (GOLD analysis project Ga0307510, IMG submission 207224) | Populus trichocarpa ectomycorrhiza microbial communities from riparian zone in the Pacific Northwest, United States - 12_EM | ecosystem: Host-associated > Plants > Roots > Unclassified | place...
GGCCCCGTCTCTTCTATACCTACAACCACTTTCACCTTACACCTCAGAAATGCCCCCTTCCACATCTTACACCCTTTTCACCTGTTAGTCTACGATGATTACCATACCGCGCATGTATATATTCTCTTGTAGCATGTCTGATGGCCTATGGCTAAGGACAATAAATGAGAATTCAAAAAAAAAAAAAAAAAAAGACAGACCCTCGGTGCGTCTTGCTAACCTATCCAGTAAATGCCATTTTTTTAAATACTTTGTCTGCTAGTCCTGATGCAAGATGTAGCAATGAAAGTCAATAAAATGGAACGTTCGTAGCTCGCCAATATCAACCTTTTTTCATGGATAAGCTGAAGATACTTTGCAGGCGACCAGTTGCAAGAGAAGTTCCGACGCTGGTTGTCTACGCCGGATCCATGGACAAACCACAATCTTGCTCGTGAAGCCCATCATTGTGGCACCTCTACGTGGTTTACCCAAGGGGGCATCTTCACGAAATGGAAACTGGCTGGTTCGGTTCTGTGGGTCCACGGCCTACGTATGTATTTCCTCATGCGTTTGGCAGCCGCTCATGATTTCTGATGTCTTAGCCGGGTCAGGAAAGAGCGTTCTTTGGTAGGTTTCACTCTTGCTGTTCTTTATTGGTTTAACTCATGTTATTGAAAGCTCAACGATCATAGAAAACGTCAGAGACATGTGCCAGACTGGACTGACCAATCTTGCGGTCTTTTATTTTGACTTCCGGGACACCGCCAAGCAAAATGCCTGCAGCCTGCTTTCTTCCCTCCTCATTCAACTCTCCCATCAATCTGATAATTTCTCCCAAGTACTCCTATCCCTCTACTCGACCCACCGTGACGGTTCCCAGCAGCCCAGCACGCATGCACTCAGGGAGTGCTTGAAGAATATGTTGAAGCTTCCAGGTCAAGGGGATCTCTATCTCATCATAGATGCCCTTGATGAATGCCCCAATTTTTCTGGGTGCCCTATGCCACGAGAACAAGTCCTCGTGACTATACAAGATCTTATTGGCTTACACTCTTCACACATACACTTCTGCATCACAAGCCGGCCCGAAATTGACGTCAAAGACATCCTCAGGCCCTTGGCGATTCACAATATGTCACTTCATGAACAAGCCGGACAAAACCAGGATATTGTCGACTACATTGACTCATTCATTCGCTCAGACTCAAGGATGCGGCGGTGGCGAGGAGAAGACAAGCAGATGGTCATCGAGACCCTGACAAAGAAAGCTGGTGGGATGTGGGTCATAACTTTCGTATTCATTTCATATTAATAACTTACGCCACTCTGAAGGTTCCGGTGGGTACATTGCCAGATCGAAACTCTGCGTCGGTGTTTTCCACCTAGCATCCGGCGTACTTTGGATGAATTGCCCAAGACATTAGACGAAACATACGAACGAATTTTGATGGAGATTGATGAGGAGAAACAAACATACGCCAATCGATTGTTACAGTCCCTCGTCATATCCATCCGCCCACTTCGTGTCAAGGAACTTGCCGAGCTTTTTGCGATGCTTCCTGACGCCCAGTCGACCACAGGACCCGATGTTGGTTGGCGCCCTGAGGACCCAGAAGCATTTATTCTTTCCGCCTGTTCGACTTTGGTCGCTATTGTTAACGTCGCTGGCACAAAAGTAGTACAGTTCTCCCATTTCTCTGTGAGGGAGTACTTGACCTCAATTCGCATCGCAAAGTCTGAAAACGTTTCCAACTTTCACATCGTCCCCAAATCGGCCCATTCTCTCCTTGTCACAGCATGTCTCAGTGTCCTCCTTCAATTGGACAAGCGAATTGACATGTTAAAGATTAAGGACTTCCCCTTGGCTCCTTATGCAGCAGAGCACTGGATGGATCATACCCACTTTGGGGACGTATCATCAGATATCCAAAGTGGGTTAGATTGCCTCTTCAACAGGAACAAACCCCACCTTGCCGCATGGATCTGGCTACACGATATAGACAATAATCGAATACGGCACCATTTTTCTCCTCACCGAACGGGCCATGAGGGAGTCCCCCTTTATTATGCTGCGCTATGTGGTTTCCGTGATCTCGCAGAACGCCTTGTTGATTCATATCCACAAGATGTCAATGCTCGGGGGGGATACCACGGCACTCCACTACATGCGGCCGCCTACAAGGGACATCCGAATATCGCGCTGCTCTTACTGGAGCGTGGCGCTGATGTGGATTTCCGGAACAAAGTTGGTAGAAGGCCTCTACACTTGGCATCATGCCCCGACCTTGTCCAGTTCCTCCTCGACCATGGTGCGAATGTCAACGCATTGGATGCCTGGGGCGCAACTGCATTGCATTTTGCAACATTTCACGGACACATCGCGGTTGGCATGTTACTACTCGAGCATGGCGCCAACGTGAGTGCCCAGACCAACGACGGATGGACCCCGTTACACAATGCAGCGAGAGGGGGACACCTTGAAGTCGTGCAGCTGTTGCTTGACCACGGCGCTGATGCGAACACAAAAAAGGAAGATCACTGGACTGCGTTACACCTGGCAGCGTTAGATGGAAACAGACAGGTTGTGGAGGTGTTACTAAATCGTGGCGCAGATCCCCATGCCCGGACCTATAATGGTGCGACACCTTTCCGATGCGCATCGACACAGAAACATACACAGATCATGCAATTGTTATCAGAGCTCACCGGTGAGACAATGTAGGTTCACAATCTTGGAGCTGAACCCAGCAGGCTGTGCACTTCAGTGGAAGCGACCCTAGTTACGCCTTTGAATCTACAGATGCATCAGGAAAACCCCCCCACGATAATTTGGATAATTTAGCAGTTATTGTCATGATAATTGGCACAAGGAGGATAATGGTTCAATATCTGTCAACTAACATATTATCAATCATATAATGGATAGCGTTGATCATATTGTGATAATATAGTACTATTTTATCTACACAAACCCGATGTAATTGTGTACGTTGGTGAATGGATTAACATAGAATGTTTGGCACTGATCCAGCACTGTAAAACTATTCCATGCCTGGGGTGTGAAAGGTCCAAAGCATGGCAGCAAATGTATGCTACAAAGGACCCAGTCCACCCAAATGATTCCTGCGCGCCGCTTTCCATTGTTCACCAATCTGGACACCCGATACATGAGGTGCGAAGTGTCTGGTATTGCTGTGAGTGGAGAAAACCACTCTACATAAGCAAGATGAGTTGCAGGCTCTGTGTCCAGTGACCGACACACTTCCCGAATGGACGACTTTGGCAGATGAAAGACCGCGCAGACCTGGGCAATCTGGAGCCCTAAGTACAAATCAGTTAGGCTCACACTTAGGCCAATGAGAATTACCTTTAACACAGCCCTGCCTGGTATTGGAGCTAGGGTTTTGAACAAGGACAGTGTCAAAGTGGGATGGTATGATCCTCCCACGCTTGTCCCTTTGCTCCAGCCAAGCGTGCACAGAATCAATTATTCTGGATTCTTTGGTGTTCCTGGCCTCCGTGAATTTGATAATGTGGAATAATGGAACACGACGGAATGGGATTAGAGTGTCCCCAGCATATGTATGCAGTGTAGTACCCCTGGCCCCAGGGTTATTCACTTGAGCGATGAAATCGGCCAGCGCATCCTGGAATTCAAGAGTGCCATACCTCAATTGAAGGTCATCAAATGTGACGGCCTTTACTGATGGATGTTGAGCCATCTTCACACTCTGAGTATGAGCACATGGGGGTCCAATGATCCTCTGAGGCGAAGTGCATTGCTGAGGATTCTGCCTTGTATTTACGACATCAGCATGCTGTTCTATCCTTTCTCGGCGCTCCAACCAGGCTGTCATCTGGGGGTATTCATCCTTGCAATTCATCACGCGGTAAGCATTCTTAGCAAGATCAATGTAAAGGCACTCAGATTGTTTGGTATTGTAGTTGTCCATTGTGCTGAATAGTTGGATTGACAAGGTGTAGTGAATTAAACTGTGGAGCTTAGGAAGGTTAAAGTTCTTCTGGGCTCCAAGGTCCATAAACACTGCCTTGGTACTATGAAAGGTGGCAAGGCAATCCTTCAGGTGCTCAATAGATGTCGTAGTATGGCTCCCATACTGAGCAATGTAGAGAAAATCCAGGAGCGCACGGGTTGATTTGACTAAGCGTGATGCATCTCACCCGGCCGGAACTGGGAGACCTACAATAAGTCCCAGTAGTATTGAGCATATCTTCTTGTGCTCGTGGCCAGAGACGTGCGACAGGGTGGATATGCCTTTTGGAAAGAGTAAGATGTTGTGATTTGGGGGCATTGCACAGCACTGTGCATCAATCTCTCCTGGCACAAAGATGGAAATCAGTGTTCTGTTTTGGGGTATTTCATGTGTCACATGCATAAACCTCACCTGGTCCAAAGACCCTGGTCAGCCATCAAATCAAATGCTTCATTATCCCCTGAAGCAATTGGTGAAGGATGTCCGGCATAATTGATAGGAAGATGTCAGCCAGCGGAAGCGTTTCCCAAAATGGATGGTGGACTGGTTTTAGGCTGGCATTCTGGCAAGCATGGTGAAACACAGTGACATTGCTGTCAGCCAAAAGATAGGTATCGATAGCCGTAGATTGGAGATGAGACAGAAAGGTCTTGTATTTGCCAAGGCGGCCTGGGGGGACTTCACACTTTGAGCAGCAACCGTTGTATGTACAGGTCACAAGGGCCTGCTCAGGGTAATCCCCAACGAATATGGCTAAAACTGGATGGCACCGCTGCCAGACACCATCGCCGCTCATCATCAGGACTCCAGTCTCTCTGATGTGGGCGATCAGATCCAATACAGTGTGCATGCATCCATGAAATAAATTTGCGACTGCGTGGCGGCAAGCGGCCTTATTCCCAATACCTACTAGCTTCATAGTGGGGATGTAGCCAAGCAGGATATGGGCATGGCATGATGGCTTGCGGTGTATGTCCTTAGGTATGTTTCCGATTGTCAGGTAAACCGGATAGGCCATCTTGTCTCGAAAGTGAGTTAGCTGTGTCTTATCTGAGGAAATGATGAGTGGAATGACAGTGGCCCCGGGATGGTGAGGTTCAAGCAACTCCTGTTACTGCTAATCAGTCATGATTGTCATCAAGCCTTAATTGCATACCTGGACCGTCCACCACCAGTCACCTGTGTGCATCTTATTATAGATGCGACACATGCGTTCAGGGTTTGTATAATGCCACTCTGGGGCGAAGGTGAGATCTTGCCCAAATTTGGGATCACCATAGAGCGATCGGATGCATTCTACAATATCCCTGCAGTAGAACTCAAGATGTTCATCTCTGATGATGAACTCCTTGCATTGGAAGGGAGGCCGCCCAGGCAATTTGTCGTCAATAATTTCATTCAACTGTTTGGCCATGCAATATGACAGCCCGAGCTTATCTACTACCTTCAAAGGCGAGTCAGTAACGAAATAATTGATTTGAAGGTCATATGTACCTCTTCTATTGCCAGCAGATCTGTCACTGCTGATGATGTTGGCCCGCGTGTCTTTGCCCAGCGTGCAAACTTCCAGTTGCATTCCGAGTTGAAAGGTGCCCATGCTGACTCTGCAGTTGTGGCTTGATCTGACACATATGCTGGTGGGCCTTGTGGTATGCCAGGTATCAGGGCGCCTGCACTACCCAATGGGAAAGGGTCAATGACAACCGTTGGTGATGTTTCTGCATCTGGTACATCAACAGGAATAGTTTGCCCTATTGATTGCGTCGTTGGGTCCTCTGAAACTCCCGTGGTCCCATCGCCAGCAGACTGATCTGGAATGGTCACCACAGAGTGAATAGTACCTTGTGTCAGTGCCTCAAATATGTCTGCATCCATTGTGTCCGCAGGCTCTGGCCCAATCAAATCCTCACTAGGATCAGCTGGGTCGGTATCTGTAAGATTAGCTTCAGTCTAGGACTGTGATACAACGCCGTGTTGAACTCACCATCTGGTAGTTGAATGCCCAAGCCATCATCAGGGCTGCTTTTGCATTGGCCAACGAGACATGGTGCAATGGGACTCACCACCCAATCCCGCATCTATCTCATCATCCCCATGCATGTTGTCAAGTGCATCAGTATCCATCGTGCCCATAGGCTCTGGTGCGCCAATAAAGTTCTCTTGATGGTCGGTAGCGCCTAGTGAGAACACCACATGAGGAATGGTGGCGGATACATGTGGGACGTCAGTGATGCTGTGGCAGCAGGGATTTGAAGTTTTGCTAATGTGTTGGGAAAGACCACAAGGGGAAAAAACCTTATTGCAGCCAAAGCATTGAAGCTGAGCCATAGCCATGGCTCAAAAGTTTCAGTAACACACAGAGGTACACAGCCAAGATGGAAAATCAAAGGGGCGGGGAGGTAGAGGTGCACTGTGGGTACGTTTAGTCTGTGCTCTAAGCCATCAGTATAAATAAGGGCACACCTATCGTTGAGGAAATCATCCCCACATTCATTTCTGTCCATTCTATTCCCTTCCATTCTATTCCTTGTCGAATCGTCTTCACACTCCTTTGCCATCACCCTTCCCACTTTGCTTGCTTGATCCAATGGCTCCCTGTGTGCGCCATGTATACCCAAACACACAAGTCAATCAAAATAGGTGAGAAAATTGTCCGATTTGATGCAATACGAATCTAATGGGTTACATCGCAGTATTGTACATGAACCCTTGACCAACACATCCACCAACAACAACCTACAAGGTAAGCCCGATAATTCCACATTAGACAAGTCTAAAGCCATTCAAAGGCCCAAGGAAGCGCACCTTTGTCACCACTGACCCTATTGCTTCTGCCTTGCCTGTTGCAGATGGAGCTACTGCACCTCCCAACAAAAAAGCACGGAACACCAGTAAGTGCATTCCATTTGATGGAAATTGATTTGACTCAGTCTTGAAGGCCCCTCTCACGGCCGTCCTATGCAACTGCAGTCAATGGGTGAGAGGAGCACTGAGACTGAACAGGAAAAATGTACCGCAATTGATAGCACACTGGGCAAGGGGAAGACGACTTGTGCATTGAGATGGAGTTGAGTGTTCTGATTACCAATCATATTTGTTTGTCCCATCAACAACTGACTTTGAAAAAATTTCAGTGTTGTTGTTTGCCCCTGCACCTCATATGACTCCGATTCCCATGCCTCTGTACTCTCAAGACTTGGACCCTGCCCTCACTGGTAGAGAAAACGACGACACTGACAGTGATGACAGTATAGAGACCGAAAGGGAGTGGATTGATCAGCTCACTGAACCCACCCAGGGGTTCCCCCCCCATGTTTCAGAGGCAATGGCAATTGAGGTGTGTCAATGGGGTTTTTTTTTTTTTTTTCGACTTGAAACTTAAAACATATTTCTATAGAGGCCATTGTGGATTTCTTCCATCACGCCTGCAGCTGCCCCAGGAGGCGTGAGTGTCGCAGCCCCTGGGAGTGTGAGTGTTGCTGCCACTGGGAGTGCGAGTGTTGCTGTCCCATTCTTTGAACTTGGCCTTCCCCCCTTGCTGGCAGACAGTGCGAGTGTTGCTACTCCAGGGAGTGCGAGTATTGCTGTCCCATTTGCGGGACTTGGTTATCCCCCCTTGCAGGTGAGCAGTGTGCACAACAGCACTACATCCTCAATTACTGATGCCCCTGTCATTCTGCTTCGCAGTTTGCTGGTGGAGGTGATGCGGCAGACGCATCCCTTGATCCTTACCATGGCATACCCCAGGGTACATGGTCAAGCAAGACAGATCTAATTTTCCTTGCAGGGACAACCAGGTTGATGCTGATGAGTCAGCATCCATCAGTGCGCACGATCATCCACAACAGCTTCGAGAATATGCAAGTGTATCTTCTACTTGTTAATTCATTTCCAGATGCTGTTGTCCTCCCAGCAGTGCTCAAGGACTGTCTCTTTTCTGCTGCTGCTGAATCTCAGAACCCCCTGGCACCGGATATTCACCAGCAACTCCACCAGGACACATTGTACATGGGCAAATTATGCCCTCTGGTGAGAATTTCATATGATGAACTTCCCCTTCACTGACCATTCTTGCAGCCACGTGCTCACATCCCCATCTACCGCGCGGAGATCAAGGAGCGTTGTGTGGCCCTTGTCCGGGCTGATTTCTTGGCAGTTCGCTCTGCACCCACCATTGTGGAAGCTGTGGCCCAACAGCTTGGACGTTACACATACACATTTCCAATGGGCTTGAATGTGAGTACAGATTTTCCAGGCAATTTGTGTCTAACTCCTATTCAGAATGACCCCATCCATGTGCTTCCGATGCGCACCAGGCCATACCGGAACATATGTATCATTGGAGTCATACGGGACCTCTACTTCATGGGGGGTAACAACTCATTTGCTCATTGGTACAGAGCACGCTTCCCAACATTTGAGAATGAGCAAGGGGTGGTTCAGGAGGTTCCACCAGTAATGGTTGCCGTGGTGGCCACAGCTGTAAGTGCAAGCTTTTATATGATAACACTGTGCTAATGTGATGTATCAGCTCTATGCTGCTATACACAAGTGGCATATAGGCTCTCATAACCCTGCTGAGTTTTCGATGAACACATACCTTGATGTGTATAATGGTCACATACAAACCCTCAACCATATCTCCCAGAACCAGAATGGTGCCTTTCATAGAATGATGGCCGATATATACCAGCACGCGTGAGTGTGGATGTATTAGAATCATGGCCCATACTGACTAAACATTACAGCTCTGAGGAGGTGGAAGTTGTTACCACCCTGGGTGTTCCCATTGTGAACATTGACCCTGATCAACTTGATGACTAGGAGTATCGTCATGGTTTCAACAACCAACACATGGATTGTCCTATCGTACATTGCTTATATACTTTACTTCTTGCAAGTGTTGAAATTTTTCCAGTCAACATAGGCAATGATACCCACTCTTGAAGTTATCTCATCAATCTGTCATGTCAAGTTTTCTGTGTTATTCTTTCAACTTGTTTTCTGTGTTATTTTATTTTGTCTCGTTTTCTGATTTGGTAATCTAAAACCATTGGACAATCAAGGCATTTATTGGTACTGTGTAGTAACGGTAGCATAGCCAATAGTTAGTGCAAAAATACCACTCATTTATTGAGCAATTGTTTCGGGATGCTTGGAATTTAATGCAAACATTATTGTGAATTATCATGAATTATCAGCGATAATAAGTGCTAAATTACGGGGGGTAAGTTAAGGAGTGATAATGATAAACTCTCAATAATTTTTGGTGGCGCAGCAAAAATATCGCTAAAATATCCAAATTATCATGGGGGGTTTTTCCTAATGCGATCCCCTGGCTGATTTGTACAACATAAATGCATATATTGCAATAAACTGTCTGTCAGCGTGACATGCCTTAGGTTCCATCAGCAAGATCACAACAGCTAGAGTCACTAGAGTCACTAGAGTCACTAGATCTAGTCATCCTAGTGACTCTAGGCACATCCTAGTTTATTTTCGATTTCTAGTCATTCTAGTACCTGATTCTGGCTCTAGTTACTTCTAGAATAACAATATGTTTTCTAGTCCTTCTAGCGGCACTATCTAAACAGATGATCCACTACTGCACTGTTACCAGTGCTGGCCCTCATGTCACTGCTGCCCTCCTCTCTTTGAGCACATTGCTCCGGTCCCATCTGCGGGGGAACAGTGATCAGGGAATGTTCTCGACACAATATGCTCATGGAGTCATTATTTGTAGCGTGTGCACTATCTTCTGCATTGATAATAATGGCATTGGCACTGGTGCTGCTAGGCCAGGAAGACATGGATGTGGATGGTATGGCCAGTGAGCCTCAGCACACTGGAATTTCCTTGGAAAAATACCTTGACATGTCTCCCTGGGGATGCTCCAACTTTTGCTGTTTGATCGTTTGTCACAAAGGAGATGCCCTGAGGTACTCAATGAGCCAGCTTTACCATCCTGGCTGTATGGCAGACGTCGGGTCTGCGTGTGAGTTCAAGAAGGAGGGGGAGGAATACAACGTGAACGAAGAGCCAAGCAGCGTTCCCAAGAATCTGAGAACGTGCCATAGAGTTGACTGGGGACGGACAGCGAATAGCAATCACATGACCTAGCAGTTGGGTCTCAACAAGAAGAAAGGAAGGGAAAGGGGCTCGGTAGCCCAGCACACACATGAGAAACAAGGGGGAATCTTGGGCCACTATTGCCTGCTGTTCAGCAAGGCAGGCGCATGGGTTTTTATACATTTGTGCTGAGGCAATTATGAACAAGTACGCTATGACAGGTGAGTAGGAAACAAGAGAAAAAGGAAAGTGTAAAGGAAAGATCTTGCCAGCGACAGATCTGCATGGCGACGTTCGATATCCAAGGGGCAAAGGTGGGTGCGACATTGAATAAAAGGAATGCTAATGTAAGATAAAAGCAAGTGGATGTTCTAATGGAAAGATAAGTGGTAAATGTACAAAGAAACATCGAATCCTATAGACAAAGTCCTTATCTGACAATGCTGGTGCTTGGGCCTAGCTCTCTGTCCTCAAGGCTGCATGCTTCCTTTGTATTTGGCGGCTCTGGGTGATCCAAATTCTGTTGGTAGCAAGATCCAAGGCAAGGTGTGTTGGGGAATGAGGATGATGAGGGAGCGGGCATCAAGTGCAAGGCGGGAGAGGCAAGACAAGGCATGCCAGGACACAGAAAAAAAAATGACCAAGAAAAGGGTGCTCACTTCATGGGGACCACAGAGGAAGGGTCAGGTCAACACAGAAAGAAAGCAACCAAGGAAGGATACTTATCTCTTGGAGATCATAGAGGCAGGGACAAGCCATGACACAGAAAGAAAGCGACCAAGCAAGGGGTCACTCACACAGTACTCATGACCCACAAGCTGGAGACTGTAGAGGGAAGGACAAGTGGTTTCGGAGAGAGGAGGAAAGAGGCAATGGTTGTGATTTCAGAGAGAGGACATCGAATTTGCAAATGTATCGGGGTCAGATCTGGGTCGTTCTGCACATGGCACATGGAGTGCAAAGCCCGTAAGGTTCCCTGACCTAGAAACAATGGGAAACTGCACCTGAGGCCTGAGAAAGAAATCAAAATCTCTCATAAGTAGTTTACAACTCAGATTGGTAAAGCAGAGCATGCAAAGAATCCTGATATGGAGGTTGGGGGTGAGCATGGTCATGGTGGATTAACAACAACAGTTTACTGCACCTCCATCTCTCCCAACACCACCCACTGTTTCCCACTGGTTTGTAGCATCTCTTTGTTGACAGCACCCCTAAATCAGATCTTGATAAATGACGACTGATGGCCCTGAGTGTTGAATTTGATATGTATTAAGCGATATTTTTAGGGACTTGACAACACAAGCCTTGTCCCAGGCTCCTAACCAGCCATCTGGGCTGGTTATGCCTAATCCTAGTAGCGTAGCATACAAATCTTTGGTAGCGGTGTGTAGCCAATCAGAAGCCGTTTCAGGATATGCTGAGCAATGATTATGTCAACCATGAACCTTGGTTTGTGCAACCAGCCCAGACGGGTGGCAAAATTCAACAGCCACAAGCGTGGGATAGCTTAGTCAACAGCAAGAGAATGCAAACCAGTTCGCAAAATTCAGTCACATGACCTAGTCGCGTCGTGTAGATGGTCTTGTTGATTGGCTTCCTGTAAGGTTTACACCAATGGCCAGTGCAGCGCAGGCACCCAATCTGCCATCTGCAGCAGAAATTTATGTCAAAACCCAAGAGGTATTTGGAAAGACACCCTGTCTTTTCCAGATAGAGCTCTGCCTTGCTCAGCTTCAGGCCCAGCACAGTCATCAAGATATCATTAGTATTGCACCAACGGGCTCAGGAAAGACATTGTGCTTTCTGATGCCCTTATTATTCACCAACAAAATCACTATTATTGTTACAGCACTCAATCTCCTTGGTGAGCAATTCAGCCAACAGGCTAAGGATGTAGGGATAAGTGCAGTGGCTGTAACAGCAGCCAACAATACCTGTGAAATGTTCCAAGTATGTTGCCCTTAATGTTGACCCAAATGCAGCTAATTGTATGTCATATTCTATAGAGGATTCGGGATGGGGTCCATCATGTGGTCCTAATAAATCCTGAAATACTTGTTCAGAAAGATGGTTTCTGTAAAAACCTACTTTGGTCGAATAAGACCTTTATGTCCAAGGTCTTCAACATCGTATTTGATGAGGGGCACTGCATTACCCAGTGGGGATCATCCTTTTGTCTGGAATACAAATTAGTTGGGGTGTTGCGGTTCATCGCTCCCGGAATTCCATTCTACATTACCTTGGCCACAATTCCGCACACAATGCTTCTGGACATCAAGCAAACGCTGCATATTCCTTTGGGAAGTCTCCTCTTCCAGAGATCCAATGACCGGCACAACATCACATTCTGTGTCAAAAGAATGCAGTACCCCATATTGTCATTCGAAGACCTTGCCTTCCTGGTGCCAAGTAGTTGGACCGAACACAATCATGCACCACGCAAGTTCATGGTCTTCTTTGACAGCAAACGCGAGGCAGAATTAGCCAGTCAGTTCCTCCGAAACCGAATGCCAGAGAACCTCAAACACAAGGTCAAATGGTTTCATGCCGGCATGTCAGAATTCTTCAGGAAGGAGGAACTCCAGTCGTACAAAGAGGGAGACCTCTGGGGGCTTGGAATGACCGATGTGGGAGGAATGGTGGGGTCTACATGCAGATTATGTGGTTGTAACGCCTCTGACAGCTGTATTACCGTTTGCAGGGTGTCGATGTTCCAGACGTGTTGACAGTTGTGCAGTGGAGGGCACCCAAAGACCTCAACACTTTGATGCAGCGTTTTGGGTGTGCAGGCCGAGATTTCTTGTTACAAGCTGTTGCGATCTTGCTTGCAGAACCAAAATGGTTTCTTGAAGACCATGAAAAACGGCTCGCGTGGAAAAGGAAACGAAGTCAGAAGGGGGGAAAGAAAGCGTTGAGGCCAAGGGCAGAACCAGGAGCAAGGACCAGCGATGTCAGTTCCTCTGATAATGAGTCCAACTCAGAAGGAGAGACTGGGATGAATGCTGGCAACAATAACAATAACATTCCAAATGGCAACCATAACAGAGAAGGCTCAAGTGATGTCGAAGAAGCCATAAAATCAATCAATATTATGGCAGGTGGCACTGGCAGGGGCTGTAAACAAACAACCGACAAGGTCATGCGGCTGTTCATCAACGCGCACTTGCTGCGTGGGAGGAAACATTGTCGTCGTTTTCACAGTAACTACTATTACAGGACTACTGATATTTGTAAGTCATTCATCTTAGACTTGAGGGTTCGTTTTGCTAACCATTTCCCCCCTTTTTTCTCAGCCAAGCCTCCACCATGCTGTGCTCATTGCATGCCCAAGGTCCCATCGATTTGTTGCAACATTTGCCACCTGGACCTTGTACATGCCATGATCAATGAACGCGACAACAACTACCAGGTTGTGCCCCATGGCTCCAATGTTCCCAAACAACGAGCGCATGTTTTGACATCACGCGCATCTCAATTCCGTGATGCACTCTATGTTTGGCGCACCAAAACAGCCACAAGTATGTTTGGTGTGCTTGATTTCTGGCCCGCCGATCTCTTTATGCATGAGGAAATGCTCAAAGACATCGTCATTTTCGTTGACACCAACAAAATCGGCATGCTCCAAGATCTGCGTAAGAAGACTAACTGGATTTTCTGCGATGAGTACAGTGACCAGATCATCTCGCTCATTGAACATTTCTTCCCCCCCACTCCCATTCCCAACCTCTTCGTCTCAACACCCCTCCCACTACAAACGCGTCCTACCCCCTTCTCAAATGCTCTGAACTCTCCACCTCATCTGTCATCATCGTCAAGTACTGGGTTACGCAAGCTGCGAGCACCTTCAACTTGTACTGCGTGCTTTCAGAAGGGTCACAAAAGTGCATCCACCCTTTCTTTCCCCTTACCAAGTACTGATATGATGCAACAGAGAACATGAAAATGTGTCTGGCTCGCTCTTCTCAGAGGGGTGGTGATGGTGATGAGAACACAGCTCTGGTCATTGTGTAGCTATGGTACATGTCATATCTACAGGTTCACCATATCTTCTAACTCCAGTTCAGCAGATATTAGACTTTCTTCTATGCCCCCTTCTTCATTACCACTGTCTATGCCAAATTGAACTTTTTTTTCCTTCAATGAGATGAACATGCCTTGTCGAAAATGATTGACCACCTTGTCCGTTTCCTTGTACTCAAACCCGACATGTGAAGCGCTCTCGTGCGCATGATGGTTTTGAAGCATTTGGGTAAGGGTTCGTAACGTGGACTGGAGGTTCATGGGCACATGGCATACACTCCAGTGCAACAGGTGAAAGTTCTTGCGAATATTTGTGTGGACTCTTCAAAATGTTTCAATCAAAGGTGAGTTTTTGATGACCAACTGAAAAGACCGGTTGGATCCCTTGCCACTATATGTTACCTGAGAAAAATGGTAAGCTTCTCTCCGCAGTCTCTAACTTGCAAATGCTTTACCTTTGTATGTAGATTCATCAGCTCAACCACCCAATCAACGCCACGGAACCCATCTTTACTTCCCATTGGATTGACAAGCCAATTCATGTGTATGGCCCATTTCAACAGCTCTGGATAGACATATTTCATGTCTACCATCAATTTTATAAGGTACAAGGCATACTTGTGTTTACGAACGCTCTTGAACACCAAGGCCCAGTGCACAAAAGTTGCCTCGATGCATCCTATGTCGCCATATTTCATGGCATGTGCGAGCTTGATGTATTGCAAGAGACGGGCCAGTATAATCGAGTTGTTTCAGAACTCAATGTCATATGCGTCAACTTGGTCAAGGTAGTTCAACGCCAGGTAGATTGAGAGTTCAACGACGTCTTCCCATGCAGGTGTACTTTGTGTGTAATCATCTAGAGTTTTGCATGTCAGATTGCGTTTACTAACCTCCACATGCCAACAATCCAGCATCCAAGCCCAGCCACATTGGTATATCAAGTCGTGCATCATTCGAAAGTTGTATTTCTGGGTGATTCGTCCAGAATCATATGGGCGGATGGCACATGCTTGTGCATACAGTGAGTTGGGTCCATTCCATGCGTCCTTCGACTCAAGGTACATTCGCCAGGTTGCATCACCACAGGCCATCAGGTAGTGAAACAGCCCCATTACAAATACCACATATTGCAACCGGCGGACTGGATTTGCTTCAATGGAACGAGATCGTTTGGTTGTCTCGATTAGCTCTCCGGTATGTAAATCTCTGTGCACCAGTTGAACGTAGGAGCTAATGTCACAGACACCAGGGTTATCTGAGATGCTCCCTATGCCCCCCTGTTCACAGAGTCTCTGCAGAATATCGCACTGCCCATCTGCTGTGGACTGGTTTATGTCCATGGCATGGCAAGGAATGTATTCTGTCTTGGTAAGAGGTATTTGATTTATTGTTTCTGGGCCTCCTAATTTCGTTTGAAAGATCTTGAATGGTTCACAGAACGTTACCAGAGCATGTCGGAAGTGCCACGCTAATATACAGATAGAGATAGTCAGGGACGGCTTGATAGTGGTGTGTACAACCAATTCAAGGCCTCTGAGACGTCACTTCTGATGATCTTGGATATAGGGATTGATAGGATTGGTGTTCCACAGCTCATCTGAGCACATGAGATCCTGTGCGGATGTGTTGATCAGTGGAAATATGATTGCCGATGTTGCATGCTTGAGTGAGTCCCTATGCTTCTCGATGGTGGGGGTGTGACTCTTAAACTCCATGTCAAAGTTGTCATAGGCGAACAAAGCTGTTAACATGCAAGCAAGAGATCTAATGTGATCCGCAGATTTGATCAACAACAAGTTTACCATGTTGTGGATCGAGGTCGTTGAGATCGAGAGCCCTGCATGCACCAATGTTTCGATGACCAGCTCTGGAGTGTTGGTTGAGTGGCAGAATAGGCCCAACATCAAAGGTAGGGCATTACATTTCTGATTTGAGCTCATCAAGAGTACAGACACGATGGTGACGATTTTCTGGAAATACAGTCAGTATCTTATGATGACCTGTACTAATTTCATTACTCACGACTTGTACTAGAGTGGAATTCTGGGTGGCTGCCCGTTGTGCTCACTTGGTGGGGTGCCCATCTTCGTCATTATCACATTCTGCCTTGGAGCCCTCAAGCTCGAGATTGCCATCGGCATCGCATGCCCAATACTCATCTTCTTCGTCCCAGGTCTGACTTGCCTGGGTCACTTGAGAATAAGATGGTTCAAACCCCTTGGTTTCGACCATCATCTCAGATGGTTCCTTTGGTGCTACCTTCTGTAGGTACTGTGCTTGCCGTGTTTCGCATATAGGATCGCTGACCAGAATTGAAGAGAGCATGTTCCATAGATGTGGGTAGTGTTGCTGGCAGCTAAGCCGGACCTTTTCGAAAATTGGTGATAACAAATTAAATAAAATAGCTAAAATAATGAAAATAAAGATGTGAATGGATTAGGTCAAGAGCCGGGGGGTCACTTAAGACGACTTAGAGATCTGATGGGCCGTTCAGGCACAATGTGACCGGCTTGGTTTTCAGCTCGATTTGAGCCGAAAACAAGCCGGTCAAATTGTGCCTGAACGGCCCGTCAGATCTCTAAGTCGTCTTAAGTGACCCCCCGGCTCTTGA
>Ga0307510_10004345_pt1 | contig 16680 bp, 17 predicted proteins | sample 12_EM_MG_FD_207224 | JGI IMG/M metagenome (GOLD analysis project Ga0307510, IMG submission 207224) | Populus trichocarpa ectomycorrhiza microbial communities from riparian zone in the Pacific Northwest, United States - 12_EM | ecosystem: Host-associated > Plants > Roots > Unclassified | place...
AAATGGTGATTACACGCAGTGCCGGAGTGATTTTAAAAACGACCGCTATTGCATACCGCCCAAACCCAAGCGAAAAGACCAAATTTTGGTGGATGCCAATAGAATTCTTTTTCAAAAACCCTTGGACATTGCGAGAATAACTGTGGCTACGACTGTGATCGATATCGTGAGTATCCGAATGTGTGAATTTTGCGAGGAAGAGTGGCTGGGTTGGTTGTCTTAGAAGCTACTCTCGCCCCGGTGCCTGAGTAGTGTGATATGCCATCCGGAGAAACAGGAATGGTTGCGCTCGGGTATGTTTCTACCGAAAGCGCAACGAAGTACTGTTCATATTGCACGAGCTTGGGATGAAACTCAAACTTGCTAGGTTGATTGTTCTCATTATTTCTAAAATAAACGGTCCGGATGGGAATATACTCGGGGCAGGGAGGAAATGCGACGGCACTGGTGTAGTGATTGACAACAAGCTCGATGACAAAATATTTGAGCCTAGCGAGTTGACACCTTGGGGGATCGAGGCTGACCAATTATTATCCCGAAAGCGCTCAGGGAGCTTCTTTCATTTTAGCGTATACTGGGTACTCGAGTAAACCTAATCCCCACAGCACCTATATCCTGTGCATGGACCAGTCGCGGCACCCGAGCAGGTGAAAGATAATGTGGTTCTCCAATCACTTCCATCGACTACTACACTAACCCACGGCATTCTCCATGAGTGTCCCTGTTCGCTTGCATACTCCCGTCGTAATAAGGGAGAGCTCCACAGTCACCCCCGAGGGCGCTTCCACATTACGAGCATCTGGACTAGTTGTGTACCGTTATGGACAAAATTTGGCTTTACTCACTTTGCGGCTTTTTAGCTAGTTTGAGAATAACTTAGGGCCTGTTTGGATGCAATTGTTCCGTTCCGTTGGCCCATATAAATGACCATTTCCTGCCATTCCGAAAAATGGTAACCGGAATGGCCGTTTGGCACAACAGGTATCAACCTTTCCATTTCAAAGAACAGTTAGAAATATTACGTGTGAAAAATTTAATGGTCAACCATTAGGGACAACCATTCCTAGATGTCAAACCATTTCACAACGGAACGGTTGCCACTTCTCCTACTTTCGCCAAAGAGTCCCTTATACAGTATAGATAGCAGTTTGAGCTGGCGTGCCTCGGGATTGTACTTCCTTTAGGTGTTGGTAAGCCCGGACGGGTGTCATACCTTACTTATATAAGTTGAATAAAAGTTATTGAAAGCAGTTGATGATACCACTTTTCTTGGAAAGGGAAGTACGCTGGACTTGTGTTGAATGGGGGAGAAGAGGTGTCTAGTTTACCACCGGGGTGGCTGTTGCCCGAATATTCTGTTTGCAGTAACTCTAGAGGCAATATTTAGTTGATGGAAAGCAGCAAGGTACCAGTTACCAAGCGGATCACACATTGGCATTCTGTCCATTGCCCGCTGTCAAAAAATTATGATAGCAACCCACACACTTTCTGTTATTGCGACTCTCATTCGTTTGCCTTTCGACTCTAGCATCTTGTTGGTGCCACCTCCTCCATATTAGCACACGTTGTACACATACTCGAGTGCAGTAAGTTACCTGGATGCCTGGGAAATGCCCTTCATCAAATCGGGCCCAGAGTCCGGTTCACCTGATTACCCTACCGAGTTTTGGATGTCCGGCCGAAACCAAGTTATCAGGGGGCAACGCCTAGAAAAAAAAGGTTTGTTTTTGGCAAGGTGAGATTATCTTAGGGTTCTTATTGTTTCTATTTCGTTAGAGCTGTCCTATATTTATACAAACTTGACTTTACAAAACTCTTTATCCAGAACGTCACCCATAGTCTCTCCTATATCCCTTCAATCCCTCCATCCACTCGACTGCTTAACACATTCCCGAGGCTCGTTTTCCCTGATGCCCTTTTTCCGGTTTCTTCCTCTTACACAGTTTCCCTCATTGCCCATGATCCGTTACTGACCTGACACCGCCTCCCGTTTCCCAACAATCATAGTGCGACACTTTTGTCTTCAAGCTCCTAGTAAACCTTAATCCCTAACCTCTAGCCGTCCCTAGTACCAATTCCTAAGACGCTCCAAACATCTCTACGTTGCCTAACCGCTCAACCAAACATACCATCGTTCTTCTGATACCTTACTGTTAAAAATATTCACGAATGTTCCATATCTGCGACACTGTCACTACACCGGAAGTTAGGATAAGGAGAGTTATTGTTTGGAGATCGTTGGAAAGTACGGAAGTTGAAGCAACGACGTGTATGGGTGAGCAGTTAGGTACATCAGAGATGTTTCGGGAAGATTTCACGAATCAGACCAGGGGTACTAAAGGGTTAGAACTAGTGTTAGCTAAAAGATAGAACGAACAAGTGTTACACTTTGATGATAGTGAAACAGGTGAAGGTATCAGGAAAGTTTGAAAAGGATCGTTCAGGAAAAGTGTATAGCTAGTTGGAACGGGCGAAGGGATTGAAGGACGCAATCTGTAGGAAAGATGAGGGTGTGGTTTGGAAAGCAAGAGACGGTGATGGAAGAATAGACTTGGGCGATGGCGAAGAAGAGTGTTTCTTGGAAGAGAGTTTTGTGCATATATAGGACGCTGCTGGCAGCACAGAAAGAACAAGGACAGCAAGACTCTCTACCCAACATAGTCTATATTTTTATTACTTACTATTCAATCGTGCGATCGTCTCAAAACTCAATTCCTCTCAACTGTATACCATCCGTGTTGAATATATATCCAAGATATGAAAGCTTCACGATATCTCAACAAAGGTGGCAGCGAAACTGCAACCATTGCCAAACAATGTCGCTATTAGATTTCTGACCTCACTCAGATGTCTTATGCGACAAACGGGGCAAGGAGAGCTTTTGTGGAGAGATTTGTGTACTGTATCTTCCAGTGCTGCACGGGCAGGCAGAAAAGAAAAGAAAAGAAGTGGGGTCCTATATAAAAGAGACCAAAGTGAGGATGTATCAAATTCATTCCATAGGGAATTTGTTGTAACTAACTAGAGTATTACCATGACATGTATGTAGACTAAGTTATTTGGTTCTATAAAGCCATTCTGACAACATTCGTACTTTTCCCCTCTAGGAAGAGACACCCCAAAAGGAAAACAATTATTTTTTCTTGTCCTGGTCGTTGTTGTCATTGGTGCCATTGCTCTCTTCGCCCTTAGCCTTGAGCTTGTCCAAAGTCGTAGTATAAGCACGGCCAACGTTAAAGATAAACTTTGCGGAATGTTAGTAATATGTAAGGTAAATTGTACAGGGGGTTCAAACTATACCAGACCGAGCATGATATAAATCATAAACTTGATCACTAAATTAATGTTTTCAAGGCCCTTATTGGATATCATATGTTTGCCTGTGCCCAAAAACCCAGAACCTGCGCCATGTGTCAAGCGAACGGCATTCAAGATTTTACTTTCCATGTCTGCGCGCCCCGTATCGAGCTTACTCTCCAACCTAGTCAAGGACAAACCAAGATCTTGGACAGCTCGATGGCATTTTGCGATATCCTAATCTATTTTAGTAAAATTGCTCAACAACCTATTTGCTGCCCTTCTTGAATGGGGGATTTACCTTTTCCACAGCGGAAAATCGAATACTGTGCTCCTTATTCATGTTGGAAAACATCTTTTGAAACATAAACAGCCTATCGCTCTCGTAAGGCTTGTTGCCCATAAACTGGGATGACATATCTTCGTAAAGGGTTTTCCTCTGAGCAAGCTAGTTAGTAGAAGTAATCCAGCATTGGTAATGAAGAGATATCTTGCCTGAGTTGTATGAAATCTGCGATGAAGCCCAATACCAAGGCCCATGCCATTGGCGACAACTTTGTTTGTGAGTTTGTGAGCGGACATTTGTTTGACAACAGCTTTGGTGAGGGTGGTCATTTTGATTGATAATCGTGGGTGTCTTATCAATGATTTGTTGATGTGTTGGAAAAGGTTGTTGTACCGGCAAAGGGGAAAGCAACTGCACGATATACGGTAGGTGTTTATATACTGGCGTAGAGTGGAGATGTTGTCTACAATCAAAGCGAGGTAAAAGCCGTCCTCGTATTGGGGAGCGGCCTCTCTAGGGCCCGTTTGCCCAACCGCCTGTTTATAAAATTTGTGTGCTAGAACTAGCGGCGTCATTATTTGATACGGTGCACAAGTGTTTACCCAATTTTCTGGCCCCCTCAAATTCATGTAACTGGACTGTCAAAAGGGAGGTATGATACCTTTGCCAATCCCACCAGATTCTAGTTCACGCTACTCTAGATAAACGCCATCTACTTGCCCACACACCTCCCACCGTCAAGCCACTCTTAAAGGCCAGCACCATCTCCAACGGCTAGACGGCCGTCTATAGGTAAATGGACCTTCAGTTGGCCTAAACCTCAACAATGCTGAACCCTCCCCACACATAATCGCCTACTGATTGATTTCTGATGGTGATAAGCATAATCAAGGGTGAGGGTGTACCGGTAGGGCCCAGCCGTCATCTGCAGGGCCCGACTAATTACCCATAGAGCCCTATTAGTATTTTGCATACTATAGATAGTTGTCCCGTAGGCTGAGTAGTGATTTCGTAGGTATGGTGCATTGGCAAAATTCTTGATTTGGTATGCGCGAAGCAATATAATTTATTTAACTATAGATGCAAGATATAAAGAGTGAAGGCCTGAACGAAAGACTGATGGTCGAATAAAACAATAAGGAAAAAGATCCTGTTTTTATCCCATGAACGATGTGCGACAAGAAAACGTCTAGAAAGCCTTTTACTTCACATGATACACACTACTCATAGTCGGTGGCAAGAGCGCCCCAGGTACTGTTGATGAGAAGGGGGGAAACATGAACCAACGGCTCCGATGACAGGTTTCAACACAAATAACTATGTGCCGTGTTTTTCAAATTATTGTACTTGGTGATTGAATAAAATATGCCTAAATATGCGGCCAGGATGGGAGTAATGTCTCATTCAATCCGCCAAATCAACGAAGCATAGTGTGCTCTCATTTTACAAAATTCATGATAGGTTACTTGGCACTTTTCAAACCATGTCCTTTTTCTATAAGCAATATGCCTTCAAGCATTATCACATTCCTCGCACGGGAGCCAGGGCTCACTCTGTCCTGATGATTCCATCTCTTAAGTCATGAGTCTAGGAGTGAGCAGTAGAATGAGAAGAAGTTCGTCACAGTTGTGCTGGTGATCACAGTTTTCTGTGTTTGGCGTTTTGTTTCATTTCACTACCACAATCACACCTTATCACTTGAAATCCCTGTAGACCTGGCTGTTCCTCCCGGCCACAGGGTAGAACGGACTACAACGTCCGTCCCAGGCAAAGACAAAGATTGAGGCGTCCGTCCACTCCTAGGGAAAGGACGGACGGACTGGACGCTTGGGAACACTGACACACGGGGAGGCGGCGGGTTCTGCAACATCGCAAGCACTTCCGCCGAATGGCTATATCATATGGAGGTACAGCACCTTAGTTTTATTGGTTTCGCAAGACAAATTTGCTTCCCTTACCCCCTGCGGAACATACAAAAACCTTGGAGCTGCACCTCCGTACAGTGCTGTGTCCTATCCTTGCAGAGAATAGAGAGGAACCCTATTCCACAGTATTCCGTGAGACTGGGTTAGGTCGCAGCAGTTCAGCGAAACCTCCGATGTATTGGGATTTGCCTGGCCCGGAGACGGTGGGACAGTTACTCAATTGCCACAAAAGGGGCCACATCGCCCCGCTTTTCTTCGGCATTGCGCACATGAAGGCTTTGTAAACCCTCACATTCACTCTTCATATTTCCCCACCGTTTCTACACAAAACAGATATTTTGAACCGAGAATAATCGCCCAGACTACACATCCCCGATCAACCAAATTCGGCGACAATAGTATCGACTGCGGCAACCCAATAGGGAGCTACAATAAGACGGTTTGTGGGTCAGACGGGGGTGCACAGACAATGCGTTGGCTCTCTCCACTAGACCCAGAAAACAGACATCATGGCGTGCGCAGCGACCGATTCGGTGGTGTCGGGGATTGGCTTTAGGACACAAGCGAGTTTCGGGAGTGGAGGGGACGCGACGGTGGAGCCGACAACGCTATCTCATTTTTCTCCGGGAATCCGGGAGTCGGTAAGACATAATTGAGGTGAGTAGCTGGATTCTTTGAGTCAAGCGAAATATCACTGAGAGCCAGAAGTCCTAGCCCCCTGGTGATCGACAGCCTGTGCTATCAGGCAACAGAGGAAGACATCGACATTGCATGCTCCTACTACGACATTCTTGCCCAGCAAGACCAGATAACTACCAACATAATAGGAGCAATTTTAAAGCATGGGGTCTGGTAATAGGACCATTTGTTTTGGCCGTGGCATTGACCCGGGTAGGTATTGTGGTGGCGTCTGTTGTCTCAGGATGTATTCTTTTCCACAGCCTGTAATCCGCTGGGGTATTTTATTTATCTCTACATACCTGGCGACAGCCGCTCCGCGGCGCAATAAAGTATCGCAGAGCTGGATAGTAACCCTAATGAATCGTGGGGCGCTATATAGTATCCTCTACAGTGGAAAAAGAATTGGGTTTTTTGGGGGACGAATTAAAACAGTGGGAGGAAAGGGTAGCCAGAAGTGAATAAAGTACGGTATCGTTGAGTTTACCCATCGTTTCACTCTAACTTAGAGGCTTTCCTGTTTGTAGAAGTTGTAATACCGGACTCGTATGGTGCGTGGACAAAATTAACCGCGGAACGACGATTGATGGCAACGCAACGCCCCACATCACCCTGCACTTTCAATACCATCTAAAGAAATTTCTCTATATCAAATATTAGTTTTTTTATGTATTCTACTATGAATTTATTTATTTTAATTTCCTTTTTTTAGTTTTCATGATATTGGGGTTGGTGGGGGAGTGCTGTTGTCATGGCCCGAGTTTTTCATGTTAGTTGATCCGCGTTTAATGTTGTCATCGAACAATACATGAGTTGCAACCAGGCTGCCGGGCTCCCTGCCCCCGGTCGTGTAATTTTGACCCCCGTGGATATATCAATCGTGCTGATCAATATTATCGGTACTGGGTATGAGGAAAATCTGGTGGCTCAGCCCCAGAGCCCAGGTTCACAGAATGTGAGCGCAATATTAGTACGGTACAACGGTCGGTCAGGTCACATCTGCGCTTACACCGGAGGACAAAAGTCCATGAGTTTTTCAGCATTGCAACCAGCGAAGAAGCAAAGGACCCTCACATCCGGGGTGAAGCACACAGGGCACCGATCACCGCCACCATGCCTCCATGAGCCCCTTACATAGTGTCCCTGCATGCTTAAGTCAACTCTCTCTTAGAACTAGCAATTTTTTCAGGCAAAATGGGAGTCGGGGTAGGATTGTGGGGCCCGGGATCCAGCACTTCCATATAAGGTGATGGTATTTACCGGGTAACTTAACCTGCTCTCAGGAGAAGACTCGCTTTGAGGTGCCTGACTCGCACCTATTCCCACCATTTTTTGGCCTAGAAGACTAAGTTTTACAAGGTAATGCAAGGCCTCTGCAACCTTATCAGTATTATTTCTTTGGCGTGTGTCGGTAGGTTGTGTTGCTGGCATTATGTTAAATTTTGACCTCGCGGGTGTTGGGGATAGTTTTTTTTAGTGCTTGTTGCGTTGTACGAAAACTCATGCAATTCTGCCCTCCGGTGCAGAAGATCGAGAAGGAAAGGATCCGGGAATTTGGATATTTGAGTTTCAAGATTTCCATAACACAACCGATGAATAAGCCAATTAACCTTTCACTATTTCCACTGGTATCCCGTTTCTCTGGCCATGGCCCGAAAGATGGCAGCTTGGAATTGGGTATATAATCGCGCTCTCAAGGGGATAAAGTCAGGATAGGAAGTTCTTCCAGGTCTCATACCGATATTAGTCATGGACCCTCCCCTTAGGGTGGTGGTGGCTGAGTGCCACCCAACCATTGTCACACCATCAGTCGCATCGCCCCGCTCTCTTCACCTCCGCTCACCAAAAGTCGATAAATTCCCCCAATACCGCTACGAATTTTCCTACCATTTCAACCTCTAATAAACACCTTGTACAGAACACCATGGCCCAGACTCCCCATACACAGTCCATGAACATCGGCGATGGCAATTCCAACTGCGGCAACATCACCACTAGTTTCAACACCACTTTCTATAAGTCCGACGAGGATGCGCAGATCCTGCGTTGGCTCTCTCCACTAGAGCCAAATCACAGACATCACGGTGTGCGTAACGACCGATTCGCTGGTGTCGGGGATTGGCTGTTAGAAGCAAGAGAGTTTCGGGAGTGGAGGGGGGGTGAAGGGGGAGGCGATAAGGCTGTCGTGTTTTGCAACGGGAATCCGGGAGTGGGGAAGACATATATCAGGTAAGTGAGAGGATTCTTTGAAACAAGCGACTACGGCTGATGGCGAGAAATACTAGTTCACTAGTCATCGACAGCCTATGCGATCAGGCGAGGAATGAAAATATCACCGTCGCATGTCTGTACTGCGACTTCCTTGCCCAGCAAGAGCAGACCATGACCAGCACAGTGGGGGCTATTCTGAAACAGCTAGTCGGCAAGGGCGACATCCCAATCTACCTACGTGAGGCATTTCAACAAGGGAAATAAGAGATTGGTGGCAGGGGGCTTCTACTTGCGGATTTGATGCGAATGTTGCGGGTGACTATTGCTTCATTGCCCCAGGTTTTCATCTGCATCGATGCGCTCGACGAATTCCTGCCGAAGCATCTGCCGGAGCTTCTCGAGTCGCTTAGAGATATCGTTCGGGCGTCGCCTAAGACGAGGATATTCCTCACCGGGAGGCCCCATGTCAAAGAAGATATTCAAAGATATTTCCCCGGGGTGGTTTTGATAACGTCATTTACCTATTAACGGCTCATCACCTGGATGCTGCTCACCATGGCAACCACTGGAAAATCAAATGTATATTTTAATATCTGCATAAATAATAGTGATACCACATTGAAAATTTGTCAGAAAGTACTTTTAAATATGGAGAATCAGAATATGAAGTTTTTAATAAATAATAAAAAATAATGCCTCTTGTATACTCACTTTATTCCAAACTAGTTCGGTTAGCAGATTGCTTTACAATTGAAGTCAAGAAAATTGAAACCAACCCTGGATATAGCAGTTTGAGCAGGTAATAAGAGCTCCTAGATCTTATATTTGATGTATGAACTCCTTTGGTATTTATTTATAGCTATTATGGGAGGTATTGTGACTTTAAAAAAGAGTAGAGTTAAATATATATACTATAAAGTAGATGAGATGATATCTACTTATAGGGTGTATGTAAGGTTCCAATACTTTGCAATAGACTTCAATAAGATAATCCAAGATACAATACAAATCCCCAAGACCATTGGTGATGTCTTACTAGTTTTATCCTCTGGTGATTGAGACGTCATTTCGGAAGAAATACCACCTTCCTGTCATGACCATGTAGGCTACACGTGCAGGATAAGACTAAAACCAGTTTGATATACTCTAGTCATATAGGTAAAGCTATTATATGAGTTTTAGTCAGTTTGGGCTATGGGATCAAGAGGTTTCACATAGCAACTCTTAAGAGACACAATTTGACTCTTAAGCTACAGTACTAGTAGTTACAGGGTGAAATCTCTAAATTCCAAAGCCGAAACTAACTAAAACTCATATAATAGCTTTACCTATATGACTAGAGTATATCAAAGTGATTTTAGCCTGATCCTGTACGTGTAGCCCACACGGTCAAGACTGGAATGTAGTGTTTCTTTTGAAATTACTTCTCAATCACCAGAGGACAAAAATAGTAAGACATCACCAATGGTCTTGAAAATTTGTATCGTATTTTGGATTATCTTATTGAAGTCCATTGCAAAGTATTGGAATCTTACATAAGCCCTATAAGTAGATATCATCTCATCCACTTTATAGTAGTATATATATTTAACTATACTCTTTTTTAAAGTCACAATACCTCCCATAATAGCTACAAATAAATACCAGAGCAGTTCTTACATCAAATATAAGATCTAGGAGCACTTATTACCTGCTCAAACTGCTACTTCCATGGTTGGTTTCAATTTTCTTGACTTCAATTGTAAAGCAATCTCCTAACCGAACTAGTTTGGAATAAAGTGAGTATACAAGAGGCATTATTTTTTATTATTTATTAAAAACTTCATATTCTAATTCTCCATATTTAAAAGTACTTTCTGACAAATTTTCAATGTGGTATCACTATTATTTATGCAGAAATTAAAATATACATTTGATTTTCCAGTGGTTGCCATGGTGAGCCGCCTCATGGTGATGAGCCGTTAATAGGTAAATGACGTTACCCATCAGTCCGAAGATAAACGATATCAAGAATTATCTGGATATGAAGTTAAACAGGGACGTCGAGCCGGGGGTGATGAGCGATGGTTTGCGGGCGGATATCATCAGGACTATGATTGAAAATATATCTGATATGTGCGTACGAGCATTTAGCGTCTTCAGCTCATCATCGATCTATGCTGACCAGTGATTGTGTGCAGATTCCTCCTTGTTTGTTTCCCTAAACATCGATGCTATTAAAGGAGAGGTCACAGTTCGCCAGAGAAGAAAGAAACTCGAAGAGATGGTGCAAGGCAATGGACTGAGCGATGCTTACAGGGCAACTCTAACTCGAGTAAAGGGGCAAAAGGGAAATACATCTGTAGTCGGGCTAAACGTCCTAATGTGGGTGTTGTATTCGCAGTGGCCGTTACAGGCCGAGGAGCTCTGTCATGCCCTGGGTGTGGAGATAGGGTCCTCAGATCTGGATCCGGAAAACATTCCTTCATTACGGACACTCATAGCATCTTGTCTGGGTCTTGTCACCATCGAGGCGTCCTCGTCCACTGTCCGACTAGTGCACTTCACTCTGCAGGAGCATCTCTTAAGTCTCCCGACCCTATTCCATAGCCCCCATTCCACAATCGCCGAGACTTGCTTGGCATGCCTAAATTATGGATCGGTCTGGGACCTTCCGCCAACTCTAGACTCGGCCCCCTCAACAATGCCCTTTCTTGAATATGCTTCTTGTTACTGGGGCGAGCATGCCAGAATGGGGATGACGGAGAACGTCGAACGGCTTGCGTTGAGGCTTCTCGATACATTTGATCAGCATATATCTGCTCAACTACTTTTACTGCGTTATACGAACGAGAGAACCCCCGGCCTATATGTTCACAAGGCGGCAGGACCTAGGGGATTTACAGGACTCCACGGAGCATCATTTTTCGGGATTGTGGAGATAGTTGCTAAGGTATTAGATGTGAAGAAGTGGGGCCTTAATCAAGGTGATTGCATGGGGTGCACGGCTCTCTTATGGGCAGCAATGAGAGGGCGCGAGGGGGTTGTAAAGATCTTGTTGGAACGAGAGGACATCAATCCAGACCAGCCTGACACACACTTTCACCGCACGCTACTCTCGTGGGCAGCTCAGAACGGGCATCAGGGGGCAGTAAGCATTCTTTTAGAACGGGGGGACGTCAATCCCAACCGAACAGACACCTCTGGCGCAACACCAATCTGGTGGGCGGCTGGGAACGGACATGAGAAAGTAGTAAGCATTCTTTTAGAGCGGGAGGACGTCTATCCCGACTAGACAGACACCGATGGCACAACGCCACTCTGGTGGGCGGCGGCGAACGATCAAAAGAGGATAATAAAGATGCTTTTGGAACGAGAAGACGTCAACCCCAACCAGGCAGACACCGATGGCCTAACGCCACTCTGCTGGGCGGCTATGGGCGGGCGCGAGGGGGCGGTGAAGATGCTTTTGGAACGAGAGTACGTTAACCCGAACCAGGCAGATACCCCCATTGGCCGAACACCACTCGCGTGGGCAGCAGCAGTAGGGCATGAGGCTGTGGCAAAGATGCTTTTGGAGCGAAAGGACGTCAACCCCAATCAAGCAGACACCAAACACGGCCGAACGCCGCTCTCGTTGGCGGCTGGTGATGGGCATCTCGCGATAGTCAAGATTCTTTTAGAACGGCAAGATGTCAGCACCACCTCACTAGATCATTGGAGCCTAACCCCACTGTCGCTAGCCGTCTCCGGAGGACATAATGATGTCGTGGCGGTCTTACGTGACAACACCAATTCCCGCACAACTGATCGTGGTGTCTAGAAATCCCCCCGCCGTCCTCGTCATCGCTGCGAGTGTCCAGTACACATGCAATCTGGAAATCAGATACCAATAGCAACTCCACAAGTCCTAACACCCTAGCCTGCACCCCAACCTTCTCGCCCTGGTGGCCGGGAAGGGATATTGAGCCCCAAGAACCCTATTCCCAGACCCTCAGGTAGCGACCTCTCCTCAGCCAAACCCACTCTACTCCCTCCACCCTCATCTGTGTAGCTCTTACAGCTCTAGGCTCCTCCAAGTAAAACTGGCGCCTATCAAACATAGTCCTATCAGCCCTCCCCCCCGAACCCCACCGATATTTCCCCATCGCCTCTCCCATTTCTCTCCTAGCATTTTTCGTTTGCCTGCTTCCCCTACCATTACTCCACCTATTCTCATCCCATTGATAATTATCACATATAGGATTGGTGCTAATGGAACCTCTCTCGATTTGGATTTAACTAGAGTTTGATAATGGGCTTTTCTTCTAACTTAGTCAGCTACATTATTCTTCCAATTTCCATTCTTTCCTTCTATCCTCCTCCACCTTCCTTTTCCCCTTGTCCCTTTATCTTCCTTGAAGTTCTATTTCGGATTTATCCATATAAGTTATACCTTTCCCGTCGTCAGTATTTAATAAGATGCACCACCACAAATCACAAAATAAGTTGCCTTCGCACGTACTTTCTTTACTCCCACACCCCGATACACCCAGCGCGCTGCACTCTACTTTCCCCAAGACGGGGATAGTAATTGTGATAGATTAGGCAGTGATCCGGCGGAAAAATCAAGTTTCAGTGATATCCCATGACCAGAACGGGAGAAAATGATTACGCGGGGTGGAAAAAGTTCTATCGAATTCCCTCAACGCCCCACTCTACAACCTCACCCACTTTGGGCGAGTCTTGTATAAACATATTGAACCGCCAGTACCAATGGCAAATTCTGTACCGCAAGTAACGTACCCATCATACCGGGTAATGTACTAGGTATCACGGGTAAGCTGCCTCCTACCCCTAGGACACACTTCCATGTAGTGTGCATACAGCAAAAACTTGAATAATTGAATGGTATGCTATGAAGCACGGAACTTCCTTCCCCGGAAAGGGCAAAAATCACAGCAAAATGACAGCCCCTTCCCCCCTTCCAAGATAGAAAAAGCAAATCTTCCTGACCCTACTGAGAGAGGAAAGCCCAGCTACATAGCACGGGGGAGCGGTCAACGAACACTACGCTAACAATGGCTTAGTAAGCGGCGATTTTGTTTGGGCAGTTCGTTGAGCCCCCCCTGATCGTTTACCCCCTCCATGTTAGCACGTTGTTCAATTATTCGAGTTTCTATAGTACAACACATGGGTTGGCTACTCGTACATTACCGGAAAGGAAAAGAGCCTCACAACCTACCCGTACAGGCAGTTATTCGAGTTTCACGATGAGATAAGATAATTAACGGCTTGACCCACGCGCCACTCCACCGGCTTCAATAGCTCCCAGCCCTTCTCGCCATAATCCTGAGCATGACCGCTTGTAATCGGGTATGTAATCAAGTGGCCGAAAAGGAGAAACTATCGCTTAGAAATTCTCCTATTAGAAATCGTGAGATGCTTCTCGGCATGCTCGCGCTATTGTTTCATTCTTCGCATAGTTTCCGGGAATGCGCTGAGCCTCGGGAATGCGCCTAGGTTTTGGATCAATGCGTCTGCCCGGAGGAAGGCGGAAGAGCCGGAAAGCTGCGTGAAAGGACTAGACGCCCGGAGACTACAAACAGTGGGAGTTTTTGTCTTTCCTTCGTTAGCGCAAGAGTACGGGAAGGGGAAGGGGTACATACGGCGAAGAGAATGAGTATGTGCGGAGATCCATGGGTGTGTAGAAGGACAGCCTCGTTACGGTTTATATATACTCCTGCCTTTACCGTTAGTTATTCGAGAGAGAGCGAGCGATAGATAGCGAAGAAGAGAACTTCCCCACTCATTCCTAAGCGGGGCGCTGGCGATCGTATTTGTGTTGGGTGAACCCTTGGCGTTTCGTTTGGTTGTCGTTGCCGTCGATCCGTGGATCCATTTAAAATCTTCAATGTCGCAGGGTGGCTTCATTGGAATCTGACAGAGCAGGGCACCCCCCTGCACTCTGGATCGAGGTTTGTATGGTAATGTCACACAACAAGCCGCAAATCTTCCCAAAGAACGTTCATAAACCTCCCCAATGCCCTTAAAATTGTTGTACAATTTATACATTCAACCGCGATTTTGGACAAAACACCATGGCCTAAACTATAGCATATTGTTGCGCGGTTAATTTTGTCCGCGTACCATACAATCAGTGAACAGTTGCGACAGCAATACCGACTGCGCTAATACAATAACTAGCTTTACCAACACTTATAAGTCGGGCGAGAATGCACAGATTATGCGTTAGCTCTCCCCCAGAGCAAAATCCCTAACATCAAGGAGTGCACACCGACCGGCCCGGTAGAGCCGCAGATCCGCTTTTGGAAGCAAGCTCCTGGAGTAGAGGTGGGGTGAAGGTGGAGTCGATGAGGCCGTCTTACCATACCATATATGATACCGGTATATTGCTCTAGGAATTCGGGAGCAGGGAAGGCATATCTAATGCAAGTAGCCGGATTCCCGGAAAGAAACCAATGCGACCGGCAGGGAGAAATATTGGTTCCCTGGCTATCGACAGGCTGTGCTAGCAGGGGGAGGAAGGTCTCGCCGTGGCATTAGGAGGTAGGGTATTTGTATGGGTACTAAGTCGGATTACGAAATTCGAGTGATAGGTGGTGAGAATTTTTTGGTAGAGAAGAGGTAGGAATTGATACCACAGGCACCCGTCCAGAACTTGTTGGAATACTCTAGGCGGGTGCGCTTGTTACTGGACCCTAAATTCTCGAGCACCCTTGCACCCTAGTTCATCCTCTTGGGAAATTCTATCCCCAAATGAGCTAGGTGTCCCAGCGCGGGGATATCAACTTTTCTATGTGGGGCAGAACCCCCGATGCATTAGTATCATAACTATTGAATAAGAAAAATGATGCAAGCATTGTGGACTAGTACTCTTACCGGTATTGGATCACTAAGGCGCCCTGTGCAACCGATACTGCAGTCCTGCCCGACCCGCCGTGCACTCGGGGGTGCATGAAAGTGGTTTACAGAAGGCCCGGAGAGAAATAAACATGAAAAAAAAAAAAAGTGATTTACATTTTGTGGCAGTGTGGCACAAAGTGATAGGACCAGGCTGGCATGACCCACACCCAACCGGCCCTGTCACTTTGTGCTAAGCTGCGCTACAAAATGTAAATCACTTTCATGCACCCTCGATTACGGATTACGGAGGCAGGCTAGCTGCACGACAGGAGCTTAGAGAACAGCGATTCCAACGAATAATGCAGCGAAGAACATGCTCTTTGGAGTTTCGGGCTCGTCGGGTGCATCAACCGGGGAGAAGACCGACAGAATACCAGCAAATCCTGGGCCCTACAAAATACCATTGATGTTTTTTTATGCTCGCTGAAGGCAATGTTTCACTCTTTGCGAAGAAATCCACATTCCCCTCTAAAGCAAGAAAACACTACGAGAAAAAAATACAAAACATAGAAATTTTGCTGGAAAATAAACTGGATCTAGGAATATTTATGAATATATATTTTTTAATCCTGGGAGAGATATTTGGCGCCGCAAAATGTGGTTAGTGCAAATGCCAATTTATTGGGTCATTCTTGACCTGGTATAATAGCTATGATACTTGCAAAAAAGGCAAAATGGGGGTTTGCCAACGAATCCTAATCAATACTGGACAAGCTGCTTAGATAATTGCTTTTAAAAGATAAGGGAAGGCTTTAATTTGGCTCTTAGTTTAGGATCTTGGATTGTACTGTAAGTTAGTGTTACCCATTCTTGTTGTGAACGATGATAACAAAAATCTCCCCCAGATGAATTTGGTCTACCTGGTGCACAACTCAACCAAACCGTCAATATCCAAGAGCCTCTAGACATCACCTGCGTCGAATGGCTATGTCGTAAACTGCGGTATCCTATGTTTGTATCCCTTGGTGTGTCTGAAACAGTCAAATTTGTAGCTACGACACTAGGACAAGATTCGGTACTAAGTGCCAAAATTTGTCAGAAAATACGATTTTTTCACCTTTTTCACTATCCAATCACTCAGAGCCCTCGCAAAGTTCCATATTCCCAGCGAATCAGAACGCTTAGTATGCCTGGTTACGGATTTGACCGTTTCAGAGGCACCGAAATAGCATAGAACCCTGTCTCACAGTACCGTAAAAACCCGCCGTATCCACTATCGGGGATCGGGCTCTTGACTTTCGCAACCTGAGACAGAACACCCGGTGAAGGAATACCGTAGAATCTGGTCTTATACAGACCGTTGCCAAGTTGGAAGTAGGTAAAATTAGTGTTGGACTATACTATATGTGGAAGAAATAGCGAAAAAACATCAAAGCGAAAGTGCAATCAAAACTGATT
>Ga0307510_10004346_pt1 | contig 16680 bp, 11 predicted proteins | sample 12_EM_MG_FD_207224 | JGI IMG/M metagenome (GOLD analysis project Ga0307510, IMG submission 207224) | Populus trichocarpa ectomycorrhiza microbial communities from riparian zone in the Pacific Northwest, United States - 12_EM | ecosystem: Host-associated > Plants > Roots > Unclassified | place...
GGTTGGGCGATTGGGGTTAACTTCTTCCCGCTCCAACAGTAGATTCACTATTCCCTCATAGCCATTCTCAGCGGCCCACAAGAGCAGTGTCTGTCCAGATTCGTTTGGGCGATCGGGGCAGACATCTTCCCGGCCCAGCAGTAGCTTCACTATTCCCTCATAGCCATTCCTGGCGGCCGACGAGAGCGGTGTCTGTCCAGATTCGCTTGGGTGATCGGGGTAGACATCTTTCCGGTCCAACAGTAGCTTCACTATTTCCCCATGGCCATTCTCAGCGGCCCACAAGAGCAGTGTCTGTCCAGATTCGTTTGGGCGATTGGGGTTAACTTCTTCCCGCTCCAACAGTAGCTTCACTATTCCCTCATGGCGATTCCTGGCGGCTAATGAGAGCGGTGTCTGTCCAAATCTGCCCGGATGATCGGGGTTGACATCTTTCCTGTCCAACAGTAGTTTCACTACTCCCCCATGGCCATTCTCGGTGGCCCACGAGAGCGGTGTCTGTCCAAATCTGCCCGAATGATCGGGGTTGACATCTAACCGGTCCAACAGTAGCTTCACTACCCCCTCATGACCATTCTCGGCGGCCAATGAGAGCGGCGATCGGCCATACGTCGTGTCCGGGGTGTCGGGGTTGACGTCTTTCCGTCCCAATAGCAGCCTCACTATTCCCTCATGTCCATTCCCGGCAGCCCACGAGAGCGGTGTTCGACCGAATCTGCTTGGGCTGTCCGGGTTTACATATCTCCTACCAAGTAGTAGACCCGCTACTCGCTGTGCCCCCCGTCGACGGCCTATGCTCCCAGGATTGACAAATCGCGGTCCAAGAAATAATCTCACAACTCCCTCATATCCATTTCCAGCAGCCCACGAGAGTGCGGTTCGGTAATAATTCGCGTCCCGCTGATCGGGTTGAATATCCTTCCTTTGCAAGAGCAACCTCACTACCTCTCCATGCCCGTACCTTGCAGCCCATATGAGTGGCGTCACACCCGCACCATCCATTTCGTTCACATCCCATCTGTTCATCCTTATCAAGGTATCTGCGACTTCGGCGATGCCGAAGTATGAGATGCAGTGCAGTGCGGAAAATGGCTTACCGCCAGGGCCACGGCCAAGGGGCAACCCCCCATTGATCGACTCCCAAAGGAGTTTGGCAGATATGTGACTATCGAACTGCTCAAGAAGCTGGAGCGCAAATTCTTCCGCCCGATCTGAGGTCTCTATTCGCATATGGGTTCCCCAGTATAGAGAAGAATATTCAAGGAAGGGTGTGGCTTGTGGGTCAAGGAATGGACCAGCCGGAAGATCCTTGACGTGCTGAAAGTTGAGATACGTCAAGCAGGCTTCGGCCATCGTCGAGTGAGCTTTGTCAAAGATGTCCGGATGTGTGTCGAGATACCCCTGGAGTGTGAAATGGATCAACCTAATTGTCGAGGTATCCTTATCAATGGTGGCAAGTCCTTGGCAACAGTCTAGCAAGGTCGATATCTTCGGGATATAACCGTAGTTGAGATCATTTGACCCTATCCGGATTGCTACGGCGTGACATATCTCATCCACCCGCAAAGGCCGACTTGAATGGGAGATCCACATCAGAACGGCCATCCCGAGTCTTGCTTTCCCCCCACCCTGAGCCTTTATCCTCCCCAGCATTGCCCCGTACGCGCCCCCCAGGCCTAAGCCACTCCTCATTGCTCTGAGCCTTTCTCTCCTTCGGCGCAGAGTCGTCTCTTGTAGAATCGTCTCGACGCTTAGGGAGACAAGCAGGAATCTAAATACAAGATCTTTCAGCACATAGTTTTAGGTATTTTTAGAAGTGTCCCCTTCCTACTTACATTTCCGAAAACGTTTCGGGAATACGCTTCATAATTTCCTCCTCTAAACTCTCATCCATCGCATCCGGAATCGTGTCCTCTTCCAACTTCGCTCGGAGGAATGTGATGATATCATTCTTGGTGGGTGTTATACATCTAGTCGGTACCCTCCCCCCAAGACGCCTCTCAACCTCACCCAGGTTATGTTGTCTCCCGGTCATGAATAGCCGAACGCCGGGGGACTTTTGGAGAATCTGGTTGAGTGAATCGAGGAGCTCCACCCGATGCCCTGACGGACACTCGTCCAGGGCGTCAATGCACATAAATGTGCATCGTGAGGATAAGATATCCTGCAAGAACTCCACAATCTCAGAAAGCGATAGCCTCTGGCCGCCAATGACCTTCCTTTGATCCCGGAAAGCTTTGACTATCCTTTCCGGAACCTTTTCAAGTCCAGCAACAAGCTGTTTCAGCACCGAACCCAGAACAGCAGCTGGGGATTGCTCCTCCCCAGCGGCGAAGTCGAAGTAGAAGCACGCAACGGCAGCGTTTTCCTTCACGGCCTGCTCACATAACGTATCCACCACCAGGGAGCTAATATTGCATCTTATTAGCAACATCTTTCTTCCCTCAAGTAGCTTCTCTCTCACCTAATGTAAGTCTTGCCAACTCCTGGATTTCCGTAGCAAAACAAGGATGCACCATCAGATTCACCCCCACGAATACCACCGAACCAATTCCGATATTCCTCAGTTTGAAAAAGCCAGTCTCCCACCTTATCGACCCTGCGGGATCTAATGTTCTGGTGCCGTATCCGGGGTTCAAGTGGCGATAGCCAGGCCAAAATTTCCGACCTATCGTCAGCTACAGTGAAGTTACACACATTGTAAGTGGTATTGTTAAAAAAAGAGTCGTTGATATTGGCGATGACGTGAGGTTGCGACATTTTGTACTTTTTCTCTATTTTGAAGGTTGTAGGGGATGGGTTTTCGGGTACGGTAATTTAAATAGTAGAATAGGTTGATGTAATTTCTAGGAGCGAAAGGGACCAGACTCGAGCAGATTGTCTGTGAAGCCAACTTACCCGTGCCAAGGTGGTGGCGTCCACCACCCCCGGTCGCTCGCAAACTCGCAACCCGACAGCTCATTTGCATATCCCTTGGGGGGTCTGAGACAGTAAAATTCGTTGCCAGCTGATCTATTCCTCATAGGTATTCGTAGTCTTTGCAGGTTTTTGTCGGTCGCTATGGTGGGGAATAATCATGCTAGCCAAGAAATCCAAGTGCGTTCGGCGACGCCTGCAAAACCTCACTTTTTCCCCTCATGCACTTGGGTTGCAATTCTCACCTCTGGAGTGCGTGCAGCCGGTGCAAACCCTCGATACTGGTCAAGCCGAAGTCATGTTGAACAAGTGCGCATGATTCCCCAAGCCGGGAAAATAATTTGATACGGTAGGGTTGCCGTCCGAAACCAATGTGGCAGGGGATGGGTTGTCCCATCTTCCACCCCCCACGAGTCTGTTGACCACCATACCTCAACACCCCACATGTCCTTCTGGACAACGAATTTCAATAGAACCGATAGCTACACGAGATGAATCCGATAGCCCGTCAAAAATTTACCATTCCGATAAATAGCGACTATGGCAATGTCACAACAGTTATAAAAACGTGTGGAATAACAGATCGGTAGCCGATGGGAAACGCGTCTCTCGGAAATAGCTGTTTCCTCGAACCTCCCGAAAGACATCAGGCTATAGGCATCAGCAGGGTGGTGGGGTGGGCGACTGGCTTCTTACGAACGAGTTCACACGTTGGGGTGAAAGTGGTGACAGAACTCCAAAGCTGTCTTGTTCTATTGTGGGGACCTTGGCGATGGGGGGGGCTTGCGCGCTGCGTGTATATTGGGTGTAGATTGCGGCTACCCTTAGAGAGGTGGGCGAGGCTAAATAACAGCAGTGACAGTTCCCTTGTCATGAACAGACTATGCGATCTGATAGATGCGGGCAATGTACCAGTACTTACGGCTTCCATACTCAGCATGAACAATCGGCGACGGCGTTACTTAGAGCACTATTAAAACAGGCTGTCAGCCCATCGGAACCAATCCAAGATGAAGTACCACCGGCATTTGAGAATTCGGCGGGGGGGGTTGGTGGCCATAGACTCCCGCTTCATCGTATCCCCAGGAGCCCGCCAAGTCTTCATATCTACGGAGGGTATTTATTTGCATAGGTGCCCTGAATGAGCTTCCTGCGAAACTCCGGCTAGAACACCGGGAATCTTTGCCGCAGGTTGTGCGGAGGTGCCCAAACACTCGGCTATTCCTCATAAGGAGGCTTCACATATGCGGCAAAGCACAGAGCCACGCTTCCGGAATTCCCCAGAATCTGCCATTAAGTCCTAGGAAGCATGGCATTGGGTTATATTTTAGTATTAGTTGAACAGAAACCCGGAGTTCGATGCAATGGACAGGAATTGGAAGCTGATATTCTAAGAATTATCCGGGAAGTATGCGTTTTCACGATGTATTGACTTCTGGAAGTAAAGCTAATGGTGGCCACTAGACTCCCCCCTGCTGCTCCCAATATGAACGCAGTCCTCGCAGAGACGACCATTCACTAGAGGAGGCAGGCACTTTATAGGATGACCAATGCCTTTGTTTTATAGAAGGGTACGACAAGATATTCAATCGGATAGAATGAAGGGCGTGAGAATATATAAGCTTGGAATACCAATGCTCTACGTATTTCTTACTCTAGACACCCTCCCTTGCAATCTGAGGAGTTACGCCATGCACTTGGGGTAGAATTAGGGGCTGAAGATCTCAACTTCAACAAATGTACTGTACTATTGGAGGGTGAGATAGTGACTGGATATATTGATGATTGCGGAATACTAAGACACGTCAGTGCACCGAATGGGTATTTGGCAAAAGGCGGATAATAGTATCGCAATGATAGAAAAAGAGATGAATTAAACATGAAATATTACTATAAGTAGTAGGGAAGCAAGAACACATTTTGTATTCTATATCGTACCGGTACCTGGTTTCTCTCTCTAGGGGGTCGTACTATTCTCGCTTAGCCTTTGCTAACTAAGCTTCCACAACTTATACCTAGTGACGTACCAGCCCGGACACCCCAGACGCAGTGTATGGCCAAATACTGCTCCCGCGGGCTACCGAGGATGGGGTGGAGGAGTAGCGAGGCTGCTGTTGGGGTAGGAGAATCTCAACCCCGATAGTTGGGATTTATCTCGCTGAGTGACCCTCTCGCGGGCTGCCGGAGTGGCGATCAAGTAATAGTGAAGCTATTTCTGGGGCGGGAAGATGCCAACCCCGGCATTCTAGATACAGTACTTGACCAAATACAACTCGTGCGGGCTGCCTAGAGCGGTCATAAGAGAGCTAAGCATGCAGGGGTGAGAAGATGTCAAACCCCAAGAAGTCGAGTAGGCCCAGCCTAACACCGCCCATCCAATGCTGCCGCAAACCGACTCTTTGGAATCGTACAGTTGCTACATGCCCGACATCCCCGACATCCTGTAATTAGGTCCCTGCTTGCTTCCCAGAGTCTGCGATCCCGTCCCACAGAGATTTCTGTTGTTAGTGTTGGATGAATATGGGTTTTGTCCCGGGTGGACTGCGATGTTTATTGGTTTTTGCTTTCGGTCCTTCCTCTAGAGTTCTTAGGGATTAAGTCAGATATTTGTTGGGCAAGCTAATCTTTCTCCCACTTCCAAGCAATGTCATTCTTTTGCTCAGTGATGGAACAGACTTAGGTTTTGGCAGAGGATATATCTTAAGATTTATTTTTGGGCAGCGCGTGTTTTCGTCCCATACGATAACTCTCTTCCTTCCTTCCTCTTGTTGGAACATAAAGGAATACGTAGGATACTTAGATACATTATCAGCGCACTTGGGGGTGAATCGAAGAGATTAATACTTTGTAGATTAGAGGCACAGATGGGGGTGGCCGCGTCAGATAGTGAAGGGCCGCTTGAAATAGAGCGGCCCAATTCCCGAGAACGGACAACTTCTTTACCGAACGAGCTTATGTCTTGCGTTTCTAAATTATACACATGACTTATCTTCTAATTCCCGAATGTACACTACGATTCTCGTATGCTACCACAAATAGGGAACATTGGAGATATGGCTAGCAGAAACAGAGGATGAAAACAAGAAAATGTATACTTGGCGGGGGCTACAACGCCGAAGTATGGTTGGGAGCAGGAGGGTTGCTTTCACTGGAAAGGGTTGAGCTCGAAAGAACAGTCTTTTATCTCAATGGGAGTGAGGAATACAGGATACCAGTTCAAGGGCTAGCCATAGATTTTCTAAAAAAAAGGGACGGGCAGATTACCATAGAAGGGGCGGAATCGAACGTCATGGGATATCACTCGTTGCCTGAAAGTTCCTATATCAACTTTACTTTTTTATTTTATTTTATTAAATCCGTGGTATGATTATAGGGGCGTGACAGGCACCTCCTAGGGTGCAGCCACGGCAATTGGGAAAGAGTCCATGGCAAATAAAAACTCGAAGCAAAACAGAAACAAAAGAAATTACATTGAATGTGGGGTAGGAAGTGTTGTTCGCTGCTTTCTAGCAGTACGAGTGAGGGTGGTATCATAGATAAGTAGGAAACATATTTGTACATACCAAGCCGAATCCTGTACAAATAGTTAACCTAAACCCAACGGTGTTAGAGCTTATTTTAACCGAGAGACATATGGGTTAAGTATCATAAGTATAATAGCCGTATATTGCATGCTATCGAGATACAGCACCAAGTGGGACACCTCCAGGGAGGCAACAGGGAACAACAACAGGGGGCTCATTGGCATTCAATCTTGCTGAACTGCGATAGGTCTAGGTTTAAATCACTAGGGTGCTTGAGATATTTTCTATCATTCAGACCCGGGAAGTACTTTCTGGGCCTGTTTAAGGAAGCTTGGAGAATGTACCATGTTTGATATAGGAGTGGTTGTGTGCTCGGTTGTTACAGATTGTTATATAGGGAGACGACTTTTCTCTTTTTGCCTTGAAAAAACCTTGTAAATTTAGTTCACTACTGGTGAATCTGTGATGGAGGACTAGGGAAGCTACATGATTAGTTTTTGGAGGATTACTGGGGGCTATCAGAGCCTAGATAGTCCAATAACCAGGATTGGTTGGACCTTTCCTTAAGTTTCGAGCTCTTTCCTGCCTTTTCCTTAGGGCATTGGGCTGGGCTGGAAAGCCAGTATTTAGCTTGCATTGAATTTAATTGATTGTGGCTTGCGGGATTCTCTTTTATCCAGGGGGGTTTGCCTAATGTGCAGTTGGCGGTTTCTGCGCCCCACAGGGTAAACCTATCAGCCCTGGGGTTTTTGTTTCCGGACCCGTAAATCTCTTGAAATCCACCATCTCTGGCAGCGCTGTAACCCCCGGATTCGGAGTCAAAAGCTGCTAGGAAGATAGATAGAGGGCGAGAGCGAGGGAAGGCTAATGGATGTCGAGGGTGCTCTTGTCCCTCGAGCGCAGTTTGGGCACGCAGGGATTATGGATGGTAACAAGGTATGTATGATTATGAATGAGTACTTCTACTAATATCATACATACCCTAGGAACGCTGCACAAGGGGGGTCTCAATCGAGGTGGAAGGGGAAGAAGAGACACAAGGGTAATACAGAAAAGATGATAAAACACCGTGAGCCTAACCAAAACTGAAATACCAATTGTCGCAAGGGGCTGTGGATAGCGTGAGATTTATTCACGGGAATCCCCATGCCTATACTCGAGTAGTACTATAGAGGCGAAAAATAGGAAAATAGAAAAATAGAAAAAAGAAACAAGAATAAAGCCAAAAGGAAAAAAGGAAACTCTAAACTAGCCCCAAAAGCGGAGATAATAACCAGCAGAGCTACGTACAAGCACAATTGATTTGGAGGTTCCAACGATTTAGAATTAGAGTTTCTAGCCTCCGATAATAACTTCACCACACCCTCTCGCCACATCATAGTAGCATATGACAAGGGTGTCTGATCATTTAAATCCTGTATATTTGGATTGACATCCTCGCGCCCCAGAAGCACCTTCACTACACCTTCATGCCCTCTGAAGGCAGCAAATGATAGAGGTGTTCGGCCGCTGCTATCAGGTGAATTGGGATCGACACCGTTGATTTCTAGAAGTAGCTTCACTACACCAGGAGCCCCGGTAATGGCGGCGTATGATAGAGGTGTCAGACCATTGCCGTCAGGCGAATCGGGATTAGTATCCCCGCGCCTCAGAAGCACCTTCACTACACCTTCATGTCCTCTCGAGGCAGCAAATGAGAGGGGCGTTCGGCCGCTGCTATCAGGTGAATTGGGGTCGACACCGTTGATTTCTAGAAGTAGCTTCACGACACCTGGAGCCCCGAAAATGGCAGCATATGATAGCGGTGTTAGGTCATTGCCATCCGATGAATTGGGATTGACATCCCCCCGTCGTAGAAGCAGCTTCACTACACCTTCATGTCCCCCTGAGGCAGCAAAGGACAGAGGTGTTTGGCCATTATTATCTGGTAAATCGGGATTGACGCCCCGGCGGCCTAAATATAACTGGATCAGATCCTCCCGCCCCCACTGGGCAGCATACGATAGAGGTGTTAGGCCATCGCTATCTGTTGAGTTGGGATCGATATTCGGGCTTTTCACAAGTAGCTCCACTACACGTCCATGCCCCCCCGTGGCGGCGTATGACAGCAAGGATCGGCCAACACCATCTAGTGAATTGGGATTGACATCTCGGCGTCCCAAAAGCAGCTCCACGACGCTTTCAGATCCTCTTGATACAGCATGTGATAGGGGTGTTCGGCCTTCTTTATCCGGTAAATCAGGACTAATACCCTCGCGTTCGAGAAAGAGTTTTACTACACCGCCATCCTCCGAAATGACAGCATATGATAATGGTGTCTGGCCACGGCTATCCAAAGAATCGGGATTGACATCCCCATGGTCGAGGAAGAGCTTCACTACACCCCCAGAACCCGAAATGGCGGCATATGATAAAGGCGTCCGACCACTGCTATCCGGAGAATCGGGATTGACATCCCCGCGTTGGAGGAAGAGCTTCACTACACCTTCATGTCCCTCTGCGGCAGCATATGATAGGGGTGTCCGTCCAGATTCGCTTGGGCGATCGGGGTTGACATCTTTCCGGCCCAACAGTAGCTTCACTATTCCCTCATGGCCATTCTTGGCGGCCCATGAGAGTGGTGTCAGTCCAGATACGCATGAGTGATCGGGGTTGACTCCTTTCCGGTCCAACAGTAGCTTCACTATTCGCTCATGGCCATTCCTCGCGGCCCACGAGAGGGGTATCAGTCCAGATTTGCTTGGGTGATCGGGGTTAACATCTTTCCGGCCCAACAGTAGTTTTACTACTCCCTTATGGCCATTCTCTGCGGCCCACGAGAGCGGTGTTCGTCCAGATTCGCTTGGGTGATCGGGGTTGACATCGTAACGCCCCAAAAGTAGCTTCACTACTCCCTCATGGCCATTCTCGGCGGCCCATGAGAGCGGTGTCCGTCCAGATTTGCTTGGGCGATCGGGGCTGACTTCTTCCCTGTACAAAAGTAGCTTCACTAGTTCCCGGTCCACCAGTAGCTTCACTATTCCCTCATGGCCATTCTCTGCGGCCCACGAGAGCGGTGTCCGTCCAGATTCGCTTGGGTGATCGGGGTTGACATCGTAACGCTCCAACAGTAGCTTCACTACTCCCTCATGGCCATTCTCGGCGGCCCACGAGAGCGGTGTCAGTCCAGATTTGCTTGGGTGATCGGGGTTGACATCTTTCCGGTCTAGCAGTAGCTTCACTATTCCCTCATGGCCATTCTCGGTGGCCCACGAGAGTGGTGTCCGCCCAGATTCGCTTGGGTGATCGGGGTTGACATCTTTCCGGTCCAGCAGTAGCTTCACTATTCCCTCATGGCCATTCTCGGCGGCCAACGAGAGTGGCGTCTGTCCAGATTTGCTTGGGTGATCGGGGTTGACTTCTTCCCGGTCCACCAGTAGCTTCACTATTCCCTCATGGCCATTCTCGGCGGCCAGCGAGAGCGGGGCCTGTCCAGATACGCTTGAGCTGTCGGGGCTTACTTCTTTTCGGTCCAACAGTAGCTTCACTATTCCCTCATGGCCATTCTCGGCGGCTAACCAGAGTGGTGTCTGTTTAGATTTGCTTGGGTGATCGGGGTTGACATCTTTTCGGTACAACAGTAGTATCACTACTCCCTCCCTCATGGCCATTCTCGGCAGCCGACGACAATGCCGTTCGGGCACAATTCGCGTCCTGCTGGTCAGGCTGAATATCTTCGTTTCGCAAGAGCAACCTCACTACCTCTTCATGCCCGTACCTTGCAGCCCATATGAGAGGCGTCGCACCCGCACCATCTGTTTCATTCACATCCCATCCATTCATCTCTATTAAGGTATTTGCGACTTCGGCGATACCAAAGTATGAGACACAGTGCAGTGCGGAAAATAGCTTACCGCCAGGGTCGCAGTCAAGGGGCAACCCCCCATTGATCGACTTCCAAAGGAGTTTGGCAGATATGTGACTATCGAACTGCTCAAGAAGCTGGAGCGCAAACTCTTTTGTACGATCTGAGGGCTCCATTCGCATATGGGTTCCCCAATATAGAGAAGAATATTCAAGGAAGGGTGTGGCTCGTGGGCCAGGGAACGGGCCAACTGAAAGATCAATGACGTGCTGGAAGTTGAGATACGTCAAGCAGGTTTCGGCCATTGTCGAGTGAGCTATGTGAAAGAGGTCTGGATGTGTGCTGAGATATTCCTGGAGTGTAAAATTGATCAACCTAATTGTCGAGGTATCCTTATCAATAGTGACAAGTCCTTGGCAACAGTCTAGCAAGGCCGATATCTCCGGGATATTATCGTAATCGAGATCATTTGACCCTATCCGGATTGCTACGGCGTGACATATCTCATCCACCTGCAAAGGCCGCCTCGAATGGGAGATCCACATCAGAGCGGCCATCCCGAGTCTTGCTTTCTCCCCACCCTGAGCCTTTATCCTCCCCAGCATTGCCCCGTACGCGCCCCCCAAATCTAAGCCATTCTCCATTTCTCTAAGCCTTTGCCTCCTTGAATATATGGTGGTCTCTTGTAGAATCGTCTCGATGCTTAGGGGGACAAGCAGCAATCTAAATACGAGATTATTCAGCACATAGTTAAGTATTTTTAGAAGTGTCCCCTTCCTACTTACGTTTCGGCCACTGTTTTGGTCATGTTCCAAATAATTTCCTCCTCTAAACTCTCATCCATCTCGTCCGGAATCGTGTCCTCTTTTAACTTCGCTCGGAGGAATGTGATGATATCATTCGTGGTGGGTGTTATGGATCCAGTCGCAACCCTTCCCCCAAGATGCTTTTCAACCTCACCCAGGATATGGTGTCTCCCAGTCATGAATAGCCGAGTGCCGGGGGACTCCTGGAGAATCTGGTTGAGCGAATCGAGGAGCTTCGCCCGATGCCCTGACGGACACTCGTCCAGGGCGTCAATGCATATAAATGTGCATCGCGGGGACAAGATATCCCGCAAGAGCTCCACAATTTCCGAGAGCGGTAACCTCTGACCACCAATGACCTTCCCTTGGTCCCGGAAAGCTCTGACTATCCTTTCCGGTACCTTTTCAAGCCCAGCAACAACCTGTTTCAGCACCGAACCCAGAACAGCAGCTAGGGATTGCTCCTCCGGAGCGGCGAAGTCGAAGTAGAAGCACGCAACGGTAGCATCTCGTCCTCTTCCCCAATCGGATAACCCATCAATCACCAGAGAGCTGACATTGCAGCTTATTAGCAACATCTTTCGTCCCTCGAGTAGCTTCTTTCTCACCTAATGTAAGTCTTGCCGACTCCTGGACCCCCGTAGCAAAACAAGGCTGCACCATCAGATTCACTCCCACAAATACCACCAAACCAGTTCCTGTATTCCTCAGTTTGAAAGAGCCAGTCTCCCACCTCATCGACCCTGCGGGCTCGAATGTCCCGGTGCCGTATCAGGGGTTCAAGTGGCGATAGCCAAGCCAAAATCTCCCACCTCTCGTCGGCCGCCACAGGGGAATCCCATCTCTTTTTAAAAGAATCGTTATTAAAGCGGCTGATACTGTCGTTGATGTGATGTTGTGACATTTTGTACTTTTTCCCTGTTTTAAAGTTTGTGGGGGACGGGTTCTCGAGTAATTTAAATGGTACGGTAGAATGGGTTGATGTAATATCTAGGAGAGAAAGGCACTGGTACAGTACTCGGCCAGATTGTCTGTGAAACCAGCCTACCGGTACAGTACTTGTAATTGTCGGCTACCATATGCGCAAACCCCAAGCGGCTGACGGCGGAATGGACGACATGAAAGTCTCATATACAAGTACTATGCCCTGTGGCATCAAGAATTACCACTTCCCAGCGAGTAGGGCAAACCAGTACGATACAGGTACCCTATTTCGCACCTTGAGCCGAATTACCCTATCACTTTCTGTGCTGGAAGCCGTAATTCCACCCGTGCCATCAAACACTATGGGAATTTTTGCATCAGTTCACCTGCTTCCACTGTTGCTTCTCTTTAGGTTTTTAGGTATTTATTCAGAAATACGGTATCATACCACCAATACATGACCAGGGACTTCCACCTTAGTTTAGAAAGCCACTCGGCAGGTCCTTGTGAACTGGGACTTTGACGGAGATGATGGTGGCTAGAGGGGGGCACTTCGCAAGCGGAGGGAAATATCCTTTCACGAAGACTTTGCACCTCCAAAATGATTATTTCATGCCTGCGCGCATTGTGTTGCTTCTCTAAGCGATTGTTTTGTTTAGACTACCGTAGGACGAGAAATGGCATTTGGCTGTCATACAAGAGCTTTGAAGATCTTGGGCGCAAATAGGCTAATATTTGGTAATAACCTTTGCTTGGTCACTCAGATACTTATTCTGACCTCGGGTATTGGGTGGCCCATTAGACTAAGGAGCTTCTGGGGAAGCAAACTTCTCTGATGGAATGGGACTTGCGCCGTGTATCTGGACGTCCTGTGAACCTCCATTCTGGCTATCACCAGAGCAAACAAACACAATACCAAGATGACACTGGTACCGTATACCAAGACCTTTAAATGAAAGGGAATTTCTGTGCTCTAAGCAAGAGATATTTCCTGTATCATACCGATATGGTAGGAATTAGTTTTTGTTGTATCATAGTGATTTTTCCTTGTTCCCCAACTGGTTGAGGCTGAGGGCACTCCTGGTGGATCACAGCAGGTTTGATTTCAATTTTAGACCGTGAGCACTTCCCAGGGCAGCACCTGAACGATGAGCACCCTGAACGATGCTTGGCATTTTTTTTATTGGCACCAAATTTCGGTACGAACCGGCCGCAAATATTTGCCGAGCCTCACTACCGTAGATGTGCAGTGTTGCAAAGAAGGCCTCTGATCTGATAACCGAACCCGGAGGGCTAGTTTGCCGATTTGTTAGAAGGGGTTCTACAAGTATCTTATCCCCTCAGTTCGAAAAAGCGCGTTCCTCGCCTTCGATCATTTTTTGATCGAACCCCCCCTTCATTGCAACTTTGAACAAGGGCGCATGATTCCCCAAGGCGGGAAATAATTTGATATGGTAGGGTTACCGTCCGAAACCAATGTGGCAGGGGATGGGTTGTCCCATCTCCCACCCCCCACGAGTCTGTTGACCACCATACCTCAATACCCCACATGTCCTTCTGGAGAACCAATTTCAACACAACCGATAGCTACACGAGATGAATCCGATAGCACGCCAAAAATCCGCCATTCCGATAAATAGCGACTGTGGTAATGTCACAACGGTTATAAAAACGTGTGGAATAACAGATCGGTAACCGATGGGAAACCCATCCCCCGGAAATGGTTGTTTCCTCGAACCTCGCGAAAGACATCAGGCTATAGGCATCGGCAGGGTGGCGGGGCGGGCGACTGGCTTCTTCTTACGAACGAGTTTACACGTTGGGATGAAAGTGGTGACCGAACACCAAGCCTATCGTGTTTTGTTGTGGGACTTACGCGCTACGTGTATATTAGATATAGATTGCGGCTACCTTTAAAGGGTGTGGACGAGGCTAGATAGTACCACTGACAGCTCCCTCGTGGTAGATAGACCATGCGATCGGATAGATGCGGGCAATATAGCCATGGCGTGCGCGTACCAGTACTACGGCTTTCATACTCAGCATGGACAATCCGCGATGGGGTTACTTAGGGCACTGTGAAGGCATGTTGTCAGCGCATCGAAACTGATCCCAGATGAAGTATCGGGGGCGTTTGAGAATTCGAAGTGGGGCGGGAGGGTTGGTGGTCCCAGATTCCCTTCTCCTGATATCCCCAGGAGCTCGCCAAGCACCCGCCACGCCCCAGGAGGACACCTATCAGCATGGATGCCCTGGGTGTACTTCCTGCGAAACTCCGGCTAGAGCTTTAGAAATCTTTCAGAAGATTGTGTGGAGGTGCCCAATCACTTCGCTCTTCCTTACTGAGAGGCTTCACATACCTTCCAAAGTACCAAAACACGTTTCCGGAATTCTTGAGATTTTGCTAATAAGTACTCAGAAGCATGACATTAGATTATACCTCAGGATGAGCTGAACAGAAACCCAGGGCTTCGTGCAACGGACGGGGAATTGGAAGCCGGTATCCTAAGAATTATCCCGGAGGTGACATCGTGGAACTATGCGTTTTCACGGTGTTGGCTCCTAGAAGTAGAGCTAACGGCAATCACTAGACTCCACCCTGTTTCTCTCGATATGGGCGCAGTTCCGGCAGAGGCGACCATTCACTACAAGAGGCAGGCGCTTTATAGGGTGACCAAGGCCCTTGGTTTATAGAAAGTCTGCGACAAGAGATTGAATCGAATAGGATACTACGGTGGAAGCAAATATAATCTTGGAATGCAAGCGCCCATGCGGACTTCTTGTTCTGAGCCGCCCCTGCAATCAGAGAAGTAGCGCCATGCACTTGGGGCAGAATTATAGGCTGAAGATTTCAACTTCAACGAGGGGGATACAGTGGCTAGAGAGAGAGAAGTCTTGGTGATTGCAGAGTACCCAAACGTCTGTGCACCCAATGGATATCCAGCAGATGGTGGATAATAGTATCGCAATGGTAGAAAAAAGAGAAGAATGAAAAAAATGAAATATTACTCTAGTAGAATCAAGAACACATTTAATACTCTGTATCATACGTAGTTTTTCTCTGTGGGGGGGGGGTCGTACTATTCTCGCTTTGCCTTTGCTGACTAAGCTTTCACCACGGCTTATATGTCTACAAGTATATACTTGAGTGACGATTGCACTGCATCGGCCCCGACACCCAAGACGCAGTGCATGGCCAAATACCGCTCCCGTGGGCTACCGAGAATGGGATGGAGGGGTGGTGAAGCTGTTTTTGGAGTAGGAAGGTGTCAATCCCGATAGTTCGGATTGATCCTCCCGAGTGCCGCTCTCGCTGGCTGCCGGGAGTGGCGATCAGGGAGTAACTTAATGAAGCCATTGCTCTGGCGGGAAGATGTCAACCCGGACACTCTAGACACAGTGCTTGATAAAATACCACTCCTGCGGGCTGCCGGAGTGGTGAAAACCACTGTTAGCGTGGGAAGCTGTCAGCCCCAATAGTTCAAGCAAATCTAGTGGAACACCGCCCACGCTTGCCACCACAAACCGGTGCTTTCGAATCGTACAGTTGCTACATGCCCGAAATTCCCGAAGTATCCGGTAATTGGGTCCTCGTTTGCTCCCTTAGAGTCTGTGATCTTGTCTCACAGAAATTGCCGTTTGTCAGTATCAGCAGAGTTGGATGAATATGGGTTTTGTCCTGGGTGGTCTGGGATGTTTATTAGCTTTTGGTTTCGGTTTTTCTTCTGGCGTTTTCAGGGATTAAATTAGAAGTTTGTTGGGTAAGTTAACCCTTCCTCCACTCCTAGCAACCTCATTCTTTTGCTTAATAATGGAACAGATTTAGTTTTGGTAGAGAATATATCTTGAGATTCATTTTAGGACAGAGTGCATTCGTTGAATGGAGACCCACTCCGGGGTGAAGGAGGGGACCGATATTTTGTGGATTGGAGGCACAAGTGGTGGCAGCTGCGTCAGATAATAGAAGAACGCTTGAAGTAGAACAGCGCAGTTCCAGAGAACAACCGACTTCTTTCCTGGCCGGTCTTGTCTTGCGTCCCTGAATTATACATATGACCTGTCTTCTAATTCTCGAATGCACGATTCCCGTATGCTACTAGAAATATGAGACATTGGAGATATTGCTATCATAGCGGAAACGGAGCATGAAAATGGGGAGATATATGCTTGGTGGGGGCCGCTGCGCGGAAGCATGGTAGGGTGCAGGAGGGTTGTAACAACCTGGACAACAGTGGGAGTATCAGAGAGGTTTTCGCGGGAGAGGGTTGAGCTCCAAAAGGAGACTTTTTATCTCACCGTCTCTCGCTCCAAGTCGGTGGGAGTGAGGACTACAAAATACCCGTTCAACGGTTAGCCATGAATTTTCTAAAAAGGGATAGGCTATCGGTAAGGGCTGACTCGAACATCATGGGATATCACTCGTCCTCTCTGTTGGACTTAGTTTTATCCGCCGTACAGGAGTAGTTCTTCTTTTACTCTTGTTCGCTTCCTTCGTCTTCCTTTTGCTTTCACAATTGCTAAGCTGCGCATTATTGAACTTATACTTTCGAATATGTACTCTTTATCTTCTTGAGTACGACTGTACTTCCTAGTTCATACTAGTTGCACTTCAATGCCGTCAGAGTTTAAGCTCCATTTATCTGTTTTGGATCTTTTCATTTATTTC
>Ga0307510_10004347_pt1 | contig 16679 bp, 14 predicted proteins | sample 12_EM_MG_FD_207224 | JGI IMG/M metagenome (GOLD analysis project Ga0307510, IMG submission 207224) | Populus trichocarpa ectomycorrhiza microbial communities from riparian zone in the Pacific Northwest, United States - 12_EM | ecosystem: Host-associated > Plants > Roots > Unclassified | place...
TTTATTTTTTTGCCTCTTTATATTTTTTCTTTTCTCTTATGTAATTTTTTTTTCATACGGTAAAGAGAAGATAAAATGATGAGACTTTTTTTTTATATTGTATAAAAGTTGGGTGATGATAATTCTTTTTCATTTGAGGCTGGGTTAGTTGAATATTTTTTCTTTCAATAGAGTTGAATTCTGCTGCTCAATGGGATCCAATAGTGTTAAGCCTTGCTACAGAGAGGATTCAATTGAGTTGGGTTACCGCCCACCCAAAAATAAATTAATACACTCTCTATATTTTAAATATTTTTTTTTATATATATTTTTTAAAATTTATTATTAACCGGTACGAATCACCAACGATTATACACAAGTGTATGTATATATATATATACACTCCTCATATGCACATGCCATGGTGTTAATAATAAGTAATTTTATCAATTAGCAATAAATAACTGGCTGACCTCGAAGGACAAAACCGAACAGAAGGCCTACAACCTCGAAATAGAAAAATCTTACAGTCAGATTCACCCATCCGTGCAGAGATTAAAAAAAAAAAAAAAACAGCACAAAATCAAAAGGAAGCAGGAAGCTCCAACAAGGTGACCACTGTCTTCTCTTCTCCTCTCCTCCTCGTTTCGATCCCAGCTTCAACAACCAGCCCAAAGCAATAACTCTCTCCACGTATCTTCTTCTTCCCTACCTCAAAAAGCCATAGCAAACCAGGCAAACCCCTAGAACTCAAACTAGACAAAATTAAACACACGCACACACAAAATATAGTTAAAAACATGAAGTTGTCTACGAAACCATTATCGAGTCCGGGTCGGACAGAGAAGTACTACCCACCACCATTGATGAGGTTCTTGAGAATCAATGTTGGTAGCAGAAGTAGACGTAGGTCACGTTCAAGTCCAATGTTTGTTAGAAAGAAAAATACAACAATCGAAACTCAAGAACCCTCCTCTCCAAAAGTCACCTGCATGGGTCAAGTCCGGGTCAGGCGGTTCAAACAAGCCAATATCCGGCCCGGAAAGCCCAAAAAACGCCTGTGCAAATGGATCCAAAAAACCCTACTTTGTCATCACCATTTAAGTAGAAGAAAACTCAAGCGTAAGTCTTTTACACCTTCTTGGCCTAAATGGGCTCATTTCTTTCGTGTCGGATTTAAGAGAAAAGGCAAAATTAGCGAGGATTGTAATTCTTCAAAGGCTGAACCAAACTATGGTGTCAGAAGTGAAGATTTTGAGCAAGAAAGTGAACAAGAAAAAGAAATGGAAGCTAAAATTTATGTCTCTACAGCTATTACACCACCAAGGAATGCTTTTTTACTGACTAGATGCAGATCTGCACCGTACCGTTCTTCTTTAGCGGGAAGATCTTGGGGGTCACCATCGGAGATTGGAAAAACAAAGCAGAAACAGTGTAGTACACAGCAGGAAAACATAGAAAATGGAAGTCCCACGTCGTTAAGAGAGCCTGTTTCTGAAGAATCTGATAAAGAATCAAGTTTGCATCCAGAAATGGAAGTAAAGATTAGTTTTCTCAAAGAATTTGAAGTCTCTATCACTTCAATCAGGGAGGGAATTGCAAATTCTGCAAACATGAAAGAGTCAAATACCGAGGTGGTTTCCGCTGTACGGCCTTTGATACTCACAAGAAGTAAATCTGAACCGGCGAGAACTGGTGAGAAGCTTGATCCGGAATTGAGTTTCTGGAAGAAGAGAAGGTTGGGTTCCACGTAGTTAATTAATTGTTAGTTACCACCACATTAAATATTTTAATTACTACCTTTTGTTTATTTTATCTTGGAAAATGAAATGAAGATAGTTTTTTGAAACTTGTAAACTATAATTATGGTTATTTTTATAAATTCAGACATCTGGGGCTGTACGGGAGAATCTCCATTAGTTCTGTGGAAAATTTCATATTTGGCAAAATAATCTTGCAAAATGCAAACTAGCCCAACATGATAAACATGATTATATATATTTTTTAAAAATAGAATAATTTTGTTGGTTGTGTTCATTGTTTTAAAACCCGACTCGACAGGTCGATCCGGAAGCCGGCCGATCCGGGGCTGCAATTGGGTCGGGTTGAAGAAAAAACAGGGGAAGGAAAAGCCTGGTGTGAGCCAGCTGACTTGGCGGGTTGACCCGACAACCCGCTTGACCCGGCAAAACCTGGTCAAAAACCTGGTTGCAACCCGTTGATTTTTTTTTTTACTAAAACAACGTCGTTTTGATTTTTTTTTTAAAGAATTGACTCGGACATCCTAGTGATCCAGTCAAAATCTGAAATCCGGACCTTGAACCAGACCGGGTCTAAAATCTATGATTGTGTTACTGGAAGTAACATAATAATAAAAAAATTTATTGGTTATGTTTGTTCTAGCAACACAATCAGGATTTCAATTGGTTTGTTGTGTTAATGGAAAGTGCGCAATCAATTGAGATTCGATTGATTTTATTTTTTTATCTTATACTCGCATGGCGTATAATCTTTGATTTAAATCTTGCACTTGAAAATGCTTATTTTTATATTTCAAACAACCAATTTGGTAATTATTTAAGGTATAATTTAAGTGTTTATAATCTTTTCAAGTGTAAACCTAACCAATTATACCTATATAAATAAAATAAAATACAAACTTATCATTGAAAAATATAAATGAAGAATCACATTAACCCAATTATATTATGTCTAATTATATCTAACTACATCTAATAATTAGTTCATGGTTGTTTGTTGCATGCTACTTGTAGGCGAGTCCGTATCATCCGAATTGTGTCTTGGAAAACATGTATATCCTTGTCCTCACAAAGCTACCTCATCCTCGACTATTGCAATATCTAAGATGTGAAGCCTCCCCTGATCACATCTAGTTCAAAATAGCAAGATGCAAACCAAATGTCCTTAATGGAGTGTACAACATCATAGGTGGTATCATGAGAAAACACTACCTAATACATAATAAAACATATATATATATATATATATATATATATATATAATGTTATGTTGAAAAAAAGAACTAATACATCCCAATTTATTATACTACAGTGCATGGAGTTCGTACCACATACAAGAGAGCCCCAAAATATGGTCACATTCAAATGTGATAAAATGATGCATATATGCATGTATTAATCTATGTTAACATCAACATCAATGGTAGGATGTTGTTACTCAAGATGCACAATCTCCTTGAATGTCATTGGTTGATATAATCCACATATGTTACCAACCAATTATTATCCTTTTTGTTAAAATTTCTTTATGTAGTCTGAATCTTTAATTTTCGTACATTCTTGGCAAATTTTAAGTCCTGACTTAAAACACATCATTCTTTCTTGCCTAGATGAATTATTGAGCCTACCATATATAGCTGAAAAGCTTAAGATGTCTAGTTTCAAGAACAACTTGAATCGCAGAAAAATATCATTGGTAACTACCAATATGTCTCAAACAGTACATAAAGGTCTAATTTTGCAGATTTGACAAGATTTATTTAGTAACTTTGACTCTCTGAAAGAATATGTTCTTGAACTCTATTTGTCTTGAAAAGTTACCAAAATATATTTCCATGTGTTTAGTATCTCCATATAAAATGCCAGCTCGTTATGATGTACGGTTTGAGAGATATGCTTGATCTCGTAAAACTTGTCAGCAGACATTTTAAGGCCGAATTCGGACCTGACTTGGTTTGTATCATTCTCTCTTGCAAAGAAGGTCTCACTGATATATAAGGTCTCCTTTTCAACCATCTTCTTCTTATTCGATTTTAATTGCTCCTCATATATTTACTTAGGTGTCAAAGATACAAAAGTTATAGGTCTTTCATTCATCTCAAAAGAATATCTATTTGCCACTTCATCATGTATAACTCTCTTATCATACTACCATGGTCTACCAAGCAGCAAGTGACTAGCTTGCATTGGCACAACATCACATAACACTTCATCATAATATTTACCAATGGAAAAAGCAACAAAAACCTGCTTATTCACTTTCATTTAACCATCATCATTCAACCACTGTAATTTATAAGGTATAAGATATTTGACAATGTGCAAGTTCAACTTTCTCACCAATTCAGTATTAGCTACATTAGTGCAACTACCACCATTTATAATTAAGCTACATGTCTTATTATGAACATGGCATTTTATGTGGAATATGTTCTTCTTTTGACCTTTTAAATCATCCACCTTGACATGTATATTCAGTGCTCTCCTCACCATAAGTGCCTATTTCTCAACCAAATACTTAAGACAAATATCATTAACATCCTTTAATAATGGATCTTCTTCTCTTCATCCTCCCCATCGGTCTCAACCTTAGTATTAGCTTTCATAACCATGAATTTTTTTTGGACACTATGAAGCAACATTACCAAAACCCAGACAACGAAAGCATTTAATGTCACGGTTACGAGAAGTAGGAGTAATATTGTTACCTTTAACAACAGTCAAGGTGTCTTTCTTCTCTCTAGGGTATTCAACCTTGCCCTCCTCATTCTTATATGATGGACTATCCCTAGTGTGTTAGCCTTTAATTGGGTTTCCAAGGTTTTGAAGGGCTTAATGGTTAGCTTTACCAAATGGTACCTTTTTGTTTAAGCTGTTTCTCCACCTTCATGTCCATATGCACCATCTCCTCTAATTCCATCTAATGATGCAACTCCATAATATGAGATATATTATGATTAAATCCATTCATGAATTTAGCCATAATAGCCTCCCTATCCTCCTCAACATTAACCCAAATCATAACAAGTTTCATCTCCTTAAAGTACTTATCAACACTCTTTTGTACATTTACTCAAACTTTGCAACCTTTAATATAATTATCTATAATAATAGTTAGGCACAAATCTCCTTCTCATAATAGATTTCATCTCATCCCAAGTACCAACTTGCCTCTTGTAATTCCTCATACGGTTTGTCACTAACTGATCCTACCACACAATAGTATAATTAGTAAAAATAATCATAACAAACTTGACTTTCTTGAGCTCCGAATAATTGTGACACTAAAAAATCCACTCTACCTTTTTCTCCCATTCTAAATAAACTTCAAGATTATTCTTCCCTTGAAAAGCCAATATTTTCATCTTAATTGTATCTAAATCTCCACTTAACTCAACATTATGGTCCTGGTACCTATAATTACCCATCTGACCAAAATTATCACCATATCTTTCCCTTACAAACTAACAATTCTGTTGTTGTCCAAAACATTCCCAAAGTCTCACGGACACATCTCCAAAATTAACATCACTCATGTCCGTATTACCAGCCACAAACTTATCCACATTAATGTTAATTCACATAACATCCCTCCTAACATTAAATTCTCTTCGCTCAGGCATAATTTGAACCCTACCATGATTGTTGCAGTGCCCGCGTGGCGTCGATGACGGTTTCGTCGTTGTTTGTTGATTTGAGAGTCGCCATCTAGTATTTAATTCAGGATTATTAGGAAACCCGGGTGTACTAGTCTTTGTTAGAAATTCACAAGTAAGAGACTGGTTGTGGCTAGGGAAGTATTACACCTCTAGCGCGCCCCATCTGAGGTAAGCTACTTTATGATTTAAAATGTTTTTGAGATTTTGACGGGTTGTCTTATTATCGGTCTATCTTCTTATATGATAATCAGGAATACGTCTTACATATAAGTTCGTAGTCTTGGATACTAAAAGAAAACAAAATCTTTTTTTGGTATTTTTTAAAATATAGGCCAAATTCTCAAGGTTTTAATAAACTGGTTATTAAATCACAAAATATATACAAAAACATATTCTTAAATTTTCATGTGAAATACAATGTGATTTTTTTATATTTTGTTTTAGAGAGCAGGCCATATGCAAATTAAAACATTTAATCTTTTTTGTTTTTTGGGTTCTAACATTTAAAAACATACATAAAAAACAAACAAACACCCACACATTCTCTTTTCACTACGTTTACTCACACACCAATTACATGTTCAGAATTACATGTTTACAAAGTAATCCAACAACAATTTAAATACACATTTCAACATCGAAAAATTACAAAATAGACATTTCAAAGGTAAAAAATTATCTGGAAAAAGTTGTTTGGACTTGGGAACAGTGTTGGAAATTTTCGGGTCACAGGAACAGTGGCGGCGGGTTTGCTCCACTCGCCATCGCCACTGCCACTGGCAGTGTATGGGTTCACGCGTCACCGCGAGAAAAACCGGGAAACAAGGGGGGATCTGGATTGACTTCTTTCCCTCTTCCATTCCCTGCCGGCGGTGAGGGCCATCGTCACCTGCAAAACAAAGAAACATAAACAACTTTTGATTTTAATCTTTCTTAGATCTGTTAATTTTCTCTGCCTTCTCTCTTCCTCGGTTTGTTTTGTTTTTCTTCTTCTGCAGGTGGCAGATCTGGCGATTGGATAGCTCATGGTTGACGGTGAGGGAAGAGACGGAGGTCTGTGGGCTGGGAGGTTTCAGTGTAGGACGGTATTTGCTGATGAGGGAAGATCTATTGGCTGAGGGGGAAAAAGAGAAATGGTGTATGCGGGGAGGTTGCTGCAAGGGAGGAAGGAAATGAAGGGAAATGAAAGTGAGGGGGAATATGGGGATAGCTGTGGGTCGGCTGAGAGAGGAGAGGCTGGTTCAGGTGGTGACTAGTTTGGTAGAGAGGGATGGTCTGGTGAGGAGTTGAAGGTTTGTGTTAATAAGGGAAGTGGGGAGACTCGGTTTAGTAGAGAGGAAGATGGGAACGACTGGTTATGGTAGGAAAAAGGTTACTGACACGATCAAAGAGTTGATGTCCTCTCCCAAGTGTAGCAGTGTCGAAGTAATAAATAACCCAGCAAGATTGGGGTCGAACCACAGGGAGGTTAACTGTATAAACTACAAATAAAGAAATAGATAATAACAGAAAAGGAGTTGAAGAGAGCTTTGAGATGCGATATTGATGTAAGGATTTACAAATATAAAACAATTGTCAAGGTTAGAGGATCCAATAATGATATTTCAAATAAGTATAATATAAACTCTTTTTATTATTCAAATGGAAACCACACACAAAGGAGGTTCCAATCGAATTATAATTTATTAACATGATTATATTAATTATCTTATTTGAATAATGCCAATACTTATAAATGTTGTCAAGTATTCATGGTGATAACTTATGTTAACAACAAATCAAGTTCCTTTCATAGCACAGATGTCGGTTATACCAAACAGTTGGGCTATGAAAGTGCCAAGTATTTGTTGTACCAAGGGTTGTTCAACACCAATCTAGATTAACCATTTAACAAGCAATGTATTAAGAGTGAGTAAGATAATAAATACAAAACATGTTAGTATCGAACATTAAAGTCCATGTTGAGTTTATACTATACTTATTCTTACACCATTAGTGTAACATTTTTACCTTGACATAATAAACTTAGCTGAATATTAAAATAAGAGAAACATAGATAAACAAGATAAGAACATAATTATACAAGTATAGTAAAGGAAATGAAAAGCATAAACAAGAGATTAAGGAAAATATAACATGGAATAAAACTTGAACATTACAAAATACAAGAAGAGTGATCTTGATCTGAATACCAAGATGCCTAAATGCATGACAAATGCCTCCTTTTATAGGCCAAAATTTAGAACTATCGATTTGATGACTAATTGTTGAGTGGGTGGCCACCTCTTGACTTGGTAACAATCCTTATCTTCTTGTCTGCAGAAAACGTCACTGCTAACATCAGAATTTGAATAGATAGTCCTCATGAAAGTTCTGGGAAGTTGTCTCAGCTTTCCAACGAAACAAGAATGAGGTCATTTGGACATCTAGAACTTGAGATATGGGCTGAACAATGAACAGTGTTTGGGCTGCATGACAGATTCCGACTTCTCTGTTGTTGCTACAATTTGAACTTGAAAACGGTCCTTTTGAATCTTGTACTCCCATGAAAATTTTAGGCCTATATCTTAGCTTTCTATCCATATAAACGAGACCTAAATCCAAGTTCTACAGCTCCAGTTATGATCCAATAACCGAATGGTGTTCCAATTTAAATTCAACCAACATCTCTTTTCTAAGCTTAATCCTCTCTTTGTCTTCTCAATTTCAGTAGTTAAACTCATCAATCAATCATTTGATTTATGTGATAGGCCTGCATTTTAAATGAACATTTACCATAAATTAAAGGTATCTTATATTATCAGACTTGTTATTATAAAACATGCTCTAGTTAAGGAGTTATTGATACTTCAAGTGCAAAATGATGATATAAAATCTTGATAAAAATGCACTTTTAAGTACTAATCAATGATCACTGCGATACCACACACATGCGACAGAATGACAACTCCATTAGGGATGTCCCATGAACTAAGTTTTGTTTGTCTATCTAATTGTTGTGTTTTATTTTTTTGTTAGTAAATATTTTTTTTATTCATTTTATGCTTTAAAATTTTACTAATAACCAAATAACCAAAACACTAGGTGGTAACTCTCATTCCCTCTTTTTTTCATTCCCTCTTTTCACTCATATTATTTCTGATAATCCCGATCTGGGAGGATGATCGCCGCAATACCACACATGTGCAACAAAATGGCAACTCTATTAGGGATGTCTCATGAACTAAGTTTTGTTTGTCTATGTGATTGTTGTGTTTTATTTTTTTGTTAGTCTATTTTTTTATTCATTTTATGCTTTAAATTTTTACTGCTTTGTATCCATTTTTATTATCAACATGTATTCTTCTTATGCTTATATATATATATATATATATATATATTGCACATGCATTTGTATATTGGATATAGATTAATGCCTCACACATCACTTACTTTAATTTTTAAAAGCACACACAAATTTCTAGGTTAGGTGGGGGATTAACAATTTTCCTTATGACTATTGGTTAGGGTTTAGATACAGGAAATACCCAACTAATATCTGAGTGTCTGTATAGTAATGGTGGATATATATCCTTTAATTATTCCTTGCAACGCCCCCATACTATCTTTATGAAGACCATCATTGGGCAGATCTGAGACCTTTTCTAGACCAAGTAGAAGATCTACTTATGCTCATTTAATGAATAGAACTTGTCCTTAGTTTATATGTGCTACCTATAATTTGCATCAAGGCAAGCCTAACCATGCTAATCCTGCATTGCAGAATTCTTTAATTGAGATCTTGACTTTTGTAAAGTATCAATCTTCTCAAGAATTTGGCTATGATTCTGAGCTGGCACAAGTAGCTGAGGTAAACTATCCAATAATCAATGTTAGTGGATTGTCATGCATTACTAAGATAAATCACATGATGAATGGCCTGGAGAAATTGCTACCCATTATGGGGTACATCAACGAGACTCTCTTTGAGAGGTGAAATGGTAGGATTGCACAACTAATGAAACTTTCAGTACAAGTAATGGTTGTAAAAGCCCTATTGAATTTTTAGGATCCCAATTATAGGTGTTTTACTTTTGAGAACATCAATATGACACCTATCTTGGAGGAGTATGAAAGGATCCTAAATTTTCTAAATAACAACCATAAGATCTACCTTAGGTGAAAATCCGAAGACATAGTTTCGGAGGTAGTCAATTTATTAAGCTTAAGAAAAATCAGCCAGTGTAGGTGAAAATCATCGAAGTTAGAATGAAGAAGAATGTCGAGGAAGGCAAATTAGGAGAAAAATGATACAAGCTTGTGGCCTTTGCCATTTGGTTTAGTTTTGTTCCCATCTAAAATTGAAGTCATCAGTCTACAAGCTGTAAATGCTTTTATAGATTATAAGCATGATCAAGTCAACCATTCTGCTACAATCTTGGCTAAAACCATGCCATTACTCAACCATTATAAGATGCATGAGAAAGGAGCCATGAGATATTGTATCCTGATGTTGCATTTATGGATTATCAGTCATATCAAAACACTAATGGATATTTTCAATAACTTTTGGTGGTTTGATTTCTGACCATTAAATATTACTATATATGAGACTTGGAAGAATTTGGATGAGAAAGCATGGATATAGAAATATAACACATTACCACAAAGAAACTTCAAGTGGAAAGCACCATAGATGAATAACATGGTCTATATAATGAGCTATGGAAGCAAGATATGGGTTCCTCTGATTGGTGTAATTGGATACATCAATTATGCACCTGTGTTTGTAACAAGACAACTGGGTAAAATGCAGCATGTACCGAGAAATCTAGGATTAATAGATTTCACCAGTATATTTAGACATCAATCATCCCTCAAAGAGATGGAACTTATTAGACAAGATGAGAAAGACTTCTATTGGTGATGAAGAAAAAAGGCAGTGGGGTTGAATTCTCATTCAATTAAAATTACACGATTTAGAGAAATGAAGAGCTTTCTGGAATGATAGGATTCTCAAAGCCTAGAAATTCATAATTAAAAATGGAGCAACCAAAAATAAAAAGGATTGATAACGAGGAAGAGTTAAGAAAGCAGGTTGAGAAATGCAGAATTGTCATCAGCCATAGCAATGACAACTATAGCTCTTGGAAAAACAGTTGGAAAAGGAAGATAAGATGAGGAATTACCTAAACCAACAGTTGAAAAAAAAGGATAAACAACTAATAGTTTTGACAAATGATCAATGGGTAGTAAAAAAATCATAGAAAAAGGTCAAGGTAGCCAAAGAAATAGCCAAGGGTATCCAAGATGAGTTGAGAACTCAAATGACCAAATACGATGAGTTGGCTAATAAGCATGTACTAATAAAAACGAGTTGGCCAAAGTCAAGAGGTCAGCCAAAGTCAAGATAAATACTGATAAGAAAATAATAGATTCCTTGAAAAAAAAAAGGACAACTTTAGGAAGAAGTTGAAGGTTGAGAAATAGAAAATTCGGTTAGCTGGGATTGCCATAGAAGAGGAAAAAATAATCTAATCCCAATATATAGCATAGTTCGAGGAAGAATGAAGCGCTAGGAAAGCCACTAAGTTTGATATGAAAGACTACTAGAAGAGAGCTAAGTTTTCAAAAGGACAGATCATGGTATTGCAATCTAAGCTAAAAATCCGAGAGGAGGAGCTAAAAGAATTGAGAAGCCATTACTTTGAGATAGAGAAAAAGTTAATTAGGACTAAGCAAAAGCATCAAGGATGTGAAGACTATATTGACAGATTACGGTTCAAATTAACTCTAAAGTAGCCGAGCTTGACATTGAGAGGGAGGAACTGCAAAGAGTAATGGTTAAGGTAGCACAGTTGGAAATTACGACACGTGTGCTGGAAAGAAGCAATGAGGCTTTAGTAACCAATAATGAAGTACTGATCATCGATAATACTTAGTTCCATGACAAAATAAGATAAATGACAAAGCAGATTGGCTAAATAGCCCATCATGTTGAAAGGTTGAAACAACAGGACATCCAAATTGGAAATGATGTTGTGAAGTACCGAGAACATATGAGTACATCACTTCTGTCATTAGAAACATAGCTAATAGAGGAGATACTTTTTATGAGTAGTGATGTATATGGCTTTTCAATTTTGAAATTTTTCAAACGATGTACAAACTCTTTTATTTATGAGAAGGTCACCATCTTTTTTTCTAATGTGTTTTGGGATTCAACCATGATAAGAGCTTAGCAAATGCTCCTTTATAGCAACAAATTAGGATAAAAAATATTGCCCAAGGAATTATGAAAGTCATGAATCAATTCGGAAAGGTTAATCCATATCTAATATACATTGATACATGCATCATGGTCATGCATTTAATCACATATTTACTCATAAATTGTCACATACATTACAGATTGTGAAACATAGATCCCCTACTCGACTAAAAAAAAGAATGAATAATGAGAGAACTCTTCTGAAATCACATAATCAAAATAAGTTAGAGTCAATAAAGAATGAAGTTGCTTGAATAACCAATCTACTCGAGCAATTTTTAAGATCCAAGAATGGGGAGGGAACGTCTACACAACCTCCTGTAGAAGCACTAACAACTCACGTCTCTTATACATCTTAGAACTTGGGGGAAAATTTAGCAACTAAGCAACATTTTATCCCTTTCCCCCCCATCCAACTTGCTCAAGCTCCGGTCGTTATGAATTTAACAACTGAAGAAACCTATGATGATAAATCTACTAGTCCTATGAAATATAACAAGTTGTCTGCTATAGAAGAGAGATTAAGAGCATATGAGGGAAATGATTTGTTTAACCCTATACGAGGAGCTAAAATATACTTAGTGCCAAACATTATGGTGCCAAAGGATTTTAGAGTGTCGGACTTCATCAAGTACACTAGACTAGAATTTCTGAACACCCATCTCTAATCATACTACAACAACATGACTGAAGTGATCTATAATGATAAAATATTGATCTATTTCTTCCAGGATAATCTCAAAGGGTCCACCCTAAATTGGTATGTGAGACTAGAAAATACCAGGATCAAGAAGTGGAAAGACTTGGCCGAGGCCTTCCTAAAGCAATACAAATTTAACCAGTAAATTGCCCCTACCAGAACTAACCTTATGAAAATAGAAAAGGGAAACCAAGAGTTTGTGAGGGTGTATACATAAAAGTGGTAGGATGAGGCCACTTATATCCAACCTCCTTTGATAGAAACAAAGATAGTGAATTTGTTCTCCAATAACTTCAAGTCCCCTTATTATGAACATTTAATGGGTAACTCGTCTTAGCATTTCTATGATGTTATATGTATTGTTGAAAAAATAAAGCAGGGGATTAAGTCTGGACGTATAAATAAGACGGTGGAAAAAAAGGTTTTGCCGAGAAGAAAAGGGAGAGTGATGTGAACAATCTGGAAGGCTGGTATAAGGACAAAAAAGCAAACTACCATAACCCTCAAACATCTACCTCTCAAGTTACTGGCATTAACTTAGCCAAACGTTTTGCCCAAAATAAAACCAATCAATCAAATAACCAATCAAATAACTAGAATAACTACCAAAAACCAAACACAAGAAATATCCTAGAATAACTACCACCATTACCTATGCTCTAGAAAGATTTGTATACTAAATTGTTTAGTATTAGACATATATCTCTTATCCTTATGCCACCACTACAACCACCTTTTCCTGTCTGGTACAAGCCAGATTTGACTTGTGAATATCATGTTGGCAATCCTGGCTAAGGTATTGAAACCTGTTATGCTTTCAATAAAAGGCTGTTGGAACTCATCAAGATAGGATAGGTAACTTTCAAGGATTCGCCCAATGTTAATTCAAATATGTTACCTACCTACATTGTAGTTAATAGTGGCATCTGTATGGTGGAAGTTGGGAGTAAAAACGAGGTGCTGAAGGTATCTATAAAAAGACTGTATGACATGTTGGTATAATTAGAAATTTTAAAAAATGATGTTTAATATCATCTGTAGAGAGGTGACCATTGTGAGTTTCATGAAAGGAAGGGACATCACATTGAGGAGTGCATTGAGTTTTTCCAAAAGGTTGCAAGAATGCTAACCCTAGAAGAGTTAAGGATTGAGGCCATGAAAGGTAGTAATGAGGTAAGAATAATGGAAAGTCAAGAGAAACAGTTAGAGGTATGTAGGGTCCAACCAACCAAAAGTTAATGGGCCACCCAAACTGATCTTGACTAAACCTTCTTGTGCAAATAAAGGAGATCATAATGTGATGCCTTACAATTATGGTTGTACCTCCAACATCAAAAATCTTATTCCCTTCTTCCAAAATGAGATCAGTGGGTTGACCCGGAGTGGTCGTTACTTCATGCTTGAAGATCTAAGAAAACCTAAAGGCAAGGAAGTGACAAATCTTAACAAGAGACTTGAAGTTAACAAACTTGTGACTGGGAAAAAATTAAATGAATACCTAGAGTTGATAAAACATAGTGAATACTGCATAATAGATCAACTGAAGAAAACCTGGTCAACATCTCCTTTATATCATTGATACTCAGCTCTAAACCACACCAAAATGCTTTACAAAAGGTGTTGAATGAGGCTAATATACCATAGAACATTAAGCATAAAACTATAGAATATCTGGTAGGGAGAATCCATGCGCCCAATTACCTATATTTCATAAAAGATGAGTTAGACACAACAAACCCCTTATACATCATTATCAAATGCAAAGATTGCCTTATAGGCAAAGTGCTCATTGATAATGTCTCGACTCTTAATGTGCTTCCAAAACATATGCTAAAAGAGATTCCTAGTACCATGACGGTGAGAGCGTATGATGGCTCACCGAGATAGATAATTGGGATCCTAGAAATAGAACTATATGTGAGGCCATAAGTGTTCTTGGTGACACTACAAGTGATAGATATCCACCCTTCCTATAGTATGTTATTGTGAAGGCTTTGAATTCACACAGTTGGGGTAGTAAATTCGTCATTGCACCAATGCTTGAAGTACAACATAAATGGGATATTGGTGACTGTCAAGGTTGAAGAAACATTTTCTATGGTAAAGAACATGGTTATACCATTCATTGAGGCAAAAGAATGCAAGGACGGGAACATCCATAATTTTAAAATTGTAAACATTGAGTGGGTTTCTAAGGTCACGGTGCTGAGAAGGCTAAAGATTTTAAAAGCATCGAGGATAGCAATTAAATGCTTTTTGGAACATGAAATTCCATTTTAATATAACCTTGACACCAGAATGCCAAAAAGGTTTAATCTGATGAAGGTCAAATATGTTGATTAGATATTCAGGCTTAGATATAAGCAAAAAAAAAAAAAAGGATTATCGTTGGGCTACTGGTATGAAAAGAAAAAAAGAGAATGACCAAAATTGATGGAAGAGAGCTTGAAGAAGAAGATTTGGTCATCGCTCCGATTAGGGTTTCATTTTAAAAGGCTAAATATCTGATGCAACTTGACAAAAGAATGGAAAGCCTTGGTTAGAAATTATCTATAATGGACATGAATACCTTGGAGAAAGATAATGTTAAAGGAGATGATCAAAAGATAGAAACTAGAAATGAGGATAAGGTGCTGCCGTAGTTAACCATCCATACTCTAGAAGAAATCTCCAGTAAGACCTTCATGTGAAAGCTGACTAAGGGCGAGAAGTTTCAAAACTAGGTGACATGGAAAGCTCCAATGGTTTTTAAAATGTAAACCAGCATTGCTTTCTTAAAATGCTTTTATCATTGCTTTTGTTTGCCTTTTCTTTTTCTGGTTGACAATCGAGGCTCAAGATATCAATTAGGTTTTATCTTTATTATTGAGCCCACCACCTTTTCTGAATAATAAGATCATGTATTTTTCTAAAATTGTCTCTTTATTTTACTTGTGCATTTACATCAAACATTTTCTACTTTTAAGAATCCTAAAAATAGATCTTCCACAACATCACAAACACTTAACATTGAGAATGAATGGCCAAACTATAATGAATATGTGGTAACTATGGAAGAAGAAGAATAGGATGAAAATAATATCAAGGAATTCGCAAAATTAATAGAGCAGCATGAACAGGCTTGGAAACTTGCTACAAAAGAACTTGAAACCATAAACATATGTGATGACCAAGTTAAGAAAGAGCTGAAAATAGGAGCCTTGATTACTCATGAGGAAAGAGTATAAATAATTGTCATGTTATAATAATATACAGAAGTTTTTGCCTGGTCCTACAAGGATATGCCTGGTTTGGATACAAATATCATAATACACAAGGTATCACTAGTAGAAGAACACAAACCACTCAAATAAAAGTTGAGGAGAACCCATTCAGACATTCTGGATCAAAGTCAAGACAGAAATTAAGAAGCAATAAAACACTGATTTTTTAGAAGCAATTACATATCCACAATGGGTATCTAATATAATTATCGTACCAAAAAAGAAAAGGAAGATCAGAGTCTGCATGGATTTTAAGGATCTGAACAGGGCTAGCCTTAAAGATGACTTTTCTTTTCCACATATATATGTTTTGGTTGACAACGTTGTACGCAGTTCCATATATTCCTTTATAGATGGCTTTTCGGGGTAGAATGAGATAAAAAGGGCTTCAAAAGATAAGGAGAAAATGACCATTATCATGTTATGAGGAACATTATGCTACAAGGTTATGCCATTTGTGTTTAAAAATACAGGAGCCACCTACCAGAGGGACATGGTGACTCTATTTCATGATATAATGCACAAAGAAATTGGGGTGTGTGTGTGGATAATATGATTGCCAAGTCCAAGAAAGAAGAGAGTCATGTCCAAGTTTTAAGGAAATTATTCGAGAGATTAAGGAAGTACAAAATGAGGCTCAACCCTATAAAATGTTCACTTGGAGTTAATTCTAGGAAGTTAATGGGATTCGTGGTAAGTGACATATGGATAAAGGTGGATGCTAATAAAGAGAAAGTCATTTAATCTATCCCTTCTCCTAAGATAAAAAAAAATAAGGTCAGAGGATTCTTAGGTAGGTTGAAATATATTGCCCGGTTCATAACCTAACTAACAACAACATGTGAGCCTATCTTTCAGCTATTGAGGAAAAAATATCCTAGAACTTGGAATGAGGAGTGTAAAGAAGCCTTCAATAAAATCAAGCAGTACTTATAGAACCCGCATCTGCTTGTTCCTCTAGTATCAGGAAGGCTTTTGATACTATATCTGATAGTGACTAAAGTACCTATGGGATGTGTACTAGGCCAACATAATGAAACCAGAAAGAAAAAAAGAGTCATTTATTAT
>Ga0307510_10004348_pt1 | contig 16677 bp, 10 predicted proteins | sample 12_EM_MG_FD_207224 | JGI IMG/M metagenome (GOLD analysis project Ga0307510, IMG submission 207224) | Populus trichocarpa ectomycorrhiza microbial communities from riparian zone in the Pacific Northwest, United States - 12_EM | ecosystem: Host-associated > Plants > Roots > Unclassified | place...
CGACATGAATTTAAGACCTGACGCTTGTGATGCGGTGCCCGCCACGCCATGAAAGCCGGTCACGGACGCGATAACCCTCGTGCCTGTGGCGCGTGTCGTGCAACCGAGGGCCTTGTAGCTCATAAACGCCTGTTAACCAACCGAATACGCAGGCATTTCGCCCGGATTAAGGCGACCGATCCCGATTGCGGCGGATCGTGATTACCCCGGTAAATCGAGGATTCCTGCGGACAAAGTCCGGAACAGTCTCAACGGAACGCCTTGAGCGAATCAGCACAGGTTTGGCAGGTGACGACGTCCGAGAGGCCGCCAAACCGACGCACGGACAGAGGCGATTCGAAGGTCTGGACAATTCAAGTCCGAACCTTTCAAGACAACAGTCAGGATATTTCGCAGCCGAAAATCAGGATATTTCGCGGCTGAAAATCAGGATATTTCGGGGCTATAGGCGGGAGCGATCATGCCGCCCATCATGCCGGTTCCGGCCTCGGCGCGAGTGCGCGAACGGCGCGCGGTTTCCGCCTCGATCACCCGCCAAGCGCTGCGATCGGCCATCAGCGCGGTCAGCACCGCGTGATTGAGTTTGTGGCCGCCACGCACCGAACGATAGGCACCGAGCAGCGGGAGGCCCGACAGCGCCAGATCACCGATCACGTCGAGAACCTTGTGACGCACGCACTCGTCGGAATAGCGCAAGCCCTCGACATTGAGCAGGCGGGTGTCGTCGAACACCACCGAATTCTCGAACGACGAGCCGAGCGCAAAACCGGCGCTCCAGAGGCGCGCGACATCGTTCATGCATCCGAAAGTCCGGGCGCGGCTGATCTCGCGGCGGAAACGTTCGGGGCTCAGATCGAGCACATAGCTCTGACGGCCGATCACGGGATTGGTGAAGTCGATCTCGACCTCGGCGCGGAAGCCGGACGCATAGGGGCGCAGTTCACCGAACGAATCACCCATCGCAACCTCAACCGGCTTCAACACCTGGATGAAACGGCGCGACGCCGACTGTGTCAAAATACCGGCCTGATCGATTGCGGCGACGAAGGCGGCAGCGCTGCCGTCCATGATCGGAACTTCCGGACCGTCGACTTCGATGGTGGCGTTGTCGACACCCATACCGCGCAAGGCTGCAAGCACGTGTTCGGCTGTGGAGACCAGCGGACCTTCACGGTCGCCCAGCACCGTGGCAAATTCGGTTGCGATCACGGAATTGGCGATGGCCTGAACCTCACGGTCGCGGCCGCCGAGACCGGTGCGGACAAAAATAAAACCTGCATCCACGGCAGCAGGTCCGATTGTCAAATTTACCGGTAAACCTGAATGAACGCCGACACCCGTTACGGTGGCTTGCGACCGAAGCGTTGTTTGCCGGCTGAATTTCATTCGAAAGCTGCCCACCACTGACTTACTTAAAGATCGGACCGATCGGCTTGCGCGACGATTCGTCTCAAGTCCCCAAGTCGCGGAAACCATAGTGATTGCCCCAAAGTGCTCAACTCACGCTTTTTTACCGATTGTTACCCTATCTCTGCCGTATTCGCCGCAAACTTGACCAAATTGAGCCACGGTTTATGCACATTTCAGTTCTCGCATCGAACCATTAAATCAATAATTTATATTTATAATCAGTTGCTTGAGTGGGAATTTGCGACACTCTCGCCGCTCAGCAAAAAGGCCCCGGCTGATGCAGCCGGGGCCTTTTTCGTGACGGGAATTGTAACAAACGTCAGTTGGTTTGGCGGCGCAGGAAGGCGGGGATATCAAGATGGTCGTCGCCCTGTGGCGCGGGCGCAACAGATGCGGAACGGCCGTGCACATCCAACCCCTGCGGTGCGGGCCGCCTGGCATACTCCGATACCGGATCATGGGCTGCAATTTGCTGCGCGACCGAGCGTTGCGGCTTGCGATCCGGGTGCGCCGGCATCGGCGTCATGGCCGGACCGGAGCCCCGGGCCGCGATCGGCGGCTCGTTCTCTTCGTCGCGGCGGCCGAGACCGACATTGGCAAGGCGCTGCAGCAGCGACATCCGGGTCTTTTGCGGGTGATCCTCCTCGCCTTCGCTACCGCGGGCCTGCCGAATTTCGTTCTGCGCAGGCACCGGCAGTTCGTCGAATTTCGGCATCCTGGGCGCGCGAGCCGGCGCACGTTCGGCCGCCTGGGGAATGAAGGTCTCCGGTGTCGGGGGAAGCTGCGCCTCAACCGGAGCGGCATCATGATCCGGAAACAATGACGGTTTCTGCGCGATCGGACGAACCGTGACATCGCCATAGGACGCCGGCTGCAGCGGTGCTGCTGCAACCGCCTGCACCGGCTCCGGCGCGACCGCCGCGGCGATGGCCGCTAGCGCGGCGCGTTCGACGCCGGTCGAGGCGCGCTGCTGCAGCGCAGCGGCGGGAGGCATATGCTGCACCGAGGCGGACGGGTCGAGCTTCTGGGCGCGTTCGGCAAGGCGGGCATTGTCGGCGCGCAGCCGCGCGGTCAGATCGGCCAGCCGGTTGTCCGGCACATGCGCGGTCGAAGGCGCGGCGCTGACGGTGGTCGGGGCCGGCGGCGCCGAGTTGCGCGAGATCAGCGCCTGTTCGATGCCGGTGGCGACGACCGAAACGCGAATCACGCCATCGAGATTCTCGTCGAAGGTGGCGCCGACGATGATGTTAGCGTCCTGATCGACCTCTTCGCGAATCCGGGTGGCGGCTTCGTCGACCTCGAACAGGGTCAGATCCCGGCCGCCGGTGATGGAGATCAGCAGGCCGCGGGCCCCCTTCATCGAACTGTCATCAATCAACGGATTGGCGATCGCGGCCTCGGCCGCGGTCAATGCGCGCTTCTCGCCGGTGGCTTCGCCGGTACCCATCATTGCCTTGCCCATTTCGCGCATCACGGCGCGAACGTCGGCGAAGTCGAGATTGATCAGGCCTTCCTTGACCATCAGGTCGGTAATGCAGGCGACGCCCGAATAGAGCACCTGGTCGGCCATCGCGAAGGCGTCGGCGAAGGTGGTCTTTTCGTTGGCGACCCGGAACAGGTTCTGGTTCGGAATGATCAGCAGCGTATCGACCACCTTGTGAAGCTCGGCAATGCCGGCCTCGGCGGTGCGCATGCGGCGCTGGCCTTCGAAGTGGAACGGCTTGGTCACGACCCCGACCGTGAGGATTCCCATGTCGCGCGCGGTCTTGGCGATGACGGGTGCGGCCCCTGTGCCGGTGCCGCCGCCCATGCCGGCGGTGACGAACACCATGTTGGCGCCGGAGAGATGGTCACGGAGTTCGTCGATGACCTCCTGGGCGGCTGCAGCGCCCACATCCGGCTGCGAACCGGCGCCGAGGCCTTGCGTGACCTGGGTGCCCATCTGCACGATGCGTTGCGCTTTGGACATCGTCAGCGCCTGCGCGTCGGTATTGGCGACGACAAAATCGACCCCCTGCAAGCCGGCGGTGATCATGTTGTTGACGGCGTTACCACCAGCGCCGCCGACGCCAAAAACGGTGATCCGCGGCTTCAACTCGCTAATATCAGGGGGGGTAAGATTGAGTGCCATGATTGCCTCTCGATTAAGACGCGCGCGTTGATTCGCCTCGGCCGACGGCCGCGGGAGCTGGTGAAAGTCGAATGGGCCGGAACAGATTCATCAGAAGCCCTCGCGAAGCCATCGTCCGACCTTTCCGAAATAGCCGTCAGTCCCTGTTCTAAGCTGCCGCGTATGCCGCGGTTCGACATGTTCGAGATGCGCGTATTGCGGATAAACCAATAGACCTGAAGGAACCGCGAACGACGCGCTCTTCGCCTCGCTGGGCAGCCGACCGAAGCCGAGCGGACGGCCGATTCGCACCGGGCGGCCGAGAATCTGGGTCGCAAGCTCGAGGGTGCCGGTGAGCTGTGAAGCACCGCCACTCAGGACCACGCGCGCCTTCGGTTCTGCCGCAAAGGGCGAATCCGCCAGCCGGTCCCTGACCATTTCAAAAATCTCCTCGGCGCGTTGTCGCACAATATTCGCGATCGTGGCCCGGGACACGATCTGCGGGGCATCCCGCTCGTTGTCACCGGCAGCCGGCACCGACATCAATTCCCGCGCGTCGGACCCGCCGGTCAGCACGGTGCCATATAACGTCTTGATTCGCTCGGCATCCGCAATGCATGCCGAGATCCCGCGGGCAAGATCCATGGTTATGTGATGCCCGCCGACCGCAAATCCGGATGCATGAATGAACCGCCCGCCCGAATAGGTCGCGATTGTGGTGGTTCCTGCCCCCATTTCGACCACGGCAGCGCCAATATCGGCCTCGTCATCGGTCAGCACCGACAGTCCCGCGACATAGGGGCTCGCGGCCATCGCCTCGACATTCAGGTGGCAGCGCTCGACCACCAGCATCAGGTTCTTGGCGACCGTCGCCTCCACGGTGACGACGTTCATGTCGACCCCGAACTGCCGGGCCACCATGCCGCGCGGGTCGCGGATTCCCTTGACGCCGTCCAGCGAATAGCCGACCGGCAGCGCATGCAGCACGGTGCGACCCTCGCCGGTGGCATGGTGCATGCCGGTGGAGGTCACCCTGCCAATGTCGGCCGCGGTAACCGCGCCGCCGCGAATTTCGGCGGCGGCTTCGATCAACTGACCATGCAGCCGGCCACCCGATACCGAGAGCAGCACCGATTCGACCCGGACCTTGGCCATGCGTTCGGCCAGCGCCACCGCATGACGCACGGCCTGTTCGCATTCGGCGAGATCGACCACTCCGCCGGCCTTCACACCGCGCGACTGGATCTGGCTGTATCCGATCAACTCGACGGCATGGGTCCGGCCGCGCAAGGCCTCGCTCGGCGGGCACGGCCTCAAGCGCGCGATCATGCAGGCGATCTTGCTGGTGCCGATATCGAGCGAAGCCACCAGCGCCGTGCGGTTCTGCGGCATCGGCCGCGTCTTCGGTGTCTGGTTGCGATCGAGGCCGGTCATGCGTCACCGGCCTTTTTCTTCGGCTTCTTGTCCTTGAACAGTTCTTCGCGGGCTTTTGCCGCGTCTTCCGACAATTGCACGGTCAGCCGGTCCGGCAGGCGCATGTCGACCGCGACGATGTCGCGCGAGAACAGCCGGTCTTCCTTGTCGAACTTGCTCAGCGCCGCCAGCGCGCTGCCGACATCGTTTTCCGGCAGCCTGATATCGAGACCATCCTTGAGCCGCAGATTCCAGCGCCGCTCGCCGACGAAAATCGCAGCCTTGGTCACAGCGCTCACCTGCGGGTAGCGTGCGAGCAGCGCGAGGAAGTCCCGCGCCCGGACGTCAGCGCCCTTGCCGACGACGAGCGGCAGCGAGACAAAGCGGTGCGAAACGTAGGGCTCCAGCACCGCGCCGTCTTCCGAGATCACCGACAGGCGGCCATCCTGCTGCCACAGCGCGAACGCCGAACGTTCGACGACGTCGATCTGGAGCTGGCCCGGGTAAAGCTTGAGCACCGTCGCTTCGCGAACCCATGCATTGGCCTTCAGCCGGTCGCGCACGGCGGCAGCGTCGAGGAACAGCAGCGACGAACGGCCGTTGACGCCGCCGATCGCGAGAATTTCATCCTGAGTGAGCTGCTTGCGGCCGTTGATCGCGACTGCGGTGATGCGAAATCCCGCCGAATTTGCCATTGCATTGCGGGTGTCGCCGAACGCCGAGGCCAATTCCTCGACGTGACCGCCCTTGACGATGCCGAAGCCGGCACTGCCGAGCAGCATCAGGACGGTCGCGGCAACGCCGGCGCGGTGCGGAATGTAACGTTCAAGGAGCGTGATCAGACGATGCGGCTGATATTCGCGCTCCTGCTGCGGCCTGGCGCCACGCCGGGGTAAGCCTAGCCACTCGCGCAGCAGCACGACCGCGCCAATGGCGGCCGCTTTCAGGTCAGCTTGGGGCCTCGGTGATCGGTCGAGGCGTCCTGCACCATCCATTGCACAAGCTCGTCAAACGTTTTGCCCGCAGAAACTGCGAGTTCCGGCCACAAGTGACGTCCTGGTCCTGCCGGGCGGGATGCTGGCCTCGAAAAAAGAGGCCACCTGTTCCCTCGATGCGGTCGTCGAAGCGGAAATCCGCACCAGCTCACGCCCCGGCAGCCAAGCGCCAAACGCGCAGCCAGCGTTAACCTTCGGACTTCCTGGTAAACAAAAGGTAAATCAGGGTCGGGTGGGGTGCGATTTGATCCGTCTTTTGAACAGTTTGGCTCAAAATCGTAGGAATTTACGAAAAGTTAATGGTCGCGATCGCCCAAGGCCGGTAATCCTTGGTCTCCACCGGGGCCGAGTTCCTTGCCGGGAACAGATTTTCGCTATCTGTGCATGCGTTTTTTCGCCAGATCGATCTGACCTTGCAGAAAATCGACGAACCCGATTCGCTGCACCTTGAGTGACTTCGGATAGAGCGAGGCTGCGGTCAGGCCCGGCAGCGTATTGGTTTCGAGATAGATCGGCCCCTTCTCGGAGACGATGAAATCGGTGCGCGAATAGCCGCTGCAGGACAACGCTTTGTGGGCCCGCAGCGCCTGATCCATGATCTGCGCGCTGATCTCCGGCGAAAAGCGCCCGGGGCAAATCTCCTGCGTCGATTTGAGCAGATATTTGGCCGTGTAGTCGAACCCGCCCTCTGCCGGAACGATCTCGATCGGCGGCAGCGCAACAACCGAGCCGTCGGACTGCTCGAGCACGCCGCAAGTCGCTTCCACGCCTGCGATGAACGGCTCGATCAGATAATCTTCGGTCCTGGCCGCGTTGCGCACCGCGACGAGGTCCTGCTTCGAATTGACGAAGATCAGGCCGTAGCTCGAACCATCCCGCGTCGGCTTTGCAATCAGCTTGCCGTGCTCGGCGAGTGCTGCTTCGACAGCCTCCAGAGCAATGCCGGCCGGCGCCTTGACGCCCGCGATGGCCGCAAAGCGCTTGGCGGCGACCTTGTCGAAGGCCAGATGCGACGACGCCGATCCGGAGCCAGTGAAGGCGATCCCGCGCAGCTCGCACATCGCCTGCAGTTCGCCATTCTCGGCCATGCCGCCATGCAGGCCGAGCACCAGAAGGCGGTCTTCGGCCCTGGCCTGATCCAGCGCCTGTTCGATACCACCGATGCCGGGATCATCCGGCCTGAACGGATCCTCGAACGGCTTCAGGTGATTGTGCAGCTTCTCAGGATCAACGTCGTGTACCGTATCGCCAACATCCCAGAACCACAGATCGGCTTCGGGCAACGCCAGATGCATCGCTTGGGCCGAGGCCACCGAGACCAGCCGTTCGCTGTTGAGCCCGCCAAACAGAATGGTAATCCGCATCATGTCGTTCCGCTGATCCACTCTTTCGTCATTCCGGGATGCGCCGACGGCACAGACCAGGAATGACAATTATGCTGGAATCCCAATCCGCTTGATTTCCCAGTGTAACTCAATTCCGCAATTCTCCTTCACTCTGGCGCGAACGGTTTCGCCGAGCGACTCGATATCATGGCCGGTCGCAGCGCCGGTGTTGATCAGGAAGTTGCAGTGCATTTCCGAGACCTGCGCACCGCCGATGCGCAAGCCGCGGCAGCCGGCGGCATCAATCAGCTTCCAGGCGCTATGACCGGGCGGATTCTGGAAGGTCGAACCGCCGGTCTTTTCGCGAACTGGTTGAGCGGTTTCGCGGTGGTTTTGCACCTCGTTCATCCGGGCACGAATCGCCTCCGGCGCTGCCGCCACCCCGCGAAAGCGCGCTTGCGTGAAGATGATCGACGGATCGACGCCGCTGCTGCGATAGACGAACTTCATTCCGGAATTGTCGAAGACTTGCTTCTCGCCGTCACGGCCGATCCCTGTGGCTTGGACTAAAACATCTTTGGTCTCAGAGCCATTAGCGCCGGCGTTCATGCGCAGCGCGCCGCCGATAGTGCCGGGAATACCGAAGTAGAATTCAAGCCCGCTGAGGTTAGCCGCGGCGGCTGCTTCCGCCACGCGCTTGTCGAGCGCCGCGGCGCCGGCACTGACGATTTCACCGCTCACGCCGGTCTCGCCAAACGCCCGCGGCGACAGCCGGATAACCACGCCCGGAATACCGCCGTCGCGCACGATCAGATTGGAGCCGACGCCGACGACATAGAGCGGGAGTTCGCGCGGCAGGTGTGCGAGGAAATAAGCGAGATCATCCTCGTCGGATGGCGTGAACAGCACCTGCGCCGGACCGCCGACCCGAAACCACGTCAGTTCGGCAAGCGACTGGTTCGCCAATAGCCGCCCGCGCAGGTCAGGCATCGCTGCCTTGAGATCGGGGGTGATGTCGGGAAAGGCCGTCACCTCTACCCCAGCGCCTTCAATTCGCCCGGCAGCGCGTAAGCCCATTGCGTGATGTTGCCGGCGCCGAGACAGACGACCAGGTCGCCGCGGCCGACGATACCGTGCACCACGCCCGCCAGCGCGCTCGCGCCCGGCAGCGGGATCACCTCGCGATGGCCATGGGCGCGCAGGCCCAGCACGAAATGGTCGCGGTCGATGCCCTCGATCGGCGCCTCGCCGGCCGGATAGACTTCGGCGACGACAACCGCGTCGGCATCGTTGAAGCAGGTGCAGAACTCCTCGAACAGCGACTGCAGCCGGGTGAAGCGATGCGGCTGCACCACGGCGATGATCTTGCCGTTGGTGGACTCCCGGGCCGCTCTCAGCACCGCCGCGATCTCGACCGGGTGATGGCCGTAATCATCGATGACCGTGACGCCGTTCCACTCGCCGGTCTTGGTGAACCGCCGCTTCACGCCGCCGAAGCCTGCTATCGCCTTGCGAATGGTCTCGTCCGACAATCCCAATTCATGGGCCACCGCGATCGCCGCAGTGGCATTGAGCGCGTTGTGCCGCCCCGGCATCGGGAGCACGATGTCGGCGATCTCATGCGCGACATCGGTCTTGCGATTGCGAAACGCGACCTTGAATCGGGAGCCGATCCCCATCGGAACCAGATCGATCAGCCGCGCATCGGCCTGTGGATTTTCGCCATAGGTGACGATGCGGCGATCCTCGATCTTGCCGACGATGCTCTGCACCACCGGATGATCGATGCACATCACCGCAAAGCCGTAGAACGGCACGTTCTCGACGAAGTTGCGGAACGCCTCCTGCACCGCCTCGAAGGTCCCGAAATGGTCGAGATGCTCGGGGTCGACATTGGTGACGATGGCGACATCGGCCGGCAATTTCAGGAAGGTGCCATCGCTTTCATCGGCTTCCACCACCATCCACTCGCCGGCCCCAAGCCGGGCGTTGGTGCCATAGGCATTAATGATGCCGCCATTGATCACGGTGGGATCGAGATCGCCGGCATCGAGCAGGGCTGCGACCATCGAGGTCGTGGTGGTCTTGCCGTGCGTGCCGGCGATGGCGACACAGCTTTTCAGCCGCATCAGTTCCGCCAGCATTTCGGCGCGGCGCACCACCGGGATGCGCTGCGCGCGAGCCGCCATCAATTCGGGATTGTCGCGCTTGATCGCGGTCGACACCACGACCACGTCGGCGCCGGCGACATTCTCGGCCTTGTGGCCGACGCTGATGACAATGCCCTTGTCGCGCAGGCGGTTAACATTGGCGCCCTCGGAGGCATCCGACCCCTGGACGGTATAGCCCAGATTGGAAAGCACCTCGGCGATGCCGCTCATGCCGATACCGCCGATCCCGACGAAGTGGATGGGGCCGATCTCGCGCGGCAGTCTCATGGTTGCGTCTCGTTTGTTCTCGTCATGCCCCGGGCTCGTCCCGGGCATCCACGAATCTACGTCACTTCATGCAAGACGTGGATGGCCGGGACAAGCCCGGCCATGACGCAAAAATATCCGAATCCGGGCTATTTGTCCTTAATTCCCGCCACTTTCACCACCAGATCCGCCAGCCGTTCGGCGGCATCCAGCTTCCCCACGCTGCGGGCCGCGGCGGCCATCGCGGCCAGCCGCTGCGGCTCGGCGGCGAGTGTAGAGATTTCCGCGGCCAGCCGGTCGGACGAAAATTCCGTCTGCACGATGCGTAGCGCAGCGTTCACCTGCGCCAGCACGCCGGCATTGGCGAACTGATCCTGATCGATCGCGCCGGGCAATGGCACCAGGATCGAGGGCCGACCGATGGCGGCAAGTTCGGCCACCGTGCCGGCGCCAGAGCGCGACACCACCAGATGGCTGGAGGCCAGCCGGGCAGGCAGGTCAGCGAAAAACGGCGCCAGCTCGGCCTTGATCTTGAGCCGGTCATAGACCGCGCGGACCCGTGCCATATCCTCGTCGCGGACCTGCTGGGTGAGAACCAATCGGCTCCACAGCGCCGGCTCCAGCCGCTCGATCGCGCCGGGAACAATATCGGCCATCACGCGCGCGCCCTGGCTGCCGCCGACCACCAGCAGGCGAAGCTGCCCCGCCGGTTCAGGCGATGCATATTTCACCGCGGCGGCGGAAAGAATTGCCGGGCGCATCGGCGTGCCGACGGTGGTGGTCTTGCCCGCAAGCTGCGGATCGCGATCGAGCACGCCGGGCAACGAGGTCGCGATCGCGCTGACACGGCGCGACAGGAACCGGTTGGCGCGGCCTAGCACCGCATTGGCCTCGTGAATGATGCCGGGCACGCCGAACAGCCGCGCCGCCAACAGCGGCGGCAATGTCGGATAACCGCCGAAGCCGATCACGGCCGCAGGCTTCAACCGGCGCATCAAATTGAGCGACACCGCAGTGCCGGCCGCGAGCGTGGCGCCGGTTTTAGCCAGCGACCATGGGTCCCGGCCGCGCACTGTCGCACTCGGCACCACGTCGATGGTATCACCCGTGAACAATCCGCTATAGCGCAAGGCGCGGGCGTCGGTCGCGAGGCGCACGCGCAAGCCCCGTCTGATCAGTTCGACGCCAAGCGCCTCGGCCGGAAACAAATGTCCCCCGGTGCCGCCCGCGGCCAGCAAAATCAAAGGCGCAGTGGTCATGCCGTTTCAAATAGCCCATCGCGTCGCGCGCGTCATCAGCAGAAGCCCCGACCTAGCGATCGGGACGCGGCGACAACAGCGCGAATCCCCTGATGTTCTTCTAGGGTAGCGAGCCCTGGCGCTGAATGCCGAGCCGGCGTCGCGTCCACGCTGCGGCAGGTTGCCAGGAGAAAATCCATGCCAGCAGATAGAATCCGATCGCGAGCAGATACAGGAACGCAAATCCGAAATACATCGAGTTGTATTCCATCAGACCGCCGAACAGCGCGCCCATCAAATTATAGGCAAGCGCGGTAGAAATGTTGACCTCGGCCCTGCCGATCAGGCTGGAGAACACGATGCCCGAGAAGAACAGCGGGATCGTCAGCAACACGCAGCTCAGCGTGAGACTGGCGATGGGCGAACCCAGAACCACCAGTTCATGGTTGCGGGCATAGAAATATCCAACCAGGAGGCTGACCAGGAGCCCGAGATAGGCAAGCCCCGTCTGCCTGAAGACCCTGCCCCGGACGATGAGATTGGCCATAAACGCCATCACCAGCACCAGCACGATGGTCGCGGCAATGACGAGCCACGTGCCGCCAAGGTGCAGCCCGAGTTCGGTGATGGCCTTGGTCTCCACCAGCATGAAACCGGAGCCGAGAAAGAAGAACGGCAAATAGCTGCGCTCAATCGAGCCGGTCAAGCCGATGGTCCTGCGCACGAACATGTAGCTCAGCAGCAGCACCATGCCCAGCGCGATCAGGTAGCTGATAGGATAAGTGCGTTCGATCATGTAGAAGAACGGCCAGTCGTCGGTCGGGATACTTGCCGCCGGATAGGGCTGCGCGAAATAGGCCGACGCATCGGTGAAACCGATGGCGGCGAAGCTGGAGGCATCGGGCATCGCAACGTCCCGGCCCTTCTGGGTGATGAAGGCAGTGGTGGTGCTGGAATCATAGCGTACGCGAACCGCCAACGGCTTTCCGGCCCCCGGGATCTCCTGCAGAATGTGAGACAGCTTGAACCCCAACGATTGGTTCGGCAGCGCGAACGCAACCGACATCACGCCGTCCGGCTTGAGCAGCCTGAATGCTTCCGTGATGCCCTCGCGGGTGTAGACGTAGGAATCCACCCGCAGATTGGAAGCGTGACTGAGCGCGGTGTGGGAATCCAGCACGCCATATATGATCAGGTCGTATTGCTGCTGCGCGGTTCGAAAGAAATTGCGCGCATCGTTGATGTGCAGGCTGACGCGCGGGTCATCATAGGGATGCTCGGGATGATAATGCCTGCCGAGGTAGGCAATGGCGGGATCGATTTCGATCGCGTCGACATGTGACGCGCCCATGCGTAGCGCCGCCGCCACGTCATTGCCGCTACCGGCACCGACAACGGCGACCCGCTCGGGCTTTTTCTGGAAATTGAACGGAAATTCGTAATAGGCGCGGACATAGCGGTCCTGCTCGGACTCATGACCGCGATTGCTCTCCGCCAGGTTGAAGACCTTTTGATAGTAGGCGCCTCCCGACAGCAGATTCATCAGGCCATCGGATTTGGCCATGTGCTCCAGCAATTGATAGGGCGAGTAGATCCGCTGGGTCTCCGGCTGAACCGGCCAGGACAAGACCGTGAGCAGCAGACAGAAACTCGCGACCCCGACGGGCAGGCAGCGGTCCCGCGACAATACGAAAAACAGCAACACGCCGCCCGCCGCAGTGAACCAGACCACCGGCGGCAGCCAGAAAAGGCTCATCACGCACAGCGCCACCACGCCAACAATGCTGCCGACTAGATTGAGGCCGTACGCCTTCAATGCATCGGTGCTATGAAGCAACTTGCCGCAGAGCTGGCCGACCGGGTAACAGATGCACGCGCAAAGCACGAAACTCATCGCCAGCAACAGGTACACAGGCACGCCCTGCTCTAGCAAAGCCAGCCAGCTTGAACCATCGGAGAGCACGCCGACGGTCGCCTGCTCGTGCATCGGCAGCGCCGCGAAAATTCCGCTGTCGGCGGCTACATCGTAACGCAAAAGGGTGATGACGGCGACGAACAGAGCAAGCATCGGCAGCACCAGCGCCGGAGCGCAAGGCTGCTTCTCGGCCACCGCGTAGCCCGCTCCCAGGCCCAGGAAACAAGCCAGCAGGGTGAAGTTCTTGAAGAAGGAAAATACCGGGAATACCGACGCCAGCCAACGGATCATGACCAGCTCAAGCAGCAGGCTGACCATGGTCACCAGCACGATCAACCTTATTTTTTCCTTTGCGCTTGAATTTGCGAATCCAGCCTCGAACAGGCTGCCCATCAGCTCGGTCTGACGCTCCAGCGGGCGCGCAAGCCAGGATGGATAAAAGATCACCAGCAGCGCCAGCATGCCGAGCAGGACGCGAACCGACATCAACACCCGATCGATGCTGCCGGAGGCTTCGCTTTCCAGGAACAGACGCAGCGCCAGCAGCGAATAGGCGAACACCAGCGTGCTCAGGCAGATGCTGAAAAACCGGACCAGCCTGCGGTTGGTATCGTCAGCTGCCGGCTCGCCGCTTACGTAATGTGTACCCATATCGTCAGACCCGTTCTCTGCTGCTTCGCGAAAAGCCAGCATGCGAGAAAATCGTGTAGGAATCGGGCCGCAGTTTTACGGGCTTTTAGTTAAGAATTGACGCCACTTTGTTTCAATCCCGCCACTGCCGCGCGCCAGCTAGGCGTAACTTTGCACCGCGTTGGCGTTGCTGATCGATTCCATCTCGATACGCGGACGGTGCCGGGTCAGCGCCAGCATCATGCCGATGCCGTAAGCCAGCGAGACGATCGACGAGCCGCCATAGGAGATGAACGGCAAGGTCATGCCCTTGGCCGGGATCAACTGCAGATTGACCGACATGTTGATCGCGGCCTGCACGCCGAACATGATCGCAAGCCCCGACGCTGCGAACCGCGCGAACATGTCCTCAGTTGCATAGGCCCGCGACAGCGTTCGGATCACGATAAAGGCGAACAGCGCCAGCAGCGCGAGGCACAGGACGATGCCGAACTCTTCCGCCGCCACCGCGAACACGAAGTCGGTGTGGCTATCCGGCAGGCTGCGCTTGGCGATGCCCTCGCCCGGCCCCAGTCCAAACCAGCCGCCATTGTAGAAGGCCTCCATCGCGGTATCGACCTGAAACGTATCTCCCGAAGCCGGGTTCATGAAGCGCTTGATGCGGCCGGCGACGTGCGGAACAAAAAGATAGGCGCCGAACAACCCGGCGCTGGCGGCGCCCGCGAGCCCCAGTACCCAGATCATCCGCATGCCCGCGATGAAGAACAGCGCGCCCCACACCAACAGGATCAGCATGGTCTGGCCGAAATCGGGCTCCATCACCAGCAGCGACACCAGCATCAACAGCAGCACCAGCGCCATCGAGGTCGCCGGCATTTCCGGCCGCCGCGCCGATTCCGCAAACAGCCAGGCCGCCAGTACCACGAAGGCCGGCTTGGCGGATTCGGAAGCCTGGATGTTGAGGCCGATCAGGGTGATCCAGCGCCGCGAGCCCTTGACCTCGGGACCGACCAGCAGCGTCGCCACGATCAGGGCGATCGACACCACGAACACGATCAGCGCCGCGCGCCGGATCTGTCGCGGCGACAGGAACGACACCGCGATCAGCACCACAAAAGACGGCAGCAGAAACATCACGTGGCGGTTGAAGAAGTGGAACGGATCGAGCCCGATCCGCGTCGCCACCGGCGGACTCGCCGCCAGCGACAGAATGATGCCCGCCAGCGCCAGCGCGATCATTGCCGCCAGCAGCAGTCGGTCGACGGTCCACCACCATTCGCTCAGGGGATTGCGTTGTTCACGAGACAGCATGGGCATTCCCAAAGGCGGAGGTTTGCCCATTGGTCGCCGATGATGGTTTCCAAGGGGTTAACGGACCGATAACTTTTGATTGCCACGCGCCCTCGGCTCGGTGGATAAACTGCCCTTCGGAGTACTGGATCGTCGTTTTCGCTGACGATGAGGTGGAGGGTGGGAGCGCACATCTATCGACGTCATTGCGAGCCAACGGGTCGCGCGAATGCGCGCCCGACGACGAGCGCAATTGCGCTCGCGTAGTGATGACAAGGTCCGCGAAGCAATCCATCGTGCCGCGCAAAGAATGGATTGCTTCGCTTCGCTCGCAATGATGGTGTTCTTACTATTGCTCGCGACGCTCTTTCGTCGTCCGGGCCCTGGGACGCGCCTCCTGGGCTTCGGTTGCTGATGGCGGCGAGTTTTCGCAGGTAGCCCAACCCACTACACGGGACTGAGCTTTTCCCTCACACCACCGGCTTAACGCCCGGCAGCGCCGTGACGAGGTCGCGAAACTTGGCGCCGCGGATTTCGAAATTGCGGTACTGGTCGAACGAGGCGCAGGCCGGCGACAGCAGCACGACGGGATCAGTCAGCCCCGAAGCTTCCGCATCGCGCGCCGCGCTGGCCACGGCGACGTCGAGCGTTTCGCTGATCTCGTAGGCGGCCTTGCCTTCGAGCGTTGCGGCGAACTCCCCCGCTGCCTCGCCGATCAGATAGGCCTTGCGCAGGCGCGGAAAATATTCGGTCAGGCTGGTGATGCCGCCGAGCTTCGGCTTGCCGCCCGCGATCCAGAAGATGTCGGCAAAGGACGACAGCGCATGTGCGGCGGCATCCGCATTGGTGCCCTTGGAGTCGTTGACGAACAGCACGTTGCCACGCCGTCCGACCTGCTCCATGCGGTGCGCGAGGCCGGGAAAACTGCGCAAGCCGTTTTGCAATACTTCAGTGGAAACACCGAGCGCCAGCGCGCAGGCCGCGGCACAGGCGGCGTTCTGTGCGTTGTGCTGGCCGCGCAGGGAACCGATGCCGCCGATCCGCGCGATCTCGCTGCGCGCGCCGCCCGAGGCCCGCACGATGGTTTCGCGCTCGACATAGATGCCGTCTGCCAGCGGATTTCTGACGGAGATGCGAACCACGCGCTGGCCGGATCGTTCGATGCGGTCGGCGGTGTTGCGGCTGAAGCCGTCATCGACGCCGACGATCGCGGTGCCCTGTTTCTGCACGCCGGCGACCAGACGCTCCTTCACGGCGGCATAATGTTCCAGCGTGCCGTGCCGATCGATGTGGTCTTCGCTGACATTGAGCAGGATGCCGACGCTAGGATCGAGCGACGGCGAAAGGTCGATCTGGTAGGACGACATCTCGATGACGTGCACGCGTCCCTTGCGCGGCGGCTCCAGCGACAGGATCGCGGTGCCGATATTGCCGCCCATCTGGGTGTCGTAACCGGCAACGCGCATCAGATGCGCGATCAGCGCCGTGGTGGTCGATTTGCCGTTGGTGCCGGTGATCGCGACGAACGGCGCGTCCGGCGCATGACGCCGCCGCTCCCTGCAAAACAGTTCGATATCGCCGATCACCTCAATGCCGGCCTGCCGCGCCGCCAGCACGGTCCAGTGTGGAGCGGGATGGGTGAGCGGCGCGCCGGGCGTCAGGACCAGGGCTGCAAAATTCGCCCATGATACTTTTCGCAAATCCGCGGTGAGAAAACCGGCCTGGGCTGCTTCCGCCATACGGTCGACGCCGTCATCGCTGGCGATCACTTCGGCGCCACCCGCCTTGAGTGCGTGGCAGCTCGCGAGTCCCGAGCCGCCGAGACCGAACACGGCGACGGTCTTGCCGGCGAACGAGGTTATCGGAATCATGATGTGGCACCGGTCATTCCGGGGCACGCGTGTTCGCGTGAACCTGGAATCCCGAGATTCCGG
>Ga0307510_10004350_pt1 | contig 16675 bp, 19 predicted proteins | sample 12_EM_MG_FD_207224 | JGI IMG/M metagenome (GOLD analysis project Ga0307510, IMG submission 207224) | Populus trichocarpa ectomycorrhiza microbial communities from riparian zone in the Pacific Northwest, United States - 12_EM | ecosystem: Host-associated > Plants > Roots > Unclassified | place...
ACTATAACTTCAATTGGGACCGGATGACGTCCTTCGAGGGCGACACGGGCCCATACCTGCAATACGCGCACGTTCGACTGACCTCACTGACGCGCAAGAACCCAGAGCTTTTGCCGCTACCGCCGCCAGAGCAGATCGCAACCGAGACGCTCGCGGAGCAACCGGCGGCGCGCGAGATCGCGTTTTTGCTGGGCACGTACCCGGACGTTGTGCGGACGGCGCTACGGACGCACGAGCCGAGCGGGGTGGTCACGTTCGCGTTCCGGCTCGCGCATGCGATCTCGAGCGCGTGGGAGACGGTCGTGGTCAAGGGCGAGGCGGACGTCGAGCGGGCTCGTGCGCGGATGTGGATTTATTTGTGTGCTCGGGACGTGCTCGGGGCTGCGATGCGGTTGTTGAGCATTCGTCCGTTGGAACGCATGTGAGAGTAGATTGGGTTCGGAATATGGTCTCCACTCCCCTTTTGGGTACAGGTACAGTTGTACACCGTGCGTTGAGGGGTACTTCTGATGCAGCCGAAAAAAAGCAAGGGGTGGAAGAGATGGGGGGTATTAGATCACTGATAATAGAGACTTCATGATGCACATATCCCCACAGTGAACGTGCTTATCTAGAGGGATATAACTGGGACACGACGGCAGAAAGCGTTTGGCAGTGGACAAACGAGATGATGAGATCTTGAGTTGAGAAGCGCTCCCCAAATCGAGCCTACGGCCCACTGACAGGTAAATCGCCGAAAGCCTGAATTACAAAACTTCCAATTACAGTAGCAGATGCCGCCCTTGCAATCGTGTTATCAGGGCCCCGTCGACGTATTCCTCCTGGTACCCTCCCAGACGGCTACACCCACCAGCACTCTCCCGATCTTCTCTTTTCATGCCAACGGACCAACCCTGGAATGTCTACCGGGAACAACTCTCGTCACTATATCTCGGGATGGCATTGTGGGAACCAGGTCCTGTGAAGGAATTGTATGACAAGGTCTCGATTGGTGATGTCGGCTACGAAAAAAACGGATGTTTCTATCGCATGTTCAATGTGAAGCTCCCATGGGATGATCCCTTAAACCAGAAAATTAGTAAAGATCAACCAGAGAACTACAAGGCCATGGATCCGAATCTATGCGCTATCTACAAAACACGTTTCAAAAAAGATGATTACCACTCTCCCAGAGTTATCAGACACAAAAACACTGAATATAAGCAGGCTCAAAATTCCCGCGAGTACGTTCTAGTCCCTTCCCGGACAACGAGATTCGGCTCACATCCTCAACTTGCACATTCTCACAGTGCCGAAGGTTTCACTTTTGAGTGCAAGGGACCTGGAGCACTTTTGTCTCTCCCTCACGACGGTCACCGGGAATATATTATGCGTGAAAAGGCATTTGAGGAGTACATACGAGACAATGTAGGCGGCTGGTTCGACTGGTCAAAGAATCAAAAACTGCCCGTCGAGCGCATGGAAGACCTCATCCTCGTCACTGAGTGTACTTTGGTCACTTTATGGGCTGCTGCTGCATTCATTGGCCGCTCTGAAACGGCAAAAACTGCTCTTGTACCCACACCGCAAGATTCGAGTGGGCAAAGTTTCGAGTTTAGGAACTTTGAGGGAGACGTGGCACACAATTGTAGTTATTTCGACTCGGTCCGTTTTTCTTTCCGTGTACTCGTCCTGTGCTGAATTTTATTTGATTGCATTGAAAGGGTAATCAAACCCGAACACCGAATCAGTGCGTCTTTATCAAGGGCTTCCGAGCAAAGCGTGTCATGTTCTGGACGAAACCCATCCGGGCTGCAGCAGAACCCCTTCCTGACGACCCTGACGACAATCGTGAGGATGAGATACAAGTGACCCGAGTTCAAGATGCTTCAAAAGTAACTCTCCTTTATGTAGTGAAATGATGAGTGAAGTATGACAGCTGACAGCTTGATTCCAGTATCGCGATCCACTGATCGGTATTTTGGATTATATCGCGGAGGTTCGTCTATACATGCACGTCCCTTGAGTTCAAGTCTACAGGTTCCAAAAGCAATGCCTTGAGGACGGCATAGCCATTGCCCATGACGATGATCTTCAGATCGCTAAAAACATGGTACGTCCAAGACAAATGTTCGAACTTGGTGCTACCAGTAAAACGCGCGCCTAGGAAACCCTCACTGCGGATGCAGTTGAGCAGTTTTTTCAAGAAAACCAAATTCCTGTGTGCATTGAAGATGGCGGTATACGCGCAATCCTATTCCATGTAAAGTGGGAGGTGCTAAAAGCTAGTTTCGACAGTCGCATCCCTACACGATCAAAATGTCGATGTGACCTCCGCCCGCGATGATCGAAGTGCGAAAATTTCTGGGACTGCGAAATTGAGGGTGTGGTATCTTTTTTGGGGGCCAGAAACCTCTAAGGTATACTAATGAGGGGTAATCCAAGGGGGAGCACTGGCAAGCACCGTCATTTCCGTCATCTAAGCCCAATACAACAGTCAAAGAGCGCCTTCTGTCGGAGCTGTTGTCCTCGAAAACGAGAAGGGGTGAATACGAGCCCTCCTTAATCAGTGACGAAACGACTCGGACTGGGCCACCACCGTACGAAACTTCCTCCGAGTCGCTATTCTATGCGGACCATCTGCCCGGGCCTCCTCAGTCCCGCGATACAATGCTTGCACTCGAGTCACCACAACTCTCGCTGCTCGCTCCCTCGTCCTCCCACAACGAAGAGTTACGTGCGTCCTCTTCCCAACGCATTGAGAACGTGACCACTCCTCCAGCCCAACCCGAAATAGAATGGTCTCAGTACCAGCCTTTGCCACTTAATGTTTCCAAGCCGGCTGCCCCAGCTTGGGGAGCTCCCACTGGCCCTCGTCTCACAGCACACGTTCCTCAGGTGACAGAGTCTTTCACCTTGTCTGCAATTGATCTTCCTTCTGCAGGCAAGGATGGCAAGCCCACTACTCTCGGTGAGATCATGAAGCAGGTTATGGCAAATTACAAGATCAGGATCGAGGCTTCCACCAATCAGAAGTCCCGCCAGACGACGTTTCATCTCAAGGCTGACTCTCGGAAGGAGCTTGAGAAGGGCAAACGTAGCCTATTGGCATCGCTTAGCCCGGTGGTACGGTGCTGTTATTTGCTAGTGTCTCTCCTGTGACCTCTCGAACACAGGCTACAATCGTTGTCCATGCCCCTGCCTCCACGGTTCCCTCTATCATCGGTTCGAAAGGCAAGGACAATAGCACGCATATCTTTTTGGCAGTTCTCTAACCGTGTACCTCCAGGTAGAACGCTCAAACAAATTCGCGATCAGACATCGGTTAAAATTGACATTCCGCGCCGAGAGACTTTGTCTGTTCCCAGCGGGAATGATGTTGCGGACGGGGGTTCTCCTAATGCTTCGGGAGTGGCCTCACCTTTTCCTGCTGATGATGATGACGAGCCAACGGTGCCTATTACGGTTATTGGTCCTCAGCCACTCGCTTGCGAAGCCCGGGATCTCATACAGCAAATCATTACGTCGAAACGGGCCAGAACCACGCAACGTGTGCGCGACATACCTCCACATGTCGTTCCGTTTGTAAAAGCATGCTATTCTGCGTTCGTGGAGGCCGCCGATGGCGGAGATGTCGAGCTTTCGCTTAAGAGCGTTCAGCGTGAAGTGACCGTTTCTGGTGACCGAGAGGTCGTCCTCCGGGTAATTGAGGCCATCAAGAGTACCATCGCCGCCGTCACTGCGTCCCTTACTTCGGTCAAGATCCAGCTCCCGAAGCGCCAGCACAGGCTCCTTATTGGTAATGCTGTTGGCGAGATCCTAGCTTCCTCTAAGTGTGTGGTCACCGTCCCTCCGACTGAGGATGCAAGCGAGGAGATCGTGATCTGGGGACAAGCGGAGGACTTGGGTAATGGCGTCACGGCAGTCATGACAAGGGCCAATTCTCAGTACATCCATGAATTTCGACTCCCTGGTCCGATTGCGCTTTCTCGTCAATTGTTGACGTACATTCATCACACCGGCTATGCACGCACGCTTGCGGCTGCGAACCCTGCCGTTTCAATCTTCACCCCAGAGTTGTCGGCGATGTCCAACGCATCCGTATTGAATGTGGACCTCATCGGCGAAAAGGCCCTTGTGGATGCAGCCGTACGCCAGGTTTCAGAGTTGATGGGCAAGCTCATCGGTGCTACGAAAGATGTCCCAGTTGACTGGCTCGTCCACAAAGTTATTCAAGGGAAGCACGCTAAGAAGTATTTCACCATTTCTTCCACGCCATCCTCACCTGATCCATTTCTCGCGTTGCAGGATCAGGCAGCTCCACGAGTCGCATAATGTCTTACTTTTCTTCCCTCCAGAATCAGAGGAGCAGTCATCGGTGTTACTGGTGTACGATCCAACCTCCCCATCCGCCTCTCCATCTCCGGTGGAGAAAGCCAAGAGCGTTGAGGAGGCTGAGAAGGAACTGATCAAGTGGGCCAAAGATGCAGCGGATGTCAAAAGCCAAGTCATTGCGGTCGAAAAGAAGTGGCACGGCGCTGTCATCGGCAAAGGTGGTACTACTCTTAATGCGTGAGTAGTTTCGCTCGTTGCCCAGGCTGCGTGTACCGATGACGTATGTAGGATTATCGGCGAGGAGAAAGTACTCAGCGTCAAAGTTGGCGCTGAGGCAAACGATCCATCCACAGAAGATGTCATCATTGTTCGCGGTGCCAGCGCCGAAGTTGATCGCGCTGTTAAGGAGATTTTGAAAATCGTTGAAGATGCCAAGAATGACCTTATTCTCTCCAGCTACGTACGTTAATACATCGCCGTCTAGTAGTCTTGAACTGACACGTACCATATCAAGTCGGTTGAATTTGAGATTGATCGTGAATACGTAGGACGCGTCGTTGGCTCGCAGGGCTCAGGTGTCAGCAGGCTTCGCGAGTTACTCGGCGTCAAGATCGACTTCTCAGATGGTAGTGACGATACTAAGGACATGGGCAAGAAGAGGAAGGGATCAGTTCACAAGTCGAGGATTACGGTGCGCAAGAGCTACCCAGCCTAGAATAAGGACTAAAGTTTGTTGGGCTAGATTGTCGGCCGTAAGGAAAATGTTGAGGAGGCCAAGCGTCGGATTGTTTCTCAGGTAGAGCGCCTGGTACGCATGCTTCTCTCTCGTTCGAGATTCTCGCTTATCGCTCGTCCTTGCAGGCGGATGAAACCTCGGAAGTTCTAAACATACCAGCCCAATATCACTCTGGGTTGATTGGCCAGAACGGGAAGTATGTCATCCGTCTTGAGGAAAAGTACAACGTCAAGATCACCTTCCCACGCCGGTTGAGTGAGAACGGATCCCGGGAGCATCTCAAACCTGACGAGGTATTTGTCAAAGGTGGGAAGAAGGGCGTAGCTGGCGCGAAGTCCGAGCTGCTTGATGCAGCCGAGTTTGAAAAGGAGTCCAACAATGTTATCAAGTTCACCATTCCAGCACGTGCGATCCCGCGAATCCTCGGTAAGGGTGGAGCCACGATTGTGCAAATCAAGGATGACACGGATGCGGCGATTGACTTGGACAAGGCCGAGGATGGAAGTGGGGCAACCATCACCTGTCGCGGGAGCAAGAAGGCTATCGCATCTGCCAAGGCTGCCATTCAGTCAATTGTGGATCAAGTTGGCAAGGAGGTTACAGAGGTCTTGACCATTGAAAATAAATTCCACAGGGCGCTTATCGGTGGTGGTGGCCAAGGCCTACGAAACCTCATCGCCCGCTGTGGTGGCCCTGCTGACTCGAGAGCTCAGGCTGGACTCGTTCGATTGTGCGTACTCTTGTTTTCCTATTGTTCCATGTTGACCATGGGTGTTTAGCCCAAAACCGGGTGAGGAGCCGAACGACGAAGTCCGCTTGCGCGGTGAAACCACCCTGGTCAAGAAGTTGAAGGACAAACTCGAGACAGCGGCAGCGGATCTGCGCGACCGCGTCGTGTTTGGCGTTCAGATCCCCAGTGCAGCTCATAGCTCCCTCATTGGTCGTGGCGGCCGTAACTTGCTCAACTTCCAGGATAAGTATAAAGTTCAGGTGCAGTACCCTGGGTCGAACTCGTACAAGTATGCCGGTGAACCAGAAAACACCGAGGAGCTGAGCGATGTTCCGCCTGAGGAGTTGGTCAAGGTAGCTGGGGCTCGCGCAGCTGTCGCCGAGGCTATCGAACAACTGAAGGTCCGTTGTCTCGGGTTTGGCCAAGCTGGTAGTTGTGCTCACGACGCTAAAGTCGCAGGTTACTAATGCCACCCCTCCGGAGAGTATCACGGACGCTATTACGGTCCCACTGAAGTATCACGAAGCTGTAACGTCTCAAGGCGCAATTTTCCGAACTCTTAGCCATTTCGGCGTCGTCGCCGAGCTTTCCGCCCAGCCCACCAGACCCTCGCTGCCCTCTCGTCCGTCGAGCTCTACTACGGCACAGGCGGCTCGTATCGACGATGCCGAAGATACCGTCACTGAGGCTCACTGGGAGATTGTCGAAAATTACGCCGACGACGAGGAAGGCGACTCGACGTGGGACCTGAAGGCTCGTGACCAGTCGGGCATGGACAAGGCCAAAGACGCCATAAGGGACGCGATCGAGAAGGCCAAGACGGCGACCCACGTCGGATTCCTCACGCTTCCTGATCGCTCCAGCTTCGCACGCATCGTCGGAGCGAAAGGTTCCAACATTGCACGTCTTCACGAAATGACCAATGCCAACATTATCGTCGGGCGTGAAAACAGCACTATCATCATCACAGGTTCGTTCCTTCCCTCATCCCTCTCCGTGGCGGGGCCAAATGCTTACAATGCTCGATATAGGCTCACCGACGTCGCTCGAAGCTGCGAGGGAAGCCATTCTGAAAATTATTCAAGGTCCCAATCGCCAGAAGCGGGCTCACTGAAAATCGTTCCGTGCATGACAGTTACGTAATAGGGTATCTCATAACAAACATATGGTGGTGGAGGGATGATCATTTAGGGCATGAGCGCTGAGCACATAGCATAGTCACAATTGTAGCAAATGGCGTGGGCTAGCAGATTGACTGATTAGATACCCAGGATGCCTGGTACCAGTGGTCCTAGTGATGCTAGTTGTTCTAGTAGATGTCATCTTGCTGATGAGTTTCCATCCCGTTCCCGAAACTAAAGCGTAAACGCAAACACATCAAATATTTCCTCCGCAGCGGAGATATACATCTCAATACGTGCAGGAACAGACATCTCAATTCCCTGAAGAAGAGACACTTCAACCTACAACGGATTTCACCGGCGTCCAATAGGCTTGTCCTCACCAGGGGCCGGAGAGCTCGACAATACGAGGCGAGGAGGTTGTAGTTTCTACCTGACTCGTTTGATCCTGTCTAGCCCACGGTAGTAGAGATCGTGAATACAACCGGCATTCTTCGTGGCGCGGTAGTACGGACAATAAATAGAACCTATATCGCGACTCGCAATAAGCGAGTCTGGACAAGGTGCGGATATGTGAAGTGCTAGACCGCTCCAACGTCATTCTATCGCTCAATCGTTGCGTGTATGCTATGGGGCATCAGGTCACGACGGGTAGGAATGGACTAAGGAAATCCCACCGCAGTTTACACGCGCGCTCGAAAAGGTCACTACATGGGCGGCGCGACGCCACTGCAGTAGGCTGTTACCCCGCAAGCCATAGAATTCTCAATTAGCACCATACGTTGAGGACAGCGGCATGGACCGAATGACAGTGACAAATGTGCATGTCGAGATGCTTGAAATAGTGAGGCACAAAAGCAATAGTACAATAGAAAGGATCACCATCATGTTCTGTCGACCAGGGAGGGACTCATAGACATGAGCTGATGACTACATCCGGGATTCTGTTGAGATTCGTCGCCTGACTCGAATATTACTTTGGTAGGCATGCCAGTTGCGACTGCCAACTCACCACTCCTACAGGGTCTGAGCCTTCTCTTGTTTGAGACTTTGAGTGCGGTCATATGGACTATGAGCAGGCCAATCACAATGCTTCCTATATTGGCTTCCGTCGAATGAGAGCTGGCAATTTGTGAAAGAAATGGGAGATATCATGTTGGAGGCGTGGTCCCACGCAGCGCGATCAACAAGACGGATCTCGGGCCAAGACCAAGAGTCAGACAGACCTAAGGACGAATATGGAGTGACAGTGGCTTGTGGCTTGTATAGACGTTTCCTTTCTTGTACGGACTCCATCCACTTTCGATTTTTTCCCCTGTATTACGCACGCACAGGCGCATATACTTGCAATATCTTTTCTGGACTGTACCCCGTATTTTTCACCACAGTCTTCTTTTTCCCGGACTGAGGTATGCTCTCTTTCTTGCCGTTCTTTTACGCAGTGCTAACACGTGAGTCACGCGTGTCCGCGTTTCATATCACTTGACTCGCGCTCGTCATACTGCTGGTGTCAAGCTTGGATGTGACTTCGCCGAACGAGAATGCCCACTTTGGCTATGCACCACAACCAACTAGATAGTGAATGTCGCATAAGAATGAAGAGCCATTGGGTGTGAAAACGTACCCACCTTCCTCCTATTTCTACATCGGGTGCCGGGAAAACCAATGGCAGTACCAACATGATAGATATGGATCTTCTACGTTTTGGTTTGTTAAACCCAGCCTGGTTCGTGATAAGCCGTGCATGCCTGAGCTCGTGTGAGTATGGGAACCTCTGATGTGCTCGCACCATCGCATGGGTTGACCGATGTGGGCTACCCCGGAACGAAGTCAGAGGAGGGTTTACCAAAAACTACAAAAGTGGCCGGCCTTGTAAATAATGGATAAGGAGCGTCTGTATTGCGTACTCACCAATCCCAGCGGGTAGTGTCCCGCACCGCCCTTTGGCTCTGGGCTACAAGTCAACGACTGAATTTTTTTTTTGGAGAGCACCTGAGTTCTTTTGGCCTTGTTGATCCTTTTTACTTCATGGTATCGTCTAATAAAGTAGACGACTTTGAGGTCATCACATCCGGGAATCCGGGACATCAACGTCGAGCACTTTAGGGGAGGAGGAGCATCAGATCAATTGGGTCATCAACGCGACAACAAGCTAAGGTCTACATAATCTCACCACAAGCGTCCAGTGGAAGAGGTCAACCTCCCAAAACTGCTGGAAACGTGACTGGTGAGTCCTGTATTGGGTGACGACGATACGCGGAAGATCCGAACACGAGGTCCAACATCTTGGAGACTGTTGGGAATGCCGAGACCGCCAGTGCGGCACCACAAATAGTCCGTGAGGTTCCAGAGATTGGTTATGACTTGTGTCTCCATTGGCGGAGCGGCGGCCTGAGGTCACGATCAGAGGCCGGAGCAAGCACCATAATCCGAGCCCTAGAAGAGGGTTAGGGTATGTCGCGAGAGCGTTGGAAACGGGTACACCGATGTACTGCAGACACATTATCCGAGTCACTACAGGAACCCAGCTTCACTCGAGGGACCATGACTGTCCTTGTTGGGGCGCCACTATAGAACAAAGGACGTTCTCTCGATAGCCGTTTACTTCGCCGAAACCAGATGAGCCGTCCTAGCATCATTCAGTGTGGATGCAGTACAGCAATTTTTGCGTGAAAAACAACTCCCTGTGCTCGTCGAAAATGGCGGTATGTCTTATACAATTCCAAGAAAAGCAGGAGGGGCTGAATGCTGGTTTCGATAGTCGCATTCGTGCGCGGTCAACAAGGTGATATGCCAGGTTTGCGTTGATCCAAATGCGTTTTTTTTGACAGCAGAATTGGGGTGTGGTGTCTTTTCTTGAGCCCAGGAACATTTGCGATGTACTAATGGTAGCAAACCCAGGGGACACCAAGCAGCCGCAGTTTCGTCCTCTGAGCCCGATACGACCACCTGTGCGCCCATTCCATCCTCAAGTGTGAGCCGGGAACCTACGCATGACACCTCCCTGAATATTGATGAAACGACAGCACCACCACTGTCCTAGGCGCTCCCGCTATTGGCTGCGAATGCGCCCCTAACTTCACAGCAACGCGATACGGCGATGGCACTACGGGCTTGTACTCGGGATGAGCCCGCGCAAAGGGACGGTCGTCTTCCTAGAGCAGATCATTTGTGCGGCGGCAAGTGTGATACACGAGCAGATGAAGAAGACCCAGGAAACGTACACGGCAGTTGAGGATCCGGAGCAGACGAGTCTGGAAGTTCGCCTTACGGGGATCAGAATCTAGGACATAGCCGCCAAACGGTACGCGATGCATTCTTTCTCCACACATCCCTATCCCCAACCCTCGTGTGTGTTTAGAATCAACAGCGATAACTCCAATTGGGATTGGATGACGTCCTTTGAGGGCGACACGGGCCCATACCTGCAATATGCGCATGCTCGACTGACCTCACTGACGTGCAAGAACCCAGAGCTTTTGCTGCTACCGCCGCCGGAGTAGATTGCAGCCGAGACGCTCGCGGGAGTAACCAGCAGCGCGCGAGATCGCGTTTTTGCTGTACCCGGACGTTGTGCGGACGGCGCTGCGCACGCACGGGCCAAGCGGGGTGGTCACGATCGCGTTCCGGCTCGCGCATGCGATCTCGAGCGCGTGAGAGACTGTCGTGGTCAAGGGCGAGGCGTACGTCGAGCGGGATCGTGTGCGGATGTGGCTTTATTTGTGTGCTCGGGACGTGCTCGGGGCTGCGATGCGGTTGTTGAGCATTCGTGCGTTGGAACGCATGTGAGAGTACGGAATTTGGACCCCTCTTTCCTTTTTGGGCACTGGTATACACTGTGCGTTAAGGGGCACTTATGACACAGCCGGAAAAAAGTAAGAGGTGGAAGAGACGGTGATGGATCACTGATAATAGAGACTACATGCACAGTGAACGTGCTTATCCAGAGGGATGGTATTTGTACTAACTGAGGCACGACAACAGAAAGCGTTTAGCAGTTGGCGAACCTCTCGAACTTGAGATGCCTCGGAATATAAAGGGTTTGACTAGAGACTAAACCATGCGCTATCGGTACTGTATCAGTAGCGCATGCCGTATGTGCTGCGTTGTTTCCCACCCACGCAACCCGAGATTACGTTGTCGAAAGTCGCAATTCAGTTGGAATGAATATTGAGAATAGGCCCGAGTACGGGTCGTCCTGTGATCATTTTTGAAACCAGATCATAATGGTACTGAAAACACCAGGTCGTCATTAAGGGTAGCACTCGCGAAGGGTGGTTCACTGGCAGTTGATGGACATCACTGGTAACTTATCATAGAGGACCGAGTGTGCCTCGGCCCTCGGATAATTCCGTGCAGAATAAATAAGTACAAATAACCCTCTGTTCCATACCGTTCCCACAAGGTTGCACAGCGAATTTCTTGAATTTCCACACTTCCAATTACAGTAGGGGATGCCGCCCATACAATCGTGTTATCACGTCCCTGTACCCTTCCGGAAGACTACGCCCACTAGCACTCTCCCAATCTTCTCTTTTCATGCCAACGGACCAACCCTGGAACGTTTACCGGGAACAACTCTCGTCACTCTATCTCGGGATTGCATTGTGGGAACCAGAACCTGTCAAGGGTTTCTATGACAAGGTCTCGATTGGTGATGTTGGCTATGTATATAACGGATTTTTCTATCGCATGTTCAATGTGAAGCTTCCATGGGACGATCCCTCAAACCAAATGATTGGTAAAGACCAACCAGAGGATTACAAGGCCATGGACCCGGATCTATTCGCTATCCACACAACACGTTTCAAGAAAGGGGATTACTACTCCCCCAGAGTTGTCAGACACAGAAATACTGAATATAAGCAGGCCCATGATTCCCGCGAGTAAGTCTGAGTCCCTTCCCGGATATCGAGATTCGGCTCATATCCTCAACTTGCTTCTCACAGTGCCGAAGGTTTCACTTATGAGTGCAAGGGTCCCGGAGCACTTTTGTCTCTCCCTCACGACGGTTATCGGGAATCTCTTGTGCGTGAAAGGGCATTTGAGGAGTACATACGAGACAATGTAGGCAGCTGGTTTGACTGGTCAAGGAATCAAAAACTGCCGGTCGAGCGCATGGAAGACCTAATCCTCGTCACTGAGTGTACTTTGGTCACTTTATGGGCTGCTGCTGCATTCATTGGCCGCTCTGGAACGGCAAAAACTGCTCTGGCACCCCCATCGCAGGATTTAAGTGGGCAAAGTTTCGAGTTTAGGAACTTTGAGGGAGACGTGGCACACAACTGTAGTTATTTCGACTCGGTCCGTTTTTTCCGTTCCATTTACTCGCCCTGCACTGATTTTTATTTGATCGTATCAAAAGGGTAATCAATCCCAGACCCCGACCCAGTGCGTCTTTATCAAGGGCTTCCGAGCAAAGCGTATCATGTTCTGGACGAAACCCATCCGGGCTGCCGCAGAACCCCTTCCTGACGGCCCTGACAACAATCGTGAGGATGACATACAAGTGACCGGAGTTCAAGATGCTTCAAAAGTAGGTCGTCTTTCCATATTCAAGTGATGAGTGAAGTATGACAGCTTGATTCCAGTATCGCGATCCGCTCACAGGAGTCTTGGATTATATCACAGAGGTTCGTATATATGGGCATGCCCGTTGCGTCATGTCTACTTAGCAAGCTCGAAAAGAAATGCCCTGAGGGCACCATAGCCATCACTCATGATGATGATCTTCAGCTTGTTGAAAACGTGGTGCGTCCAGGATAACATGTTCGGCCTTATGCCAACAGTAACACGAGTGCCTAGGACACCCTCAGTGCGGATTCAGTAGAGCAGTTTTTGTGTGAAAAACAACACCCTGTGCTCATCGAAAATGGCGGTATATGCCCTACACCATTCCAAGAAAAGCAGGAGGGGCTGAAGCTAGTTTCGACAGTCGCATTCCTACGCGGTCAACAGGGCGATTTGCCCCCGGTTCGCGATGATATAAATGGAAGTAAACCCAAGGGAAAGCAAACGCCCGCGGTTTCGTCGTCTGAGCCCGATACGGCAACCCGTGCGCCCATTCTATCCTCGAGTATGAGCAGAGAACCTACACACGTTACCTCCCTGCATATTACTGAAACGACTGCGCTACAACTGTCCCAAGCGCTCCCGTCATTGGCTGCGAATGCGCCCCCAACTTCACAGCAGCGCGATATGGCGATGGCGCCAGAGCCACCACAATCTGTGGTGCTCGCTTCCTCGTCATCCCACAACGAAGGGACACTTGTGTCCTTGCTGCTCCACTGGGCTCCGGAAATAAACGCTGACGTGCATCCTCATCCCGGGCCTGCCGCGCCGAGCTTCCAGGACGATGTACGTTCACCCCGCTTCCCATCCCACTGTTCACACAGCCAGGACCAGTTCCGCTGACCTTCAACCAAGTCTGAACAGGAAAGTTACTCCCGTTTCAACCCAGACCCCGTCGAAGAGGTGCCCTTCATCCCATCGCCGGCGTCCTCAACCTTCTCGCTCCCCCCATCGCCTGGTCCGTCAACACCCCCTCCCCTCGACCCCACGTTCTCGCCAGTGGACTCCTCGTCTCTCTTGCCTTATCCCACCCTGCTGGATCCCCGCGTCTACACCCCGTCACCAATCCCGCAAGCACACGCCCGCCCCTGTACCCCACCCGCACCTCTGACCCCTGGCGTGCACCTTCACCCCGCAATCATCGCACCCAACCTCCAATACGACGTGCGTTTCTTACCCACCCAGTCCAATCCACACCTCTCGCCAGCCATCCTTGCCCAACCCGCCTCTAGCCCACCACTGCCCAACCTGGGGCTTCGTGTGGGTGATCTCCCCTGGCTATTCAAAGTCACCCCCGACACTGGATCATCGCTTGGGAAGGCCTATGTCACAGTTCAGGACGTCGTGCTCACCGTCCATTACCACCTCCGCATGGCTGTGAAGAGCGCCGAGTATGAGGCCATGAGCAAGTCAAGGAAAGCGGAAATCTTCCGGGAGTTCGAGCGTCGTGTTGGCTCAGACCCAGTTCAGCGGGGGAAGGGGCTTCGACGTGTCGACTTCTTGAATGGATGCCACCGCGCCCAGGGGCTTGTCCGTGATCATTCCAAGGACAGTGTATGGAAAGTCATCGTCCACTGAATGGTGCTACATCGCCATTGCCGGCCACCCCGTCATCTCCATCATACAAAGAGCGTAAAAGGCAGGAGGTGTACTATTGCTATTTTCTAACAAGAACCAGGTGCGATAATTCCTGGCCAAGTATTGTACGACAACTTTCGACATCGTTCCGTACCCCTTCCTTACTACCACCACCTGGGCCGGAGCAGATCTCAATAAGACTGCTCGCAGAGCAGCAAGCACCAGGTGTGACCGAGTTCTTGCTGGGTACATACCCGGACGAGGTGCGGACGGCACCGGGGACGTACAAGCCGAACGACGTGGTCACATCCACGTTCCGGCTCGGGCACGCGGTCTTGGATGCCTGCGCGCGGATGTGGTTATACCTGTGTGCGCGGGACGTCGGAGAGGTTTGGGATCTGGTGTCTTCTCTATCTTGTGTACACTGTGCGCGCGCTGGTTCAGTCTGGGTGGCAGTTATGACAGCCGAAAAAAGCAAGGAATGGAATGAGTGGAGTAATATATCACTGTCAATCAAGGTCGAAAGATACATGTTACCACAACTTAACTTGATGGATTTGATTTGTTCTCGCTGGGGCATGGCGGCGGAAACATCAAAGAAGCTCTCTCGATTGTCTGTTTTGGGTCTTTGACTAAGTAATGAGCCACGAATATGTATGGATCATGGCCACGTGCTCTTCACATTGAGAGAAATCACCGTGGCAGTGAATCCGTACGGCACTTCCAATCACAGTAAGTGCATCCCGCACGCACTTGCGATTCGCGTGATAATGATCACCGGACTCAATCACGTATTCACCTTATCTTCCGGAAGGCTACACTACGCCCACGAGTGCTCTCTTCCTTCCCACCATGCCAGTAGGTCGACCCTGCAATGTTTACCGGGAACAACTCATCCCCCTAGATCACGGACATGCGCTGTGGGAACCGAACCCTGCGACCGAGTGACTATCGGCGACGTTGGTTACGTAATGGACGGCTTTTTCCATCGCATGTTCAATGTCACGCTTTCGTGGGACGATCCCTCGAATCAACGGCATGGTGTACCACCACAGCGTTACGAGCCTCTGGATATTGGCCCATTGCCCAATGTCCGTAAAGCGATTTTGACCAAAGGATATTACCTCTCCCGCAATGTGCATTCGCGAGCCAATCTTCATCATCCGAGCACTATGACATCCAGCGAGTGCGTCACAGCACTGTCCTCGATAGATCGAGTCCACTGACATTCTTTCAGTGCTGAAGGTTCCAGATATACGTGCAAGGGTCACGGAGCCCTTCTATCCATTCCTCATGACGGCCAACGCGAAGATGCCATCCGCAGAGGGGTATTTGAGAACTACATCCGGGACAATGTGGTTAGCTGGCTCGAATGGTCGAAGAACATAGGACTCGGCATAGATCGCATGGAAGACCTCATCCTCGTCTCTGGGTGTACTTTGGTCACATCGTGGGGTGCCGCCGTGTTCCCCGACCATGAATTGGAAGCCGCAATTTCTTTGGCGGACCACGCATTACATAACGGCGGGGGGAGATTCGTTTGGGGCAATATCAATGGAGCCGTGCCACATCACAGCAGTCAACTCGAATCTGTCCGTTTACCTGTGGCGTTTTGTCGCCATGGACTGATTTTTCTTCCGTCGTACAAAAAGGATAATTCATCCCCGATGATGAGCCAATGTGTCTTCATCAAGGGATTCCGAGCAAAACGCGGCTTTCCCTGGCTCAAACGCATCCGGGCTGCCGCCGGGCCCCTTCCTGATGACCCTGGGAACAATTCTGAGGACGAGATTCAAGTGACTGGGGTTCCAGACGATCCGGAAGTAGGTCATCCTCATGTGGTGAGGTGATGAAGAAGGGAACATGACGCCTCAATTCCAGCATCGCGACCCGCTCATCGGTATTTTGGATTATATCGCGGAGGTTCGTCTATACATGTATGCCCCTTGACTTCGAGTCTACTCAGCAGGTTCGAAAAGAAATGCTCTGAAAACGTCATGGCCATTGCCCATGACGATGACCTTCAGATCGTTGAAAACATGGTCCGTCCACCCAACCAGTTTGGGTCACGGGACTGCCACACCGCCGTCGACGCCGTCCTGGCCATGACGCACTCTGCACAGACCTGCGTCAAGACAGGACACGTCGCTGCCCTCCTTCTCTTCAACATACAGGGTTTCTTCGACAACCTCCATGTCGATCGCCTGGTTCATGTCTTCTCTCTCCTCGGCTTCGCCCCTCATCTATCCGACTGGGTCAGGTCCTTCCTCACAGACAGGAGGATCACCCTGACATTCAACGGTGAACCCCTCCCAGAAGTCATACTAAATCATGGCACCCCTCAAGGATCCCCCATGTCCCCTATCTTGTCCGCCATCTACACCCTCCCATTACTCAGACTTGCCGAGACCTGGCATTATAGATCCCTCTCCACCTATGTGGACGATGGTGCGATTTTCGCCACGGGCGCGAGTCATGGTGCCACTATGGACAAATGTGCTGACGGCTTCTTCTGAGTAGTCGAGTGGCTCATGCGAAATGGCCTGCAAGTGGATCCGGACAAAACAGAATTCATCACCTTTCAGCCCACACACGCCAACCCAGACCGCCTTGGGGCCCCCCGCC
>Ga0307510_10004352_pt1 | contig 16673 bp, 11 predicted proteins | sample 12_EM_MG_FD_207224 | JGI IMG/M metagenome (GOLD analysis project Ga0307510, IMG submission 207224) | Populus trichocarpa ectomycorrhiza microbial communities from riparian zone in the Pacific Northwest, United States - 12_EM | ecosystem: Host-associated > Plants > Roots > Unclassified | place...
AAATCATCCTATTTTTGTATCAGAACTTTTTCTTTTCTTTATGGTTTTGGCATGATTACAGAATGCATTGTGATATCGTGTGCACATCCTCTGACCAACTTGTTACAAACCATCTTCAGCTTAATTAGACTTTGTGTAGGGATATTTGCATAAATTACAATAATTCCCAGAGCTATTGTGAAATTACAGGCCCAAAAGCTTGGCAATTTTTCTGAAAGCATTAAGAACTATCACACAATTTCCCTCTATGTTTGAACTTATCGTTTAAACATTAGCTATTTTGGTTACTTTAATACTATAATTTCAATATTAGTTAATAATTTTGACTGTGTATTTTCCAGTGATTTTTTTTAATTAAATAATTTATCTATATTCAATGTATTTAAAGAAAAATCCATTAATTTCCCATCCTTATATATCGACCTAATGAATTATTTAATTTCTTAAACTCATTTGAAAGCAATCACTAGAACAATGGATTTTTTTGGGTTTTCCCCTTAAAAACTAAAATTTGGTGAAGTAACATTGAAATAATATCAATGTATTTAAAATAACTGGTGTATGGACAAAAACTGAATTCTAACTTAGTAAGGGCATTTTTGCTGTAAATTTGGCATTTTGGTTATAAAGGGTTTTTCTGTAAAATTATTGATCTTTTAGTTAGTGTTTGTAATTTCATGATATCTCAGGGGGTTATCATATCTGTAATTTCACAATATCTCAGGAGGGTATTGTAATTTACTCTTTATAATAAATTGAAATTCTTTTGATCATCTGGTTACTTATGTTTGGGAATTGTGCATCCATTTACTCTTTTTTATTTTTGTTTTGGGGTGCTTGGAAGTGGTTGATTCAAGGGATATTTTATTTCTAACACGGAACTTTTGAAGTGAATGATTATGTTTTCTTCTTAAATTATTATTATTATTATTATTATTATTATTATTATTATTATTGAAAATGGTTAGTAATTTCATTCTCATTGCAGGTTCGCAGAATGACAACTTCATCTCAGAGAGCTGAGATACTATCTTCATCTTTGGAGGCTTTTAAGAAAATTCAACAAGAAAGAGCTAACATGCTTGCAGCTAATAATGCAAAAATTATGGGGCTTGAATACTCCAATAGCCATGATGTATCTGTTGATCATCTCAATAAGTCTGCTGGGAAAAGTGATGTAATGCTCAGTGCCAAAGATTCAGTGATGAAGTCAAGGAAACAGAGTGGAGGTTCATATTCCACTCAAGGAAACCTGAATAATAAGAAGCAGAACATTGACTTAGGCAGGTTCAATAAAGTAAACTTTGTAAAAAATGTTAATGACGCTCCACGCAATGTATCTTCTTCCAGTGCCAATTCATCTATGCTACTTTTCAGGGATAACTCTGCCTCTGGTTTTGTGAAGGGCATACAAGAAACTGAAGCAGACATGCTGCTTCATAAGAAAGATAAAACATTTTCAGAAACTGCCATTGAGAAAAACCTTAAATCTGCAGAAAATACCACCAAGAAGCAGATTCCTCTTTCTGAGAAAGACAAGGAAAGGAGAAATTCAAGTTCAAGGAAATCAATGGATGCATGGAAAGAGAGGAGGAATTGGGAGGACATTCTCTCATCTCCTTTCTGTGTCTCTTCTCGCTTATCAAATTCACCAGGCATTAGCAGAAAAAGTGCTGAGCGCGCACGCATTTTGCATGCTAAACTAATGTCTCCTGATAAGAAGAAGAAAACTGCTTTTGATCTGAAAAGGGAAGCAGAAGAAAAACATGCACGGGCTATGAGGATCAGAAGTGAGCTGGAGAATGAAAGGGTTCAAAAGCTTCAGCGCACCTCAGAAAAACTAAATCGTGTAAATGAATGGCAGGCTGTACGCACTATGAAGTTACGAGAAGGAATGTATGCTCGCCACCAGCGTAGTGAATCTCGACATGAAGCTTTTCTAGCTCAAGTTGTGAGGAGAGCTGGTGATGAAAGCAGTAAGGTTAATGAGGTTCGTTTCATTACTTCCTTGAATGAAGAAAACAAGAAGCTTATGCTGCGTCAGAAACTTCACGATTCAGAGTTGAGGAGAGCTGAAAAGCTTCAAGTGATAAAAACTAAACAAAAAGAGGATATGGCTAGAGAGGAGGCTGTTTTAGAACGCAGAAAACTTATTGAAGCTGAGAAGTTACAGCGTCTTGCTGAAACACAGCGAAAAAAGGAAGAGGCACAAGTTAGAAGGGAAGAGGAACGCAAAGCATCAAATGCAGCACGTGAAGCAAGGGCAATCATTCAGCTTCGGAGGAGGGAGGAAAGAGCGAAAGCACAGCAAGAGGAAGCTGAGCTGCTGGCACAGAAATTAGCTGAGAGACTTAGTGAAAGTGAACAGCGTCGCAAATTTTACCTGGAGCAAATACGGGAGAGAGCTTCTATGGATTTCAGGGATCAATCTTCACCTTTAATGCGCCGATCAATGTATAAGGAGGGTCAAGGTCGAACAACACCAACCAATAGCAGTGAAGATTATCAAGTAAACAATGTTACAGGGGCAGGAAGTTCTACTCTTGCTGCAGGAAAAGCATTGTTGCAACATTCAATGAAACGGCGGATTAAAAAGATTCGGCAAAGACTTATGGCTCTCAGATATGAGTTCACCGAGCCTCTAGCTAGTTCTGAGAATACTAGCATTGGGTATAGAATGGCTGTGGGAACTGCCAGAGCAAAATTTGGGAGGTGGCTTCAAGAACTTCAAAGACTTCGGCAGGCAAGAAAAAAAGGTGCCGCAAGTATTGGTCTAATAACAGCTGAAATGATCAAGGTACTCATTTCCACTGTAGAGCAAGATGGTATTATGACATTTCAAACTTTGATCATTTATACTGCTGTACCATTGTGCTTGTATTTGCTAAAGGTGGTGGAAGTTACTGTACAGTAGGACATCAATTAAAAGTTGCTATCCTGATCAATTCCTACTGTAACATTTGTTTTGGTGGACATTGTTTAATGGCTGTTTCTTTTTTCCCTTTTCTGTTAGTGGGAAGTTTTGAGGGAATTTTTTCTGTTGAATTCTAATTTATTGCATACAATTTTTTATCAATCAGTTTGTGGAGGGTAAGGATCCTGAGCTGCAAGCTTCTCGACAAGCTGGTCTGCTTGATTTCATTGCTGCTGCTCTGCCTGCCTCTCATACATCAAATCCTGAAACTTGCCAGGTCACCATACACCTCCTGAAACTTTTGAGGGTGGTACTCTCAGCGCCTGCAAACAGGAGTTACTTTCTGTCACAGAATCTCTTACCCCCAATCATCCCCATGCTGTCTGCAGCCCTTGAGAATTATATAAAGATTGCTGCATCTTTAAATGTCCCTGGGAGCACCAACTTGCAATCAAGCAAAACATCAGTTGAAAATTTTGAATCAATCTCTGAAGTTCTCGATAACTTCTTGTGGACTGTTGGGACAGTTATTGGTCATGCAAGTTCCGATGAACAACAAGTCCAAATGCAAGATGGCTTGCTAGAGCTATTGATTGCATACCAAGTTATTCATCGACTGCGGGATCTTTTTGCACTTTATGACAGGCCACAGGTGGAAGGATCACCATTTCCTTCTTCTATTCTCTTGAGTATACATCTATTGGTGGCTCTAACATACAGACCTGGAACCAATAGTTCCATTAATTGGGAATCTTCTCCAGTCAAGACAGTGCTGAGATTTGAAAATCAAGAGGCCAAGCCCGTAGAAAATGCTGATTTTCAGTATTCCTCAGCAGTTGTGACTTCTGAAGATTATAGACCTACACTATTTGTACTAAATTGTAGCACAGTTGTATCACCTCCAAATGTGTCAGATGATATACACATAGATGAGTCCTGTAATATAAATGAAATTAAGGAGTCAGTATCCCTTAGCAAAGATGGTGAACAGAAGCCACATAGTTCTGTTGAGTTGAATATCGCCAACACAAACACAAGAGATGGTCAAGATGAAGCTCAGAAAAATCTGATTGAGGAGAAGGATGAGAAACAGTTTGTCAGTGATTGTGCAGAGCACAAGAATAATGTCATGTTGAACATGAAGGAACCGGTAGCTTTTCTCCTTTCTGCCATATCTGAAACTGGACTAGTCAGTCTTCCTTCTCTGTTGACAGCTGTGCTTCTTCAGGCAAACAACAGATTAACCTCGGAACAGGTAACTTGCTGTCAGCTACAAAAATATTTTTATGGCATATCCCCTCAGTTTTGCAGCGATCAATTGACTGCTCTGAGAATGTTAGTGTTTCTGCTCTTACGTTCATGTTTGTGACCAGAGCATTTTATATGTTATATCCCCTCAGTTTTCTGTTGTCTAAAATGCCCTCTAAGCTTTGGCCGGATGCATTCTAGCCATGTGTCATGGAGTTGATTGTTCATACCTTAGCATCAATATAGATATTTACCTCTTATCTTTATGATTTGTTATTGATGAACCCTGAGCATATTTCCAGAAGAGTTCCATCATTTGTTTGTGGATTAGTAAGAAACTCTAAGAAAAAACAATATGAGAACGCTTTTGGAATCAAGAGGCTTTAAGTTTAGAATCTGATCACAATGGAATGAGACTTTCCTTGTAAAATCAGATTTGAGAAGTGATTTTTAAGTATTTCCCTTCAGGCCTTGAGCCTTCAAAAAGAAGGGCTGTATATGACCAGAACTAGTTCTGTTTTGGAACTTGTTTATTGACTGGAACTTATGCATGTCAAGTTTCTTACACTAGATCATTGCTATGGTTCTACTAAAGAGAGATCCTGTGCACCAGGGAATTTGGAGTCAATTCTATCCTTCAGCATTTTTCATGAAGTATTTGCTCTCAAGATTCCAACCTCCACCTTCATACTTGCAACTTGGCAATGGCCCCTGCATCTGGTGGTTTATACTACCAGAATTCTTTTTTCTAATTAGTGTTCTGTTAAGGCTGATCTTGTAATAACGCTCACTGATTAAGCATTGTACAAATTACATATGTTCCATTGAACAAAAGTTTTGATATTCTTCTTTCTGTTTCAGGGCTCATATATCCTTCCATCTAATTTTGAAGAGGTGGCAACTGGGGTGCTGAAGGTTTTGAATAATTTGGCCCTTTTAGATATTGTATTCATGCAGAGAATGCTGGTAAGTTAGTTTCATTTTTCAACTGACAGATTAGATAGATGAATGGTGACTTCTCAAAGAAGCATTGATTCTTTAAATATCTAGACCAATTTGCAATGTGCATCTTTTTTGTTTTCTTTTTCATGGGATTGGAGGAAAATTGCTCGTGCCTATGGGTGTCATGGAATTATGTTTCCATGAATCGCAGCTTTAACTGTGTTTTAATGAATTTCATGTCTTGCCAGTTTTTCCTTCATAAATCCTTTTTGTTTTCCCCTTCTTTATTACTTTCCTTTTGATCTACTTGTTTTTTTTTTTCACACATGGCATCTTAATTACTTGACACTATGGGCAGGAGGTAGTTTGTCCCTTTTTTCCCACTAATCTAAAGCAGCACTATTTTCCGTTAATTCTTCACAGGCTAGGCCAGACCTGAAAATGGAATTTTTTCATTTGATGAGTTTTCTTCTTTCTCATTGCACCAGCAAATGGAAAGTAGCTAATGACCAGGTAATTTTATGCATGTCATTGTTTTTAATTCAGGAACATATACAGAAGATCTCCATGTTAGCTCGCAGCAATTTAAAATACAAGAGGGATGCAAAACCTGCTTAGTTTATAAACAAGAATCTGTCTGGAAAGCATGATGGTATCTGTATGAGCGACCAGCTTGGATATAAATATGAATCAGTGGTCGAGTGAAAGAATCCGAGAACATAAAAAATGGAATGTGTATTGTAGAATGAGAAGTGATCAATAATTGGTCTTTAAACAACATATTCTGAAGCAAATATTGTGAGATGAGCTGGGAGGGTGGATGTGTTGGGATAAAAAAGCATCAATCTCTAAATTTTTTCTGATTATTGTATGAATGTAGATGAAAATAATCAGTATTTGGGGACATTTTACAGTAAGCTAAATGCTTCTCTGCATTTTGTGCAATTTGTCTTAGGTTGGGTTTCTTCTGCTTGAATGCCTTTCGCTTCTTGGTTATTTTGCCTTGTTCCACTCTGAGAATCAAGCTGTTCTTCGATGGGGAAAAAGTCCCACCATACTTCACAAGGTCAGTGAAACTAATGAATATCTTGTTTTCTGTCAAGTTATTTGTGGATAAAATCTAATTGGCTAGCTGGAAGAAGACAGATATGCGATCTGCCATTTGTGTTCTTCAGTGACACCGAGCTGATACCAGTTTTGGCCGGCGCACTAGTTGCTGCCTGCTATGGGTGTGAACAGAACAAATGTGTGGTTCAGCAAGAATTGAGCATGGATATGCTAGTTTCGTTGTTACAATCTTGTAGAAATGTTTCGCCAGCAATGCGATCCAATCCAATTGTAGAAAATCTGCCAACAGAAGATGCAAATGAAAGTAATCAGCAGATTTCTGAACTTAAAAAATCATCTCAAGGGGACATTCTTCAAAGATCCAACCGGTACAATTCTAGAAGCATGCGGGTCTCGACGGGGAAAGCTGGTACTTTTGGAAACAGCATCAGAGGTGGCAAGATGAGAAGCCAGAGAGATGGCAAAACAACAAAAACTAGTGAAGAAATGGCTTTGAAACACAATCCAGTAGCTCCTCAAACTTCCATGATGCTGCATTGTAGATTCCCTAGCAGCTTCATGGACAGGGCAGAGCAATTTTTTACAGCAGGGATGACCAACGTGGCAGATGAAGTTTGATGAAACTATGGGAGCACTCTTGGTACTGGCATTTGTCATTGTCTTTGAAGCACCCGGTGATAAGTTATGAAGCGAAAACATACTTTTGTATCAGAAAATGTGGCTGGCAGAGCGGTCAGAAACCATAAAAAAAAAAAAAAAAAAAAAACACACGATCAGCTGACCTGTGTCTTCTAGGGCATGAGTTGTTATCAGAGTATCCATCTGTTTCTAACAGAAGGCCGAGGCATGACAAAAAGCCAGATATATTTATTAATGTAAAATCACACTTTCATATATATAGTAGTTTCATCATAGAAGCTCCATGCCAAGTTTCGTGAGATGTATGAATCATAATAATTGATCTGCAATATCACTGGCCCACGGAACGTGTTGTTGTATCATTACATAGTTGAACTTCACGTGTTTTTGGCAAGGTTTTCCTTTCTGCGCTGTGCATTTATTGCAGAGACAGGACGGTATAGCAAACTGGCTTCTAACAAGTGATGCGGACCGGCTCCTGTGTCGTGTGGATTGCTTGAACATCCATAACCACTCTCTTCAGCAATCAATTTTTAACCTATGATTGATGACTCTCTTTTTCCCTTCTAACCATAAAACAAGAAATTTCAAATCATATAGCGTGCCCATGTTTGTTTTTATCTCACACAATAGCTCACAAGACAAGGGACAGCCGCCACGGATTATATTAGCTTTCAGCATTGAGACTCTCAAAGAGGAGAAACGATGGCATCCGCGAAACAGATGCTGCCATTGTTAATACAACGCTGCTGATGAGAATCAACCATTTTTCCATTTCTAGCCCCCCCCCCCGGTTTAGGATGTTGGTTTGTATGCAGATGCTTTAGTGAGTTTCTGCCACTAACTATTCTCTCGCTTTGAAAGTGATGTGCTTGATTTATCAATTTTAATTTTTGATTTCATGTTAGTTTATTTTATATTTTTCTCATTTATTTATTCATATTTGTATTTATATCTATACATAAGAAAAAGAAATTCATGGAATTTTTGGATTGAAAACTTAGCATTCAATCCTTGAATTCTAAGCCAAAATATTATCCTTAATTAAACTGGGGCTAATGGTATTAAAAAAGCCTATTAAATAAAAAAATCTATCTTCGATTTGTGTACAAGTTTTAAAAATAAAGGAAATAGAGAAAATTTCAGTAAATTTTGATAAATCGAACATAACTTTCTTTATAGAGATCTAAAATAAGTGATCTTGGTGTCAAGAGAAAGCTATGCGAGATATCTACAACTTTTATATTTATGACTTTCTTAAAATAAATCGATATGAAAGAGAAAATAGAGCTAGAAACTAGAGGTTAAAAATCTATCAATTTTAAAAAGAAAATTAGAAAACAAATAAAAGAAGATTTTGGATCAAAGAACTAGAGGAAATCAAAAAAGAGACCACGACCATTGAAAAAAGAGAGAATGAAAAAAAGATATAAAAGAGATCAAGAAGATATGAAAAAAAAAATAGAGCTAGAAACTATATGTTTTTTTTTACCATTAAAAATAGAAGAGAGGAGACAACGAAAAGCAGCACACTGCAAACAAAAACATGTTAGTGTTTTTTCAACTAATTCCAAGCAAAAAAAAAAACAATTTCCTCGTTAATGTCATTTTATGTATTTTGATAAGAACATAGTTTATTTCAAAATCATTATGAACTAAATTTTATTTTTGATGTAATCTAATTTTAATTACACAATTTAAATTTAAATTTATTTTATTTCTATTTTTATTTCATTTTTTTCATATTTGGCATTTTTCCTTGATTTTATTTCCTATAATTTTCTTACTAATTATTATTTGATCATTTGAATCATAATAAAACTATATAATCATTTATAATTTGAAGCTTTCAAGATTAAATACCAAAAAATAGACATACTTTACCATGACTAGTATAATTTTAGACTAAAAAATATCTTAACTTGATAAATCTTCGAATAACTTAATTTACATAAAGACATGTTAGAATCATTAGAAGGAGACAAACATTGAATAACAAAAAGATCTTTTCATCATATTCATGAAGATTTCAAATTTTATAATAAAAAATAATAAATTACATGAAATTAACTATGTGAAATCAAAAACTCTAGATTTATATAATTAATTTATATTTGATGTTATAGTTCAATATGCTTTTCTCTTGAAAATATATTAAAATAAATTTTTTTTATTTTTAACATCAACATATCTAAATCATTAAAAAATACTAAAAAAATTATCAATTTAATACTTTTTTAAACTAAACACACTTTAAAAACATATCCAAACTCGGTTTCAAGACCTTCCCAAGAACTTTTTAAAAAAATATATAGCACCACGGAGCCAGCTTCTTCCGGTCTTCCCTTCTACGCCTGGTCATTTTGTCAAGACAGATGCTTCATTACATTTCTAAGAGCTCTTCTTCATATCTTCACTTTCAGGATCTGTGCTTTGTCCTCTAGAGTAGGCACTTCCAGGAACCTTGACTAAGAGGTCATCAACTAAATCCTCCTCTTGCATTTGAGGATGCCCTTGGCCCTGAAATTTATTAGTGCAGATCTGTCTGTATTAGCACATAAGTAAATATATTTTTATCAAGAGGTCTGCAAGAAATACGAGGAAAAATGAAAAAGCATCACAGCAAGTAAACCGAATAATAGAATAGGAAGCCCTGAAGAATAATGACCAGAACAAAACTACAGTATAAGGAGCATAGCACTGTGAATATTGGAAGAATTATGGTATATACCAGGGCCAAGCAGGTCTAGAGAAACGGGAAAAGAAAGCAAAGTCACAATGAGGACATTATGACTCGTAAAAGGAGGGAACACGCATTTATGATACAAATAAACTTCAGTTTATAAGTTCATGATGAGCCAGTGAAATATTCTTGATTAAAGTTCAACAATTTGACCTTCAACAGTGTTCACAAGATTACTGACAGTACAGATTAGGTAAGGTAAATGAGGAAAGACATTAAATTGTTAGAACTCTACCTTCCTCAACGTAGGTAAAAATGTCAGCCCATTTCCTAAGTCATTAGATACTTTTTCCTGCTTTCCCTTGTATACCACCCCATAATCACTAAATATATTTTCTAATTTTAAAAAAATAAAGCAGAAAAAAACCAAAATGTGAAAAGATCTTTGCAGTTTTGTAACAACGGATTATTCAACCATATTATTACCCTATCTTAAATGACGTGGAAGTGAGATTCAGTATTTAACAACCTCAGCGCTATCATGATATAAAAAAGAGTCCCAAGCACTCTAAATTTACCTTCACATAAGTCGAAGTCTCTTCTTCCATACATTTGATGTCATTCATGATGACTTCTAGTTGCTTCCTAGCCTTTTCCCTAGTTGAGCATCGTTCAGCACGTTGGGCTGCAGTAACATTGGAATGGCATGCCACACAAAGAGTCCTCATATTCTCTAGTTTGCATTCACCTATGAAAATTATACAAAGCATACTTCAAAACAAGATTAAACAGTGAAAAGATTGGGAGGAATTTCTAGTCTTAGACTAAATGAAGAATCCACACGGTTAATAATGAGCTCTTTTGAGTGGATAATAATTTGATTTTCAACTCCTGACATAAATCACAGCTGGGCCAAACTAATTTTTTGCAGTAAAAAAAATAAAACCAGCTTCCTTTTTTTCCTTGTGAACAAAATGATAAAAACCCCTTTCAGGATCTCAATAGCTGACACGTTCTGCACATCCGAAACTGCAGAGTTTTTTATTCTTCGTAATTTTTCATCCTTTTAACTCCCCTAATGATTGTTATCAATTAAGCGCTATTGAATAATGACTCATGATGATAGCAGCAAGTTCTGCCAGAGTCCAATGATACCGTGACAGATTAAAATCCAGCATTGATCAGCAGCTGGCTCATCAAGGTCCTGGTTGACACACTGAGATAACCACGTGACATATGTGATGTATTATAAAAGGTCATTTGAAAAGATCTTCAACATTGGCATACCTCCACCACGGTAAACAGGAACAATATGGTCTGCATGCCATGCATTGCCCTCAGATGGATCATTGGCAAGCTTATCGAGCCTGCAGATGTGAAACATTAAAATCACTTGGTTTCAGAGCAGTGTTTACGATTTTAAAGCGCAAATACAATACAATGAAAGAAACAACAAAAAAATAAAACTACTATTTTGCAATGAAAAAATGTCATGGTCAACACTTGATCAATCTTGCATAGCACAGGTTCAGACTTCAATCTTTCAACTTAAAAGTCGAGTTTCCTTTGCACATGAGCTTATCATTTAGCAACAATGCCTACAATTTGTAAAGCATAACACAGAGTGTCCATCAACCTTTAATCAAAACAGAAACTCCCAACGAAGAAGATGCAGCAAACCACTCCCACTGTCCCTATCTGTGTATCCACCTTTACATTTTGGTATGTCCCAAAAGATCTTTCTATTTTGTACTATTAATGTAAGAATTTTTTTAATCTCCCACTTCACCCAATAAAATTTAAAGTTGAGGCTATTATTTGCACTTTAAATTTAAATGATAAAGCTAGTCAAAGGGCAATGATGAAAATTGAATGCAATCTCACTACATAAATAATATAATGCAATGCCACCTCAGAAAGTTGGAAGTTCAGAGTTAGACACTTAAATTGGGAAGGAGTGAGCAAAATAGTAAACATCAGTTGAATATCTCCAAATTCATTTAACAGAAATAAAAAACACTAGGTTCGGTTTTTTAACTTACAATTTCTTCTGACTTGCCACATTTGGCGCTACTTCCTCAATATACTCCCGTCGTCTCTCTAATGATAAAGGTTTGATGGTCCTCACAAGTTGATGACAGTCTAGCTGGCAAATTGTGCAGACACCATGTTCTATTTCAAAAAGCTCCTGGAAATCTAAATTATGTTAACTGAAAAAATTATTGTGCTAGAGTGAGTAACAAGGAACAGGATAATAGAAGGCAATCAAATCTCCATTATGAATGGTGCAATCCATATCGCGAACAATAAAACTGAGATACATGTTCTCACACCAAAATGAATAAACAAAGATAGAATAATGAGAACAGAAAAAAAAAAAAGCCTATCAGCTTGATTTTAATTAATTTTAATGCCAGTCCTTACCTGCCGGAGGGATCTGCTACTAGTTCTTAAGCGATATTCTTCACAGCAGATGAGATTGCAGAATAGATCCTCAAAATACACAGGTGTTTTGGCATTGCTGCCCCTGAAAGTGACAGTTAATTAATATTATTCCAATAAATACAATAAAAAGAGACAAAAGAAAGGGGTGCAAGCTGCAACCTACAAAGAATACAAAAGATGCACCAAAGGTTAAAAGAGAGGGGAAAAAAAAGAACAAGAAAAATACTCAACCCATTAAAAGAGAATATAAATAAAATCCCAACAAATAGTTACATCAAAAGATGATAAATCTGGACTTACTTGCATGGCATTTGACAGAGTTTACAGAGTGGCTCATCCATCAAGGTCCAACCCTGAGTGTATTGCTTTTCCTTTTGGCCATAGCTACTTGACAGATGCACCTTTTTCAAAATGGCATTGGATGGTAAAGGATGGCTGATCTCACCCAATGGAGTAAGGCGTCGCTTGCTTCCACCCTTCAGCAGTCCCTATTACAGAGTTGCATAACCGTTACCCAAACCACTCAATTCATTGGGGGGGGGGGGGGATGATGAATCAGAAGCGTAAGCATACCCCAATTTTGTGGTTAGTGCTTTCATTTAAGTAGCACAACTCAACACGTAGAGGGAGTTGCAAAGTCTTTCCACGTAATTTCCTTCTTTCAATAGGCCTTAGTGCATTCCACTCTTTAATAAATGAAAGAAGAGCATGCCTGGAAACTGGATTTCCCTTGAGAAATTTAAAATCTGTTTCCTTGCTATCATTAGCTGCTGGTAAATTAAGTGACTCGAGTTCTTCTGGTTGGAAATTCTCATAAAGTGGCTGTGGTCTTGAATCTTTCCCCAGAATGCAGGAATATAGGTGAATCCTTCCAGTATATTTACTTACCTGAACAAGAAGTCAATTATTTAAATTAGTTTTTCAACATGGGTTCTGCATCTTCCTGAAAGGATGCTTGTAAGTAAACCATATTTCACGCGAAAACAAGGATAGCCCATAACTAATCAGGCAGCTTTTGAACTACAATATTAAAGTATAAATGGCATGCAATTGCAATTGCTGAAAATCAGATTGATGCCACAGCATTAGAGTGAATAAACAAGCAAGGAAATCTGAATGACCAAGTTCATAATTGTACCTCAAAGCGTAGAGAATATACTTCGTTAGACCAGCATTCATCAGCTTCATTTTGCTGAGCAAGTTCACTGTCATTGGTTTCTGTTGTTTGGACACAAAGTTTATTTTCCTGCAATTAATTTATAAGTGATTTCCTTTGCATAAACTAAAAGGAACAGAGACATAGTAACCTATTTCTGAAAAAGACCAAGTCTTATGCAATAGGTACCTTCTCTGATTGATCATTGCCTTCATGTCCCTCAGATGACTCAGAAGAAGAAACTCTGCTAGAACTTCTAATCTCAATTTCTGAAATCCCTTCTAGGTTTTTATTTGCAACAGAATCCTTGTCTGTTACATTATCCAAGACCATAACAGCCTGTTCTTCCAACAAAATTCAAGATTTAGCCCATGGAAAGAGAAAATATAAATGAACATACAATAAGAGATGCTAGAAGATTTGAACCTCATTCGAAAAACAAGAAAATTTCTAATTTCTAAGTTATACCCCAAGATTAAGATCATCTGTTTGAAATGTGCTTCCAATCAACATTACATTCTCTTCATCGTCCGTTTTGAATGGCTGTGAATCCCACACTGAGCCAGAGTCTGGCAACTTAACTTGAACTTCAGAACTTCTCCTAATCCCTTTGTCAGATTTTCCAAAATAAGAAATTCTTTCAACCTGACAAGATAGATTAATGAAGTTCAATCGCCTACAGAAAATGACTAACCAAAAACCTACTTAATAAATAATAAAATAAAAGACTAAAATAAATACCATCTCCTAAAATTCCACTGAACATGTCATCATGTCTAGCGATCTGATACAGAACAGAAGCAATACTGTCTATTCAAGATCATGAAACACGGCAACAAAGTTAGCCCTGGTCAACCAGAGCAAAAGATACCCAAGACTCCCAGGACAAAGCAGGGGAGAAAAATAAAACACCAACAGTTCTGACTTTGGAACCCAGGAAGAATGGGATGTTGATGATGGATTTCACTGATGTGGGTGATTTGACAAATGTATGACTACCAATTCAAAGTTTTTTAAAGTCATTTTTAAAAATTTACACAACCAATGAAACTAAATATACTCATAAATCCCCAATTAACTAATTTGCATAAAATATATTTGATTTGCTTTGCAAGTATCAGGACTAAGATTCACCCAATCTGCTCAAGCAAAATAATAACTCCAGAGCTTCTTATAAATTGCAGCATGACAATACATTTCCAATCACTGGGAAAAATCCAAGTTCGGATAAGATTTACAGCAAGAAGAATATTAATAAAGGTTTAGCATAAATAATTCAGACCAATGACTCAAATCCATGATGATAGCTATTAGTGTAAATTGAGCTTGTCTAGATGAATTTAGAGTGCTAGGATTAGAGTGGAGAAAAAGGTAAGAAGTGATACCAAAATTTCTGGAACTGCATCATATTTTCCATCCGTAATAGATGAGACACGATGCAAACTCTTGTTTAAATTTTGCCAACATGTTTCGTCCATAGTGTCCTGCAATATGACAAATCTTTTCATGCATACAAAAGAGATAAATGTCTTGACAACCTAAAGCCCTTTTTTTTTTAAAGAAATGCAAACCTTAGCACAGAAGATGTAAATGTTAACTGCATTTGATTGCCCTCGCCTGTGAGCTCTGTCCTCGGCCTTCCAAAATGAGTTTGGAGGAGGTCAGGTATCAAAAGTCACAAGACCAATCCAGGGAAAACCTCAGAAATAGGCAACTAGAAAAAAGGGCAAAGGGAAACATGGAGCATGCTTGGTTGTGCAGATGCATTGTCCTCTTAAAAATAATTATTAATTAAACTGATCAAAGAAATTTTATCAAGAAAATTAAGAAATATAAACCACCACAAGGAGGGTAAGAACTGCATGTAGTACTAATCTACAGATTAGTTTCTCACCAATAAAAATTTCAAATGAACCTGAATTCTGATTTAATTTTTATTTTTTGCTGCAGAGAACAGAAAATTTCACAGGATAACTGGGTCTGAACAGGATACTTGAGACATGTCCAGGAGATTTATACCAAAGCATATTTTTCTTAAAAAAAAGTCTTGAAAAGGCACCTTATGGCTAAATTAGAACCTAAATAAGTGTACAAAATGAATATGCCCTTTTCAGGTTTAATTGAATTGAGAGCATAGAGGTTTTGCTCATACAGAGATTCTTATTAGATTTGACAATAATGAGTAACAGAAAGCTTTTGATTATACCCGTATGTTTGGTTTTCAAGCTTTTCTTTTTCTTTTTTTGTTCGAGGAAGTGGATTGGGCATAGTTCATTTTCTCACTCCGTTACGCTTTAATTCAAAATATAAATTTAAAGTTATAAATCACACTTCTATCAGTCTCAGTTAGCTCCTGATAGTAAGAAACTGCATAACACTGTATTTAAAATATTTTTTCAAAATTCATCAAACACAAATTTAATGCCCTTTATTATTAAAGAAAACAGTGAACACATTAATAAGACAAAACTGTGCCATCAGAAAAGCAAAACAGCACAATGCCAAGGTAAACAAATAGTTTAGTATCAACTCATGAATTTGTCAAATCATGCTGCACATTGAGAGCATTACCATTTCAAAATGTTGCAAATTTCGAACTCTTTGTTATAAATATTCCAATACTGTCATTTCTTGTCTCTCCATTTTTCCATATCAATTTAGAGTCTGAATAGCTAAATAAACAGTTTTGAATACGTGTGGCCTTGTATACCTTAATGAATGGTAATAGTAAATCAATATGCATGCATGCTTCATAAATTCCAAAGCTACCATGGTTATTCCATTGAATGGCAAAAGTATCAAGTGATTTCTCAAACATGTTCAGTCAGCTCTCAGGTCAAGAGAATAGTGAAAATAAAGAGAAAAGAAATGGAGTGAAAAGAGGCAAATAGATATTGAACAATTTCAAGAAACATTGTAAAGCCACAAACCAGGTTCCAAACTTCATTATCCTTCTTAGCCATACAATTTACATGGCCAACATAATATATTGTAGCGTCTTTCTTGTAAGTAAGAAGATTTACCATTATAGAACCTTGTCACTAACCTTCTATTTTAATTTACAACAGAAGTGCAAAACTAATGGACAGTAATCTGTCATACCTGAAGCATCAATGATGGAGACTGAGGCAGCTCCAAGAAGACAACATTTTGTGCCGAGGAGAAATCAAGTCCGACACCCCCAGCAGTTATACCGATTATTGCAATCTTAACCTGGAAAACAAAGACACATATCAGGTTGGCTGCATCTTCAGAGTTCAAAAATTCACAATGCCAAATATATGCATTTGTACATGATGACCTCTGCAGGAAAAGGTATATCACAGAACAACAGCACGGCTTTTTGTCCTTAACATGTTCAAAACTTAGAAGAAAAGTATAGAAATTCATGTGAAAAAGAAAATGGAAAAGTAGTGTAGAAAAGTCTGGCACAATCTACCTTTAATAAGAACTTTATAGAGCTCAAAAAAGATTTATATTAATATATAGCAGACAGACAAGGGGAATTGAACAATTAGGTAACTAGACCAAGATTGCATCATAACAACAATTGTTACACAAACCATATATATATATAT
>Ga0307510_10004353_pt1 | contig 16672 bp, 14 predicted proteins | sample 12_EM_MG_FD_207224 | JGI IMG/M metagenome (GOLD analysis project Ga0307510, IMG submission 207224) | Populus trichocarpa ectomycorrhiza microbial communities from riparian zone in the Pacific Northwest, United States - 12_EM | ecosystem: Host-associated > Plants > Roots > Unclassified | place...
CGCCATATTTCCTCTCAATGATCACGTCTTTTAAAACTGCTTGGTTGCTATTATTTGTAGTGTTGACTTTGCAGTTGATATGTGTTGGTGGGAGAAACCACTAGTGGTGGCTCTGATACCAATTGTTGGGGATTCTGCTCCCCCTGCGGAACGGTAGTGTTCATGATCATTGCTCAAAGGAGGCTAAGCACACTAGCACACAATATTTAACGTGGTTCGGCAAATTGCCTACATCCACGGGAGAGATCAATATTATTAGAGATAAATAAAGAATACAACACACGGAGAAGGATCACATCCACTCAACTCCCATCTCTCATTGCTACATAGGGCAGCAGCTACATAGAGCAGCAGCTGCATACAGCAGCAGAGCTGCTGGTGGCAGCCCTTCTCTTTCTTTCTCTCTTCTTCTCTCTTTTGTTCTTGCTCTCTCTCTCATTTTGTGCTGCACTCCTGGTGTCTATTTATAGGCTTCAATGACAGCTCCTCTTGCTTCTTTGTCAACAATGGTGGCTGCCAAACTTACCAAACTTTGACATTAGACAATGGTTGTTGGCTGCCACCAACAACCCACCATTGTAGCCTCCTTCTTTGACAATGTCAAGGGGTTGCAAATGTTGCACCAGCAGCCATCTTCTTTGACAATGGCAGCTATATAATTGGCAATATTCCAACAATCACCCTCTTTGCCATTTATGTGGGTAATTGTCTTCTTGCTTCTTCAGCACATGCTTGCATCCTGCAGCTCTTCCAAGCTTACTATTCTGAGAACATCTTTGGCCAAGTTTACAGGTACTTGCCAAACCTTTCAATCACCAGAGTCATCAAAGCACACCTTTTCTCACACAAAAGGATCACTACAATCAGATGGTCTGTCACATCACATCTGAAGAGTGTTAACGCTTGTCTCTGGGACAACATTCCCCTTCAAGCTTATCATCCATGCTCGTTCTGGAATGATTTATCAAGCCTCACATCAAGGCTTACAACACCTCTTCAAACAGAAATTTCTATTTCCAAGTGCGACAGTCATAGAGTATTTCAATGTGATCACGAGCTCACCACTCTTCCAAGAGTCTACTCATCCCGGAGTTGCGTCTGCCCTCTGTTCCACTCTAGGAACCACGCCTTACTTCTCCGTGAGTCTCCCGATCTTAGTTCAAAGAGTCCAGGTAGCTCTCCACCTTTAACCATGGGGGCAGCCCATTAAAGGTTGATCCATATCTGTCTTTATACTCTGAGTATTACAATGCCATTACCGAGCTTACCACCTTGACAAGAGTCAACTTGTTCCCGGAACCTGCGCATGTCTTCTGCTCATTCCTAGCAGTCGCGTCTTAATGCTCCACAAGTCATCTACTTATTGTCCAAGGCAAATGTTATCTAACTCATTGATCTTTAGCCTAGGGGCATGAAAGTCAATCCTGCATTTGTATCCATACTCATCATAACCACTTCATTGGCTATACACCTGTCCACTCATATCTAGCCATCATATTGGCTTTGAGGCGTTCTGAACTGGGCTCCTTTCATGGCCCTCACACCTTCTCTAAGGTGTCTTCGCCCGTTGTCATAGGGCGGTCTGAACTTGGGCTCATATTGTGGCCCACACACCTTCTGTCTGAGGTGTCTCCGCTTGTCGTCATACGACGGTCTGAACTTGGGCTCATATTGTGGCCTGCACACCTTCTGTCTGAGGTGTTTCCGCTCGTCGTCATGCGGCAGTCTGATCTTGGGCTCATATCACGACCTTCACACCTTCTCTAAGGTGTCTTCGGCTTTCATAGGCGGTCACATCCTCCTTCAGCTGGGATGTATCAAAGGGGCTCCAAAATTATCTACCACCATGTGGACTATGGGAGAGATAACTGCCACTGATTACATAGAAAGAGAAAGTTGTGGTATACTCCTCGCAATCCTCCACCTCGATTTCTATGTTTGGAGCTTCTGTGCCTTTCTGCTTGACAGCTCCACCTACACCAACTCTCTTTGATGTCTTCGTCTTTCATCATAGGCGGTCGCCTTTTATCACAGGCGTTTGCACCCCCTCAATTAGGTGCCTCTGCAACAGCTCTCTTTCCATCCTTGTATGTATTGGAAAGGTCTTCGCCTGTTGTCTTCTTCAAGAGCATAAGAGACTTCCTGTTGTACAACCTTCACACATAGTCTCTGCTCTGAGCTTCATCTGGGAACACTTCTTCTCCTTGCACCTGTTGTCTCATTACAGTACCTTGTTGGATCACGGGTACTCTTGCACAATCTCCGTGTGCCCTCGTGCAATTTCTGTTCTCCAGATTTCTCCATATTTCTTGCTTATGTTTGACAGCAGCTCATCCTGTCACAACACCTGTTCAAGTCAAAATAGGGTGCCAATCTTTATCTCATTGCTGTATTTCTCTTCCATTATCAGGGTCTTCATCAATTCTACCCTCGAGAAATCACAGTCACTGAATCTAACTTCTTTGGAGAAATCACCACTCCATCAGATCTTTAAACATACGGAACTCAACTGTTCCCTTGTGTCGTCGTCTTGCTAGTCTTCAACCGTTTCATTTCAAACTGCTATATATACGAAAATAGTACCATATGGATAATCCTTCAACTAAGCAAGTTCCCAGGAAAGATTGGAGGGGTCACACTGGTCCCGCTTAAAACCCAATCTCCTAGACAGAACTTCTTACGCCATATTTATCCATCGTATTGTCTTTCCGTATATACAACTATTTGCTAGCTTTGTTGCAGCTTTCCTTTACAAGCGATCTGGAATATCCTGGTTTTATACCTGATTTCTCAAGATCTGGCGAGACTACCAGTGCTTAGATTCGTCAAGATTGGTCTTCATCAATTTCCACTCTCCACCTCAAATCATCCACATAATCGGGTGTCCAGAGTGTCCCAATTTTGCCTTCATTCGGCAAATAAAAAATCTCTCTATTTAGCAGTTCAACACATGTAATTGGGTAAACATGTGCACCTTCTTCTTCATCATCTCCATCGACCACCATGATTACCTTTAGATGCCTCCTAATCGGGCAATCTCCTTTTGTTAATTCACCACCACCATTTTTGGTCACAATCTCAATGATCGGACCATACCATTACATCCGGAACGATCAAATTAGCTGGAAACAAGTCTGAAATCGTCCAAATCGCATTTCCGACGACTAAGATTTGATCAAAACAATTCTGGCCTGATGAGCGGCTCATATTCAATCTCAAATCCGGTTGCACGTAGGATCAACTACACTGGATCCTATCCCCCGGCTCGCGGCTCGGCTCCACTCGGCTCGGCTCCTCTCAGCTCGGCTCAACTCATTTCGGCTCGTGGCTGATGACGTGTCTGGTGGGTCCCACTATGCTGACGTGTCAACTGACTGGTCACTGACATGGCATGCCAACTGTGCATGCTGACGTCACAATTATGTCATGCTGATGTCATCCTTATCCGGGTCAGTCTTATGGGTCGGGTCATCTGGTATTCGGGTCGGGGTTGCCATTCGGGCGAAGAAGACGCGTGGCTCGCGTGTGGCGCGTTGGTGCGCGTGGGCAGCCTCCTCTCCGGCGCGTGTTGGCGCGTGCGGGCATGTCCCACGTCAGAATTTTGCACCATTTTCACCAGTGGCTTCGTCTCTTCCTCCTCTACACAGTGGTATGGTCAAAACACAATTTTGACAACTTTCATTTTTGAGTAAAAATCAAACAGCACTTTAAACCATAAGCTCTGATACCAATTTGGTGGGAGAAACCACTAGTGGTGGCTCTAATACCAATTGTTGGGGATTCTGCTCCCCCTACGGAACGGTAGTGTTCATGATCATTGCTCAAAGGAGGCTAAGCACACTAGCACACAATATTTAACGTGGTTCGGCAAATTGCCTACATCCACGGGAGAGATCAATATTATTAGAGATAGAGAAAGAATACAACACACGGAGGAGGATCACATCCACTCAACTCCCATCTCTCATTGCTACATAAGGCAGCAGCTGCATACAGCAGCAGGGCTGCTGGTGGCAGCCCTTCTCTTTCTTTCTCTCTTCTTCTCTCTTTTGTTCTTGCTCTCTCTCTCATTTTGTGCTGCACTCCTGGTGTCTATTTATAGGCTTCAATGACAACTCCTCTTGCTTCTTTGTCAACAATGGTGGCTGCCAAACTTACCAAACTTTGACATTAGACAATGGTTGTTGGTTGCCACCAACAACCCACCATTGCAGCCTCCTTCTTTGACAATGTCAAGGGGCTGCAAATGCTGCACCAGCAGCCATCTTTGACTCTCACATGGCAGCCATCTTCTTTGACAATGGCAGCTACATAATTGGCAATATTCCAACAATATTTTGAAGTTAATATCATGCCAATTAACCGCGCATATTTTCGGATGCCATTCGAATCAACATCAATACAAGGAAGCACTCCTGTTCCATCAGAATCATAGGCTAGGAAACCCCTTAATTAGCTCAATCTACAGTCAAGAAGCCTATCCAAATTGGAAAAGGAAACTAGGCCCACCACCACCTAATGCCAAAAACTTGCCTTTCCAAGAGAAGTTGTGTGGATGAGCCCTGGATGTTCAAATTCCATGTCGGCAGGATTGAAAATAGGAAACAGATGTGTGCATGATTGAATGTCAACATAATACAGAGTAATAACTGTTTAAATGGCTCATGATATACCCGAGATTCCTAATCCTTTTGTTGTCTCAATCTCCACAGGACGGCAAGATTCAAAGGACAAAGCGCTTTCGCATACAAGTCAGAAATAAGAAGGCAATTAGAAAAGGAAGGTTACAGGATATGGGGGAACGTTGGTGACCAATGGAGTGATCTGCAAGGAGAGTGTTTGGGGAACCGCACTTTCAAGCTACCAAATCCAATGTATTTTGTTCCCTGAGATTCAGTGGAATTCTTGTTGCAGTGTGTTTTCTCCGGAAATGATCACGAGACAAGACTTGTAGCATTATTATTATGTTCGCAAATGAAACAAAACATAATAAAGTGAAATAAATGGCACAAGATTTTAGCAAATGAAGTTACTTTTATTAGCCTCTGAGCAGTATTTGAACAAAGATTAGTGCTTCAAAAATGATCAAACGTAATCATGATGAGAACATTAATCATGTTTTCAGAAATTGCAAAAAACCAAAACTAGAAATCCCAGTAAGAAAGCCTGAAACCACATATATATAAAGGTAAAACAAGCAAACGTGGGGCATGGACTTCAGAATTAAATGAAGTTTTACCATGTCAAAACCAGTTTCATGTTGAAAACTAAATGCCCTTGTATTTATATGGAGTATATAAATTCTGTATACAATGCCCTTGTATATGGAGTATATAAGGTAAGCTATCCAATAATTATTCTAAGCACAAACCTTTTCCTATCTCAACATTTCGAGCTCCTCTGCTGCCTCCTTGGTGTTCAACATATAGAGAGGCAGAGCGAAAGACTTCCATTGCAAGCCTGGTTTTGATAAGAAAAGGAGGAAGACGAAGAGACTGCTGCAGCAAACAGTGATCATCTGAAACATGGACGGGCTCTCAGGTCGAGGAAGAAAGTTGGCTAAAAACGCCGTACGTCGACCTTTTTACAACGTCGCAAATAAAACGTGGACGTAGTACCGTTACAAAGCTTCGCTTAAGAGGGAAAATGTTGGATTCATTCAACGAAATTTCGCAGAAAAAAAGGAACATGGCTCGAGGAGGTTTGTTTTTCCTTTTTCTCATGCAATTTCTCTATTAATTATACTCTCCAGCGTTTGGAAAGGCCAAGATATCATAATCTCACTGAACTTAATACAAGAACAAGAGGCGAAGATGAATGTTAATAGATCTCAAATAACCACAGATTGTTTCCTTAGCATAAGGAAGATCACAGATGAATTGACTGTTACTGGCGAGACCTTCATTTGATGATACACTCACATATATTCTTGCTGGGCTTGGCCATGATTATGACTCCTTGGTCATAACTGTTATTATTAAGAAATACCTATGTAAATATTAATAATATCTTTACTTGTCCAAAATTAGCAGAGGTCATATCCCGCTAATTTTGGATCACGGCTTCAAAGCCTTAATAGTAGGAATGATAGCAAGTTGTGGTTATATATACTGTACTGTTTGATCTATGAAATACAACAAACCATTCAGTCACTTATTTTTATGATGGTATCAGAGCAGTATCTAGGTATTTGTCGCTTTCTACATCTCAGCCGCCTTTAATAACCTTGTCCAACCAAATACTGCCAGAAACCAAAAACAACAATTCCAAAAAATCTCAATATGGATTCATCACATCCATACTTTGTTCATCAATCAGATCACCCCGGTCTCATGCTCGTTCCAATAAAGTTGAACGGCACCAATTACCCATCTTGGAGTAAATCAATGATTCATGCTCTCACAGCCAAGAACAAAGTTGGCTTTATAAATGGAACCATTCAACCTCCTTCAGAAACTGAACAACCAACAGAGTATGCTCTCTGGAATCGATGCAACAGTATGATTTTATCATGGCTTGCTCACTCAGTGGAACATGATCTGGCCAAAGCAGTTGTCCATGCCAAACTGTTCATCAAGTGTGGCAGGATTTTAAAGATCAGTTCTCACAAAAGAATGCTCCAACCATATATCAGATACAAAAATCCATCGCTTCTCTCTCACAAGGCACCATGACAGTTTCAGATTATTACAAGAAACTCAAAGATCTCTGGGATGAATTAGAAACACATCAAACCCCTGTCACATGTAATGAGATGAACGCACACAGTGCATAAAAGGAAGAAGATCGAATGATGCAATTCCTTATGGGTCTCAATGACAGTTACAATGGTGTTCGTAGCAACATCCTTATGGTGTCTCCATTACCCAATGTTCGTCAAGCCTATTCACTAGTCATTCAAGATGAGACTCAGCGACAGGTAACATCAGCATCAACAGGATCAATAGACAATTTTTCCATTGCAGCTGCAATTCATAGCAGATCTAACAATATGTTGAATGATTCTACAAACAAACACTGTGAGCATTGTGATAGAAACGGTCACACAATTAAAGAATATCGGACCCTTAAATTTCGTTGCAACTATTGTGACAGGAGAGGACACACTGAGGATCGTTGTAAATTTAAAAATGGGACATGGGTACCCAATAACACAGGAACTCAAGCCAGTAGACACAACCAATCCAAGCAACAACGTCAAGGATCGAAAGGGAACACTAATCCGCGTGGGTCGTTTCCTGCTGCTCACGCAGTAGACATAGCTCCAGTGCATAGGGGCCAGTCACATGGCTTCAGTGCGCCATCCCAGCTAGCCTCTCAATCTAATCTCCTAAATGAGATCTCTGCAGAGCAACTCCAGCAACTAGCACAAGCTGTTTCTATGATAAGTTCAACTCATTCCTCTGATAATAGCAATGCTTATGCTAATGCTGCAGGTTTGGCTTCTTTTTTCAACCCTTCTATAAATTCTGTGTTCACCAAACCTTGAATTTTAGATAGTGGAGCTACTGATCACATCACTTATGACTCCATAATTTTCACTAAAGCTGAATCCTCACAAATTCCGATTGTTAATTTACCCACGGGTTCTTGTGCCCCAATCACTTCCACTGGCACCATACCATTTAATTCAAATATCACATTAGACAAAGTTTTATGTGTTCCATCTTTTCGCCTAAATCTCATGTCTGTCAGCAAACTCACTCATTCTCTAAATTGTTGTGCCATTTTATTCCCCACCTTTTGTGTCTTGCAGGACTTGGCTACGGGGAAGATGATTGGCTCGGGTAAACAGCATGGTGGTCTCTATTACATGTCTCCATTACAACAGACACCTGCCTCATATCAAGTTTCCCTCTCCTCTCAGTTATGGCACATGTGACTTGGACACCCATCTCCCTCTCGTCTTAGACTAGCTTCTCCATTATTGCCTTCCAAAACTATTTCCTTTGATAATAATTGTAGTGTTTGTCCCATGGCCAAACAAACGAGACTGCCATTCCCTCTCAGTTTAATCTCCAATAAAGCTCCATTTGATTTGTTACATTGTGATATTTGGGGTCCACATAAAATTCCCACACATTCAGGAGCACGTTTCTTTCTTACCATTGTGGATGATTTCACTAGGTGCACATGGATTTTTTTATGCAACATAAATCTAAAACCCAAAACCTCCTCAAATCTTTTGTCATTTTTGCTCAAACTCAATTTCATGCCAACATTAAAACCATTCAGGTAGACAATGGATCAGAGTTTTTCTCCATGAGGGAATTTTTTCAGAATCATGGTATTGCATATCAGCGCACTTGTGTTTACACTCCTTAACAAAATGGAGTCGTAGAACGCAAGCATCGTCAAGTTCTAACCGTCGCACGTGCATTACTTTTTCAATCTCATCTACCCCTTATTTTCTGGGGTGATTGTGTCTTGACCGCTGTCTATCTCATTAACTGATTACCCTCTCCGTTACTCTCCAATAAATCACCTTTCGAGTTTTTATACAACTGCCCCCCCTCATTCGATCACTTGAGAGTATTTGGTTGCCTCTGTTATGCAATAATTATCCATCCTATTCAAAAATTTGACCCTCGCGCCACACGTTGTGTCTTTGTTGGATATCCTACTGGCCAAAAGGGTTACAGACTCTAGAATTTAGAGACAAACAAATTCTTTGTTAGTCGCGGTGTTCAATTCTGTGAACATTCCTTCCCTTTCTCTCAGTTTCCTGCCTCATCTACCTCTCAAACTCCTCCACTTTCCTCTGTTTTTTTAAACAACTGGACATCCACGCCCGATATACCCAACCCACCAGTCCATCCACCTAACCCAAATGGCAACCCACCACATGCACCTGATATACCCCCTCTCCTATCCCACCTTCATCCCCCACACACATCCCCTCACATGAGTTGTCCCCACTCGTTACATCCACCCCTACTCATCCAGATTAGCCCATCATTCCCCTTACCCCTCCCTGACAGTCCACTCGTACTAAACATCCTCTGGCATGGCATGCAGACTACCACATGTCCAACCACGTCAATCACTCAACCTTAATGCCTTGTTCTGCATCAGGTACTCGATATCCTCTAAGGTGGAGGACACAACATTGTGAGTGAGGAGGCGGTGTTGCTGTGATGGGAAGGAGACGCAGCTGGAGGCTGATCTGCACCGATGAGGGAAGCTCTGTCGTGTTTGTGTTGATGAGGGAGATCGTGGCCTGTGGCCAGTTGAAGAGGGAAGATCTGTCGGCTGCGGGCTGGAAGGTGGTGCTCTCGGCGGTGCTGCGATGGCTGAGAGAGGAGCAGCTGAGAGGGAGAATAGTTGAGAAGGGAAAGGTCGGGTTTGTTGGTTCAAGGGTGGAAATGCAGAGGTCAAGGAAATGCGGGGGGGCAGTGCAGATGCAGCTGCTCTTTTGGTTGGGATCAGAGGTTTGTCCAGCTGAAGGAAGAAGAAACCGAAACCAGGGAGGGGGGCGCCGCTTCTCTTCTTTTTTGGCCAAGTGGGGGGTGATCGGGTGTTTTGGAAAAGATGGGTTTGTAGGGATAGGGTTTTTTTGTGTTTTTTTTAATGTTTCAAAATTGCCCTCCTTTTATGTGTGTTGTAGAGACTAGTATTTATAGGTAAAAAATTTCTAGGTTTCCAAACTTGGTTCCCCAACTTCTTTCTTTTTGTAATTTTGATTTTCTTATTTTTTTGGATTTTTCTTATCAACATCAACTAGAATGAGAAAAATCGGTGATTTTAAAAATAATGCGTTAAAAGTCAAACGCGTTCTAAAACCTTTGAAAATTTAAATTCTTTTGAGATGATGCTAAAAATAATGCAAATATATTAAAAATGTATTTTTTTGGATTTAAATGTCGTGCCTATCCTGGGCTGTCCGCGATGATTACTCCTCTCGTTGTTTATCAAGCATGAGTGTCCCCCCTAGTGTGGTGTTGCTTGATTCATCATGAATGAGCTTAATCGATCATTCATCTTCTAGATTATCCTGAGAATTGTTCTCTCATTGATTGTGCGCATCGTGCCAACACCCATCAAGATTGTCAATCAGTTATGAACTTGCCTCAAGTTGAAACGATACTCTTCAAGTATATGTTATCACCAGTCTTCTTAGAAACTATCTACTCGTCTAGACATGCATTTCATAGCTTGCAGTACAAGGCTCTTTGTTGAATGCTCAATGTTCTTCTCAAGGGATTCCTCTCAGCTTGTCAAATCATATCGTGAAAAGAAATGCATTGGCATCATCAATGATGTTCAATTTATAACCCATATTCATACAGTGAAGTGCGCCTTTCAGCTCCAAAATAGATGGTCCCACAGTTAGTCTTGGTGGTGTGCATCTTTTTGACATTCATTCAAATGCAATTATGCGATAACATCTGTCATAGCCATAGCCATGTTTCAGAGGGTAACCTAAGATGAAGATATAAAGATGTCCTTCAAGTGCAGCGTTGTTTTCAATTGCTGCTAGAGTTCACTAGATCATGGAATGTTTTTGAACAATATTGCCCCCGGTGTGATCTGAATGTGCTCGTTCATTGATTATCTTTCTTTGAAACACATTGTCCTCCATTCACCGATTCTTCATTTAATGATCTTATTTTGCCCCCTAGCTGAGCTGAATACTGCTTGTTTTTCCTTTTCAAGGTCCACTGTATTGCCCTCAGGTGGCTCAACTTTTCAAGGAGTGTTGAGAAGAGTTGATGTCATTTCTGTTGAGGATTTTGCAGACTCAATCGATGTTCTTCTTTGTTCAACAATCTTTCTTGTTCTTGAATCAAATCTCATATTTCAAAGGTCATGTCTATTCAAGTTTAATTGTTGAAATGAAATCAGAGAGATATCAGTTTTGGAAAAGATCTTTTGAAAATCAAGCTTTCTAGTCAAAGACCCAACACATGTCATTCAATGTAGTCCTTTGATTGTCTTGTATTTTGAAAATAGAAATCGAACCGTTGTAAGATTAATATGGCCCCTTTTTTTTCCATGGTTCTTTGTATCCATTTTAAACTCTGATTTTGGATATATCTTTTTGATGGTCTGTGATGAGGTGATATTTTTGTGAATTTCAAAAACAAGATGCTCAGGCTTTATCAAGAAAGGTTGTTTCTTTTCTTAGCATTTATTTTATCAACATGCATAATAACCAATAGCTTAATTCATGAAGTCATGACCCTTATAGAAAAGCTCTTCCAGTTTTGAGAGCGCCATTTATCGGTTCAGATTGCTTACTTGATCAAAAAGGGCTTTTAAAAGCACGTAATGCAGGTTATGGTTCATAGCTATGAAAGAAAGGGAAATTCACAAGCTCAAAAAGGTGTTTAAGGGTTTCAAAGACTTATGATCAATATCAACTATTCATCAATTCTCTTTCTCTTGTTGTCTTTGTAGAGAAAGTGACATACAACCTTGTTAATCTTAAAGATCATAATTCTCTTAACATAGGTCATAAAGCAAATCCAACTTCTTCCTTAATGAATAATCAATCTACTCATTAGAGGCTTTATCATTGATACCAAAAGACAATGTTTGTAACTCGGTATTTTTTCTAGTATTGACGTTTGGCGTATGCTGTGTCTTTTCTTAATTGAAACCTCTTTTTCTCTTTCTAGACTTGATAGGCTTTCTCCTTCCTTAATCTTTTACTTGCCTTTACGTGTTGGCAATTTCCCCTCTCTCTCTTTTTTTGGTTTTTTTTGTTTTTGTTATTATTTTTTTTTTCATAGCGTTCCTCAAAGTTTTCTTACATGCCTTCAGTCTATACATCCTTTCTTTTAGCCCTCTCTCAATCATTGAACTTTTGTTCAAAGCCTTCCTCTTATCCATTGACTCTAACATTGTCTTCATCTTTGCTAACAAAATCTCTTATTTGTCCTTAGTGTGGGGTGTGATCCTAGTTAGGGTTTCTTTTGAAAAGAAATATTCTATCAGGCTCAAATAAGGATTGCAATGGATATATATCTTTAGAAAGTGAGGGGATATCAAAGATGGCCTTTTCTCATTTCAAGCAAGGTCGGGTAGAACCGAAAAATTTTGACTTCATCCAGTGTAATGATTTGGACTTGTAAGAATCATGATTCGCGAGTCCATAACTACTGAATTCACTACATGTCATTATACATACTGCTAAAATTTAGCTACACGGTGTGTGGTTTAATTTCATGTGTGAGCTCAAAATTTGTTTGGTCACCCCATATCATTTTAAAAAGCATCGAGTCATTTCTGCAACCAAAACAATTTTAAACTTTCAAGATTGATGAACCTAAATCCCATGTTGGAGTTCGATCAAAATATTTTGCCAAAATAAACTTTGAAAGAAATATCTCATTATTTCAGAACAACAAAGAGATAAAGAAAAGACATGTTTCATTCAAGGATGAGATGTGACCCCAAAACAAAATGCAAAATGGCAAAAATCCACAACAAATGATGGACAATTCAGCACCATTCTTGGATCAGCTTTTCTTGCAATATTTGTGTTTGGCCAAGCATTTTCAATCTTTTGTCAATCCGAGGATGTTCTGGTGACAATATGGTTGATGACATCATCTTTCACAAACTCAACTTGCTTTTTGCTCACCATCATCCGGTCTTGATTCTTGAAAACTTTGCAACTATTCAAATGAATGGCCCAAGACCCCACCATGATATTTACATCTCTTGTCTGGATTATATCACCTAGAAATAGTGGTTGTATGGGATTTAATGGAGTCGAGGCAACAAGTCTAGAGTCTGACATATACTGGTAGACAAAGTCGAGTGGCGGAGGTATGTCAATCTTAACAAAGACATTTGAGTAGTTGATGCTACAACAAACCTTGACTGAATCAGATAGACAAGGTTTCTCACCTTGAGTGTCATCTTTCGATTCATCTCTCATCATTGTTCTGGAATCTATGGCACCAATAGAGGGAGTTCTATTATGTTGAAGTTTCAGTCTTCTTCATGTTTTTTAGTCTAGTCACGTCTCTTCTCTCTACTTCTGCATTTTAATTCTTTCATTGGTAGGAGAAAATTGTAGATGATTTGAAACTATTGCATTCCTTCTTGGATTCCTCACTGGTAGAGCCATAAACAGATCTCTGTCGAGAGAGCTTTGGTACATTGAAGTTCAATGTAAAGTCATGTTTTTCATACCAACATCTTGTGTTGCTGGACTGGAATGGAGTTCACAATAGATGTGGCTAGAAAGAAAGCTTCTGCTCATGGTGTGAAAGGCTGACGGCTATTGGGTATCATTGAAAGATGTGGAGTCGGTGAACAATTAACAGTGCAGCTAAACCAAAAAGGAGATTTTCTTTTGTTGATTACTGAAGGCGTTATTGACGTTTATGACTGAAATGAAGGAGAGGTGGGGCCACTTCAGTTTTTATGGCCCCTACCGGTGGAGTGCCGAGGAGAAACAATTCATTATTTTTCCTTGTGTGGGACATGGACTGACAGTGCTTCCACAAGAGGTTGCGCAGACATTCCCCTTCCACTCTTGAAGTTCTGCACTTGTTCAAGCAGATCAAAGAGTCTAGCTACTTCACATTTGATGCTCTCAATTTCCTTTAGACAATGACCCTCTTATCAAACCCCATTCTTTATTTTCCAACTTTTCTCAATCCAGTAAAGAAAACCTCGGGTGAGGGAACCAACTTTTCATCCCGGTGTATGCATGACAAATGTATGAGCATGTAATCTATATAATGAACTCGCCCTTCGAGGGGTGACATATGGTCGTAACTCTTGTATGATGAAACAAGAATCGTGATTCTTGCCCAAACTCTACAATGAAAATTTTCTGAGTGACGGCCATTATGTCACCCACAAGTCTTGAGTTCAAGATGCTTAAAGAAGGGTTTGCCTTGATGTAAATAATGACAGCACATACAACCTAAGGACAGGTTCTATTCATTATGTGAACATGGGTAGGTTTTCTATCTGGTCTCAAATGGGTCTCATATTTGTCTAGTGACGATCTTCGTAAAGACAGTATAGAGGCGTTACAAGAAATGGTTAAGGTACGTATACCCACCATTACCAAGCAGGCACTCAGATATGAGTTGAGTTTTCACGCATCTGAACCCTGATCAATAGTCATAGGGCAGATCGCTAATACCCCACCAAACCTAAAAGCTTGTGTGTGCTTTCAAAAATAAATACAAGTGATGCATGAAACAATTCTAAAAATGGATGGATAAAACAAAAAAAAAAACAAGACAAAAATGCAAAAACTTAAACACATCAAATACACAAAGCTTAGTCCAATATTGTTAGAAACAATACCTTCCCCAGTGGAGTTGTCATTCTGTCGCACGTCACCCGCGTGGCGTCGTTTGGCGATTTTTCATTTCGTTTTGATTGATTCGTTGGGAATCGCCACCTAGTATTTAATTGAGGGCTACTAAGAAACCTAGATGTACTGGTCTTGTCAGAGATTCACGGGTAAGGGACTAGTTGTGGTTAGGGAAGGTATTAGCACCCCTAACGCACCCTACCTGAGGTAAGCTGCTTCGTGGCTTTGATGTGTTAAAGAAGTTTTAAAAATTTTGTTTTTTTTCATTCGATATTAGAAATATGACTTACATGTAAGTTCATAATTCTTGACCGTGAGCAAATCAAAATATTAAATTCTTTTTTATTCTTTGTAATTTTATCATGAAATAAAATAAAACATCCATAAAACAAATACAAACACACACATTCACTTTTACTATATTTTTTCTTTTTTCTTTTTTTTTTCCTTTTTTACATACACACTACAAATTATAAAAATTCAAAAACTAAACAAAAAACAATTTAAAAATTACAAAACAACCCCTAAAAAATCCAAAGCCTCCTGGAATCTGCGGGAACAGTGCTGAGGAAGGTTGTTGGGCCTTTAAACAGTGGCAGCGCATCTGCTCCACGTGCCACGGCCATTGGCGGCGCGTGGGTTCACACGCCGCTGCCGGAAATGCAGGCAAGCAGGGGTCAGCCACAGCTTCATCCCCTCTTCCCGTCCTCGCCGGCAGTGAGAAATAACATCACCTACAAAGCCAAGAAAACACCATAAACAGTCAATTTGTTTTCTATTTTAGATCTGCTTTTATTTTTTTTTCTATATGCTGTTCTTTTCTTCTTCCCAATGGCAGATTTGTCATGGAGGAACCAACATTGTGAGTGAAGAGGCGGCGTTGCTGTGATGGGAAGGATACGCAGCTGCAAGTTTGGTGGGAAGGGGATGAAGAAGACAGCGGGGGTTGCTGCTAGAGGCCGATCTGAGCCGATGAGGGAAGCTCTGTCGCGTCTGTGCTGATGAGGGAGACCGTGGCCTGTGGCCGGTTGAAGAGGGAAGATCTGTCAGCTGTTGGCTGGAAGGCGGTGCTCTCGGCGGTGCTGCGGTGGCTGAGAGAGGAGCAGCTGAGAGGGAGAATAGTTAAGAAGGGAATGGTCGGGTTTGTTGGTTCAAGGGGAGGAAATGCAGAGGTCAAGGAAATGGGGGGGCAGTGCATATGCGGCTGCTCTTTTGGCTGGGATCAGAGGCTTGTCCAGCTGAAGGAAGAAGAAACTGAAACCAGGGAGGGGGGCGCCGCTTCTCTTCTTTTTTGGCCAAGTGGGGGGCGGTCGGGTTTTGGAAAAGATGGGTTTGTAGGGTTAGGGTTTTTTTTGTGTTTTTTTTAATGTTTCAAAATTGCCCCCCTTTTGTGTGTGTTGTAGAGACTAGTATTTATAGGTAAAAATATTGCTAGGTTTCCAAACTTGGTCCCTCAACTTCTTTCTTTTTTGTAATTTTGATTTTTCTTATTTTTTTGGATTTTTCTTATCAACATCGACTCGAATGAGGAAAATCGGTACACTGCAGGTTGTGGTCTGCTGCTATAGGCTCTCTTGGGTGTTGCTGCTGAATACAACATTGCTCTAGAGTTTACACGTTGTGCTTCTTGAAGCTGCAGGTTCTGTTTGGTCGTGTGCTTTGTGTGGTCAGTTGTTTGTTGTTGGGGTTCTCTTGGCTCTTATGGTTGGCTGCTGGACACGACCTTGAATCCTCTTGTAGGGGTTGTTGCTGCTATATGCAGGTTTTATATTTGGGGGTTTTACTAGCTCTGCTTCTTCACGTTGTGGAGTTGGTTTGTTGGAGATGTGTTGTGTGCTAACTCCCCAGTTGTTGTATGGGTTGGCCTTCAGTAGTGTTCCTTCCTCAGGGTTGCCTGATTCTGAGTCGCTAGATGTTGCTGGTTTGTGGCAAAGGATCTCTTTGCCTGCTACGGGGCATTGTTTGGGGTGTGCTTGGGTGAGATTCTCTCCCCTTGTCCATAATTTCTGCCTCTTGTTCCATTTTGACTCTTCTGCAGGTTTGATTCGGCTGGCCTATCTTGATAGTGGCTATGTGTAACATCCCCTATTTCTGGGATAAAACCACAATCTCATGTCAATAGAAAAACAGAGTAGTTAAATTTTTTTTTATATATATACATATTCACGGTCTTCGTGTTAACATCTACCAGAAATTTCGACGGAGTCCCCCTTATACCGGAAGGTCCCAAATTACTGACATGTAACCTGTTTACACTTCTAACAGTTCGCATCTCATAACTTAATTCCCGACCCAATCAACCTGGGTTTCAATTCCACAATTATACTCACACCTATCAACCATAATATTTATGATATGCATGATATAACAAAAATATCATTA
>Ga0307510_10004354_pt1 | contig 16671 bp, 7 predicted proteins | sample 12_EM_MG_FD_207224 | JGI IMG/M metagenome (GOLD analysis project Ga0307510, IMG submission 207224) | Populus trichocarpa ectomycorrhiza microbial communities from riparian zone in the Pacific Northwest, United States - 12_EM | ecosystem: Host-associated > Plants > Roots > Unclassified | place...
GTGAAGAAATTAAAATAATAATAATTAACATTTCATAAATGATTTCAAATAAAATAAGTAACAATCAAAAAAATGAGGATCAAATTTAATAGATAAAAAATTTCAATAAAAAAATGATAAGGAAAAAGCAAATAGCAATTATAAAAATAAGGACCAAAATTAATATAAAAATTAAATTTTAAGAGATGAAATTGAAAAATAAATATTCAAAACAAATTATATATAGCAATTAAAAGTTTGAGGATCAAATTTGATATAATCAGCAAATAATGACATTTCTAAATTTTTCATAACTTCCGGAAAGTGTTTTTCGCCCAAATTTCCCAGGAAAACACTTTCCTGAAAACCAAACCAAATTTTTCTTTGACCGGAAAGTGTTTTCCGTTGACTAACTTTTCTAATGACAAACAAACACAGGAAAGTTTGGAAAGTGGTTTTCCGGAAACCACTTTCCGGAAAACAATCACAGCCAAAAATGAAAACACTTTCCTGGAAACCAAACTAAATTTTTCATTGACTGGAAAGTGTTTTTCATTGATTAGAAAGTGTTTTCCGTTGACTGAAAAATGTTTTCCGTTGATCAACTTTTTTAATAATAAATAAATACAGAAAAATTTGAAAAATAATTTACTAAAAAGTGAATTTTAAAAACAAACATCGCATAAAAATGAATCTTATCCCTGTAACATAATCTAACCCTTTAAGACAATGTTTTCCACTTCGACCTCAGTTACTGTACTGTAACCGTTTGTGTCGACTACTAGTCTGTCTATGTAAGGCCCCAAAAAAAGAAACAGAACCGTCGGATTTCACACAAACAAAATCAAGCACACATTTTCCTCTCTCGTAAATCAAATCCCATAAAAAATCAATAATCCAAAAGCAAAATTGGTGGCTAAAAACAAGTAAAACGTGAACCCTTTTAGTAGATAGAAAGCAATCACTTTCTTGTGTTTTGTGGGGTTTATAAAGGGAGGAAAAATAGGAGTCTGCGTGTCAAAACGCGCTGCTGCAGCAGCACGGGAGGAGGTAGTGGTGAAGAAATTCTCTCCACCACCACAATCTCCGGTAGCGGCAGCAGCAGCAGCAACAAAGAGACATTCAGGGCTGTTGAGTTCGAAATCGGGACATTTAGTGGGTGATTCGAATAGGATGAAGGGACTTTTCAAGTCAAAGCCGAGAACTCCTGTCGATGTTGTTAGACAGACTCGCGATCTGTTAATCTATGTTGATCGGAGTTCATCTTCTTTGTCTGATTCAAAACGAGAAGAGAAGGTTGGCATTATCTTTATTCATTCCTGTATAATTTTATGTGTTTGTGTATGTTTTTTTTGTTTTTTCTCTGAATTGGGTGGGTTTTGATTGATCTGAGATTGTTTTGGGATCAGGGTTGTTTTTATTTTTCTGTTTTGGATGCGAAAGTTTGAAACTTTGTGAAAAAAGTGAGGGTGTTTAAGGGATGGTTTTTGATGGAAGATTTGATTTTAGATTAGGATATGTTATGATATGCTTTGATATGCTGTGATCTTTACCTAAATAAGTGCTTATTTGATTGCGATGGGGTTCTTTTGCTGATCAAGTTTAACTTCAGTGTGGCTGGGTGTGTGTGTTATGAGAGGATTTTGATTTGATGGCAGTGAGTTGAGTTTAAAGATTTTAACTTGTTAGTGGCTTTATCTGTCGAGGGATTCAAAGTGGAAACTTTGATTGTAGGTTTGAGAATGAGGTCTGATCTATGGTGCTATATTTGTCATTGATTTGTTTCAACTTGTTTGTTCACGGTAGAAGAATAGCCCTACTGAGTTTTGGTGAGTGTAGGTATAAGAGTGTGATGAACATGCATCAGGTTCGTCATATAATTTCTTGCTTGTGTTTCTTGTTTTGGCAAGTTATTATCTTTAGTAGGGCTACTGGGACATTTGAGCTTCTGTCAAGCATTTTATTTGTGGAATCTGATATTTACAGTTATATATTCTAACACAGATGGCAGAATTAGCTAAAAATACCAGGGAGTTAAAGTCAATTCTTTATGGAAATAGTGAATCTGAACCAGTGTCAGAAGCGTGTGCACAATTGACTCAGGAGTTCTTCAGAGAGAACACACTTCGTCTTTTGATCATCTGTCTTCCAAAATTGAACTTAGAGGTAAGCACTCACAGGATTATTGTTGAGAGCTATGTAGATTGTTATCTTGAATTAGCTATCAGATTTATGAGGTGATACTGTTCTTTTTCCTTGTTCTTTCATAATGGTTTGGTTTAGTGACACTTGTGCTTTATGCTTGCCTGGGTGAACCTGTTGGATTAAATTCCCAACTGGACGGAATTTACCCTTAACTGCCAGTGTCTCCCTTTTTTGTCATTTAGCATGAAAATGTTTCCTTTTGCAGACCCGAAAAGATGCCACTCAGGTTGTTGCAAATCTACAAAGGCAACAAGTTAATTCAAGATTGATTGCATCAGACTACTTGGAGAAAAATACAGATCTTTTAGATATTTTGATAGCAGGGTAAGCCATTAACCCTGGAGAGTGTTGGGGGTTTCGATTACAATGATTCCATTCAATAGTTCATCAAATATTATTGAGATGGTTCATGGGTTAAATTTTTAACTTGCTGCATAGTTTCTGAAATCTTATGGATAGCTATTGGTATCTTAATTATCACATCCCATTTAGTTTGAGCATCGATTATCTGTATAAAGATTCCATTAATGATCTGTTTGACGAGTGATGCCTTTCTTCTAGATGTGATCTGTTTGACAAGTAATGCCTTTCTTCTAGATGTATGTCTGGAAGTTGTATTTAGCTGTTCTGATTTTTATTTTTGAAATATCTATAATGCAAGAGGATGTTGCTGTTTACAGAATCTTTAAATGATTGTCTTGTACACTATACTACTTGGCATCTTCTAACTCTTGTGTTTTGCTTCTTTAGTTATGAAAACACAGACATGGCTTTGCACTATGGTGTAATGTTGAAGGAGTGCATCCGTCACCAGAGTGTTGCAAGGTAAGCAGAATCAACTGGGTGGTTTAATCTATATCCGACTATCAATATCATCTCTAATTGAGAGAGTAATCTTTTCCTGAAAGTCCTAAAAAATTGTTTGTCTGTTTAGACTTTGTATACTAAAAATTATGATCCATTTATCTTTACATAAACATGTCAAAGTGTATTGTGAAGTCAACATCTAGAACACTCATTTTAATTTGTTGATCTGGAACTGCTTTTATCAACTATCAGCTTCCATCTTCTTCTTCTTTTTTAATTTTTTCAATGGTGTTTTGCCAATGTTTTATGCACTCATTTATCTGGTTTGATGGAAGATATGTCCTGGAATCACCACACGTGAAGAAATTCTTTGATTATATACAACTTCCAAATTTCGACATTTCTGCAGATGCTGCTGCAACTTTCAAGGTTAAGTATGATTGACTCAGATATAATAATTAACTTCTTTTGATCCCTCTTTCCTCCCTCCTTTTCTATTTGAATTTTTTTTTCTTCATACAATGCAGTCTTTTTTTTTTGTCATCCACTGTCAAAGGTTAACACTAAGTGACTTTAAAATTCTGCTTGTTGCATTAGAGAATTTGTGAGAGTATCTTCTGTACTGCCATGCTACAATGTTGGACATGTTCATTATTGTACTGCATCATTGCATGCAACTATTCTCAAATGATTGAAGTGTATTCAGCTTTTGCAACTTCTGACAGCCCCAGATTTTTACGCCTTACATTTGTATTTGATAGGGTCCGCAATTTTATTTCACTTAAAAAAACCCCAAACTTCAATTTAAATGCTCTGGCAAATTGTTATTTGGGAAATTTTATGTCTTCATTGCATGTTTATGAAGTTATTAAGTTTCAGTCTTATACTTGCTATTAGGGGTAGTGTCAATCTGAGGCATTTGTATTGTTTTGTTGCAGGAACTCTTGACAAGACATAAATCTACAGTAGCTGAATTTCTTTCTAAAAACTATGACTGGGTAAGTTCTGTTGTCACTTTTGTTTAGATGGATACTTGTATAGATATATACGTGTCTGTGTTATACATTTCCTTAGTTATGTCCACACACACAATGTGGATAACAGGGCATGTCCAATCCTCTTTTAAAGAATTTGGAGGGAGACAAGTATTCTAGTTGGAAAACTTGTGGCTGAGAAAGATGATGTGCTGATTTATTTATCTAGTGATGCATTAATATCAAGATATTGTGGCTGTGCAATGATGGAGACATAAAGTAGAATCTAAACCCCAATTCAAACCCTATAAAATCACTGTGTGAAGGTTTTAACTTCTAATGGTTTTGTCGAAAACCCAAATTCAAAACTTATATACGAATATATACATATGTGCTTATATATTTCATCAGTAATGCACACACAGACACTGGATAATAGGGCATGTCTAATCCTCCCAGTCTTAAAAGAGTTTGAAGGCAGACAAAAGTGTTGCGGGAAAGCCTGCTGCTGGTGAGATTAGAAAAGGATGATTTGCCTAAAGCAGACGTAAAGCAGAATCTATTACTTTGTTCTCTGATGAATTTAGTGGCTTTATCTCCCTTTTTTGTAGTATCCTTTTTAAAACTGCATGTTTGTAGTTACATATCTATGACAAACACATGGATTGTAACATTTGAAATATGTGTGTCTATATTTCCTGTTGTTGCCATCCTTGAAATTATTGGTTAGAGCCTAACAACTGTGTACCTTATTCTGGATTTCAGTTCTTTGCCGAATTTAATTCGAAGCTGCTAGAGTCCACCAATTACATTACAAGACGACAATCTATCAAGGTAGGGGAAACATTTGATATATTCTTAGATCAGTCAATGAAGCTATCCTCTAGGCATCTGAACCTTGGGAAATGCCTTCATTATATTCTGCTTCATTGTTACTATTGATAATTGTACTGTTTATTGAAAAGGCTTCTTTAATTGTGACAGCTGTTGGGAGATATGTTATTGGATCGCTCTAATGCAGTCGTGATGACGAGATACGTGAGCTCGAGGGATAACTTGAGGATTCTTATGAATCTTCTCAGGGTATGATCCCTTTTAGATTGCTTGGTATCATACCATGTTGTCAGATTGTTAGGAAATTACTGATGTACCATTCTGGCATTTGTGATGTCTGCTGGATAGATTACTGGTACACACCAATCTCATACATGATTGGACTCAACTTATATGTGATGAATCCTCCTTTGCAGGAATCAAGTAAGAGCATCCAGACAGAAGCCTTTCATGTTTTCAAGGTACAATTTAAAGAAAGAAATTGTGAATGTTTCCTCTTTGATTCTTTAACTTCATGTGCTTTTTTATTTCCTCTCTTATTGATTTTCCCCCCCTGTACTGCAGCTTTTTGTTGCAAACCAAAATAAACCTCCCGACATAGTTAGTATACTTGTTGCAAATAGAAGCAAGCTTCTTCGTTTGTTAGCTGATTTCAAGATAGATAAAGGTATAAAAACGTAATACATGTCTAGTGAAATTATGCTGGCTTCAGCACTGTATTGACATTTTTTTTTTTTTTTTTTGCAGAGGATGAACAATTTGAGGCAGACAAAGCTCAAATTGTGAAAGAAATAGCTGCCCTTGAACCTAGAGAGTAGCCATGAGTGTGCCTGGTTTCTTGTAATCATTTTACATAATTTACAGCTCTCATACCCTGATGACAATATCAGTATCCAACGAATATATGTTAAAACTGTATATTCTTGTGCGAAGGGAAGAGATAAATAAAAAGACATGAATTGAGTTCAATCCAATACTTGGCTTTGAAGATTGTTTTAATGGGTGGCAAAAGAACCCTGTAAGAGAAGGAGTTCATGTTTTATCAACCTCTTAGCTTCACCATCTGTTCATCCCTCCCCCTTCTCTTGTAGACAAAAGTCACAAGGACAGCAACAACACAAAAAAGAATTGTGGAAATGAACTTTAAACTTGCAATTTATTTATTTCAAAATAGAACTAATGAAGTCTGAGGTTTACAAGACCACCTATATGTATGCCAGAAAACAACAGTTTGAAATTTGAAAGCACAAAGGAAATTGAAACAAATAGTAACATTTGGGCTTGATTTCTAATTTTGGGATATTCAACGGTTCAACATGCAATATGGTGGCTTTCTATTAGAACATTACTGGTAGAATTACTTGAAATTTTTTTTGTTTTAAGCTGCTAATTTAGTTTGGCACCATTATACCTTTTCTTGTACCTGGATTTATTTTATTGGTCAATAAAAATATTTGTTATACTATTAATATAGTTTATTTTAGTCAGATTTCTATCTAGTTGTGTTAGATTCTCATTTCAGAACCTTTAATTTTTAGGTGGACCGCATCATCTTTGTAACAACTTCTGGTTCCTACTGTATTTTTATGCATTTAGAAGATCTCACCACTTCTATGCTAACCATTAACCAAACTTAACTTAGGGTATCTTTGCTAATGGAGATAGAAGTATTTTCACTGTGGGAGTTAATAGCTATAGATGTCTGTGGTCAGACTCAAACCTAATCTCATGGAAGGAGAGTAAGCAGCTAGCAAATGTTCATGTGCTAAAGGATGCTAAAAAAGCACATCGCTATGCTATTTCCACCCTCAAGATTATCATGGTGGCAGTGGTGGTCAAGGACAGAGCTAGAAATTTTGGGGAATTAGAGAAAAGTTTAGGAGGACCAAAATTTAAATTTTTTTATTTTTAAGACTAAAAATCTAATTTATTGAAGAAGGGAGGCTAGGGAAAAAATATTTTCTTGCGAAGGCCTCTGTCCTTGCAGCCCCCTAGTGGTGGTGACTGGAGATGGTACAAGGTACATGAACCTTCCACAATTATGGGTTTTCATAATTATGATTGACATCGGAGTCACCGGTGAACGTCACCAAACACTGCAAGCACAAGCATATTCCAAGCATCTACTTCCATTCAAAAGCAGAATGTTCTCTGCTTTGACTGTTAGTCTGTTACTAGCACTCTTCGTTGTCATAAAAAGGAGACGCAAAAAAGAGTACAAGACAATGGGGTGTTTTCATTTTGGAAAATCTACGACTACACCCTCCAATTATTGTGTAGGTTTCAATTTGGTCCTTCTCCTTCTAATCTCATCAATATTGAAATTGTGCAATCCCTCTTCCTCATTAATTGGATGTTAATTTTCCCATAAATTGCCTGCAAAAATCAAGTTTTCCAATTCATATCAAAATTCCTCATTCTTAACCTTCCAATTTAATTGCCTTAATTTATGCTTAGCAAGTGACACCAAATTAACTATCATTCATGTTTATTATGTGACTTCGAAAATTTCTATCATTTAACATACAACTATTTTTTTAATAATGAAATTAAATAATAAATGTTTGTGAATATAATTAGAAGGTTAAAATGGATTAAATTAGAAGTAAATTAATACACAAATTAGCATCTAATTTAACAAAACAAATCACCATCCAATTAACAAAAAAAAAAACAATTTGGATAAGTTAGGGTATCATCGCTACAATCACAAAAAGAAGAACCAGACCGATACCTATCCAAGAAATGAAGAGTATATTAATAGTTTGCCCATAAATAAAAGGGTTGAAAAGACTCAAGAGAAATCATTGAAGGACTTAGTTTATTTTTCACCTGGACTTTGCTGCAAGAAGCATTGTTTTAAAATGGGATTGGCCCGGGTTGATTCAAGACTGTACTGACTCAGGTTTAGAGCTGCTAAAGTTGAAAAAAAAACTTATTTGATATAGTTAAAAACTCAATTAATCTAATAACCCGGTTAATCTAGGCCCGACTCATTCAAAAATCAGTAGGTTGATCGAGACCTTACTAACTCAAGTCTAGACCTGTTCAAGTTGAAAAAAAATAGAAAAAGATAAAAACTCGTTTTGTTGACCCTTGTAATTCAATAAACTCGAGTCAAACCAATTCAAAACTCAATCATCAACCCGTTAACCTTTTCTTTTTCAAAAAAACCAGGTTTTTTTTTTTAATTCATAACCCAAGTGTTATCCCCCGATTAACAGGTTTTAAAACTATGGCAACAAGGACGCTACTACACTGGAAATCCAATCAAAGCAGAAAAAGAAAGGCAGATTCCTCACCATAAAACGTGCTATATAAAAAGAGAAAAAAAAAAAAAACAGAAACCAAACGGTCCTTTCTGTGGCTGGCTGCTGCTTCCTTATGTACGTAAAAAGACACATAGCCTTTCATCATTTTCATCATTATCACCACACTAATTGACCTCCCTCTGCCATTCTCTTCTTTGTGCATACAAATTTATAAACATGGCACAAAATGGTAGGACCCCATTAATCTTTTATCACTTTCTTTCTCATGTATTTGATTCGCTTTCAATATGGGATCTTGATGATCTTGCATGTTGATTTTTATTTGTTTCTATTTGGATGTTTCAGATTCTGTTTCAGAGTTCTTGGAAACTGCTGTTGAGGCAGCAAAGAAAGCTGGAGAGGTGAATTGTAAATTTTAGATTTTTTTTTGGTCCCTCCTATTTAGTCTCATTTACATTTCTCGTCTGATTTGTAGATTATCCGTGAAGGATTTTACCAGACGAAGCATGTGGAGCATAAAGGCCAGGTACCCATCTTGCTTTTTTTGGATTCTTTTTTTCTTTCCTTGTTGATCTTGAATGTAGAATGAGTTTGTGCAGTACTGTGCTTAGCAATTCTTTTTTTCTAAAGAAAGGAAATGTGTTGATCAAATGCTGCTAAATATTCTTGAATTCATATCAGTGATTGATTATATCTAACTGGCAATTGAATCTAGCATGCAAAGGGGAGCTTTAAAATCCCAGTTTGTAAAGCTAATGGAAATAAAGTCTTAATCTTGGCACTGGGGTAAACGAGTTTTGTAACAATTTCTAACATGCCAGGGGAGCTTTAAAATGGCAATTAAATTTAGTGTCCAGGTTTGTAAAGCATGCAGTTGAATTCGGCATGCCGGTTTATAAAACTTATGGCAACAAAGTTTTGATCTTTGCGTTGAGGTCATCGAGTTGGTAAGGAAATCAGCCATTGTTGATGCTGCTCCTTCGATTTTCTATAGCTAGCATATTTTCTTGAACATGTAGCAACAGTACTATGGAAATAGAGGAGAAATTTAGCACTTGAAAGTTTCCTACTCATTTGTGTTAATTTAGCCAGGATAAAAATTTTGTGATGAAACAAACTTGACTATATCATGTAATTACTGACAATTGCTTGTTTTATTTCTAAATTGCAGGTGGATTTAGTTACAGAGACTGACAAGGCTTGTGAAGCTCTCATTTTTAATCATCTCAAGCAACAGTATCCCTCACATAAGGTTAACTCATTTTTTCTACTTACCGCTCCCTGTAGCTAATGAATTCATGGAATATAGTTCTCTGTGGGTATATTGTCTCCTCACAAATGGCTGTGTTACTCTCGTAAAAATTTTCTTTTACTTTTGTTTCTTAGCTCATTGGGGAAGAAACTACTGCTGCCTATGGTGCTACAGAACTGACTGATGAACCAACTTGGATTGTTGATCCTCTTGATGGAACAACCAACTTTGTCCATGGGTAAATCTTGTTTTCTAATGTTGTTTGGTGAAGGCAATTTCTTCTTGTTTTTATACATGTACATCACTTCATATTGCAACATGTTTGGATGTAGGTTCCCCTTTGTGTGTATCTCTATTGGTCTCACGATTGGAAAAGTTCCCACAGTAGGTGTTGTTTACAACCCAATAATGGATGAGGTGAGATTTCGTGGTTCACATGTTAGCTCAGGTGGCCAGATACCATTTAGAACTTTGAATGATTAGAAATTTTATGTAGAACATGCAGAGTTGACCTACTTTGATATAGCTTGGTGATCTCCTACATGTAAAGCCTTATGTGAGTGCACCTTTCTGCATGAAACGAACACCAACCTCTAGTTTTCAGCTTTATGGTCTTTTACTTGGATAAATGTCTGCTTTGTGATGTTGAGCCTGTCAATATTCTAATATTGGGGAAAAATGTATCTGGATATCTTAAGCAGTTTGCCTATCAAATTTGTATCTGCCTTCATTTAGACGTTTTGCTTTCATTTCAGATATGCAGTCATATATTGGCCTACTTAACATCAAAGTTACTATAAGATTGATATGTCAAAATGTTTTAGAACTTGAAATGTGTCCCAATAATTGCTAAAAATTTCTGATTTATAAATGCAGCTTTTCACAGGCATCCATGGAAAAGGTGCTTTTCTGAATGGAAAACCCATAAAAGGTGTGTCTCTGGGTTGACTATTATCAATCTTCAGATTCTGATACTTTGTTTTTTGCTAATCTTTCCATGATACTCAAGCAACTGCATACTCATGTTTCAATGGCAGTATCATCTCAAAGTGAGCTTGTGAAATCTCTTCTTGCAACAGAGGTATGCTTTTCAGTACTGTCTTTATCAGCCCAAAGTTGTAATTAGAGTCACTGAGAGTTCCTTAAAAAACACAAGGGAACTTGAAGTCAAATTTAATAAATTGATGACAATGACTAGCTGAAAGGATTCAGGTAGCATAAACCAAAATGAGAAGTTGGAATTGTATTTTAAACCAGGGATCAAATCATACCTCCTGATCTTATATTCTTTGTAATGATTTGATCTTACAAAGTATACATTACAAATTGGTTTCTTGTTGGATTTGTTTCTTAAGGCTTCTGGTAGTGCCTTGCAACGCAATGGATTTCAGCTTTGACCCCAGATGGTGTTGGACATCTTCTATGTCCAAAACTTAGGCTAGTCTTCTTTTACCCATAAATCGATTTTGCCGGCATGCTACTTAACCCCTTCCTATTATGTTGTAATATTGATCTTAGTCACTAGGAATCTGGCTCCCTGTATCTGAGAAATGCAGATCAATGGTTTCTGAAAGTAATTAGATTTTACCATGTTGCACTTTCTAAAAAATACATTATAAAGGAGTGCTTCAAGTTCATTCCTGGTGTGCTTCATATGGAATCTTGTTAAAGCTCTGTTCTGCTTCAATTCTACTTCTTTATGTTTCATTTCAAATCATGTTGAAAACTGATCAAATTAAATTCTGGTGACATCAGGCTGGAACAAAACGTGACAAGTCCACTGTAGATGCCACTACTGGCAAAATTAACAGCTTACTTTTCAAGGTATGACCAGAATCTGTCATGGAAACCATGTGCTTTGGTGAAATGTGTTGGTGTACATAAAACATATCTGATTCTCTTGTTATCAGGTGAGATCCCTTAGAATGAGTGGCTCCTGTGCTTTGAATCTATGCGGAATTGCCTGTGGAAGGATTGATTTGTTTTATGAAACTGGATATGGAGGCCCATGGTACGCATTTGTGATTGATTTCAGCAAGTTTTGGCAGGATGCATAAATGATATAATTTACTCTTGAACTCAGGGATGTAGCAGGTGGTGCTGTGATTGTCAAAGAAGCTGGAGGACTTGTTTATGATCCGTGAGTGATGCACATTATTTATCTTTTCTTCCTCAACTTGACTGGGGGGATATAAGATGAGTAGGGAATAGCCCCGTGACACTATTCTTTAAAATGCAAGAACAGTGTTTATCAAAGGTCAAATTGCCTCGGTCATTGTCTAGTGACACCCACAAATCTGTCATTTGTGCATGCATCAAGTCCATGATTTTAAAAATAAAAATATGCTCAGATTTTTTTGAGAATATAATGTCTTTATTAAAATTTTCATGTTTGTTGTTTTGCATCAGATCTGGTAAAGATTTTGACATCACTTCTCAGAGAGTTGCAGCTTCAAACCCTCTCCTGAAGGATGCATTTGTTGAGGTTTTGCAGCAGTCGGAATGAGAAAGCAACTATTATAATCAAGGAAATCACATATTAGTTGTTCAAGACAATCTAGTTTCCCTTCTTATTGTCAGCATCTAACGATGAGCGGTCGTCGATATCATTCACCATTAAAGTTCAATCAATGCCAGCTGAGAGTCTTCCAATTGCTTTGTGGTTTTTAAACAGTGCCAACTTATATGTAGACTCCAATTGAAATGACAAGTACCATTGTTGGTCATTCAAAACTACCATGTTAGACAATGTTATTCTTCACTTTTCATTGCGCAGAAAGCATGCCTGGTTGATCCATGGGCTGTCTTATTTTTGTCTCTCCCAGTATTACCTGAACCTCTTAGCTTGATTCTCTAACAAACAGAACAGGATACCGAATGAGAGTTTTGGGTCTTCCCCAATTGATGAAAGTGTTTCACAGCAATAAATATTTAATAGCAGCGAAGGCAATGACTATGGTTGACATGCAGAAAAATATAGGCAAGAAATTCCTGATTGAATCTGTGGAGTACTTGCTGGTTTCATGGGGATATCAAATATCAAACGTTCAGGTAGTTTGATCTTCTTTCCTTTGCCGCATGTGAAAACTTGTGAGGAAATTGGACATCAAGAAATGGGTAGCAAAGAATTGAGATGAAAACCATCAAGGAAACAAGGGGGAAAACGGAAATATATAATAAATAAACAGAGATAGGCAAATACATGTGATCTCAAGGACCATGTTCACGCAGAAACCTCCTAAAGACTAACCAGTGAAAGAATCACTTCTAACCCTAACCTCCCTCTGCATATGGGGCCTCCATAAATATACATGAGGGTGCACAAACTCTGCAAAAGCGAAGGATGAAAGAGGGAAAAACAAACAGAAATTCACAACTGATATCCCATAGTTTAATTTACACCCCTTGGTGTGGTCTACCACCATACCCATTAGCCCCATTTGATCCATTGGTGAAATGAGGCATCTTTCCAGCAGTCTCTGAACTTTTCCTTTTCACCACAACATACCATGTATAACCTTCCAGCCAGACAGCGTTTAAGGCCAAAGCAACAATGACACCAATGTATGCATTCTTCCACTTCTCATCAGGGTTCAAAATGTTGAATCCTTTGAATATGTTGATGATGCTAAGGATGATAACAGTGTATCCAACTATATGGTGGTAGATGTTCCAGTAAAATCTATACTTGTGATCAGCTTTTGGCCTTAGAAGCAAAGCAAACACCTAAAATCCAAACCACAAACCTATCATTTAATACGCTATTGCAGGTATAACACGCTCAAAAACTATGTGACACGGAGAATTTTTGCTTACCTGAAGGGTTCCGAGGCAGAAAAGGATGATGCCAATTGTTCTATGAGCATCATATTGAATGCCAGCTGATTCACTGCCAAGTTTTAGACCAGTAGCCCACCCAGCAACACCAACAATATACGCTATGGATTGGCAACTGGCATGGAGATAAAACCATGCAGGATCTGCAGATTTGAATACCTTCAAGTACCTTGCTATCAAAGCACCAATAGGCATCAGAATACCCCAACTGACAGCATTTAGCACCCCATGAATCTGAAGTTTTTTCAAGAATTGATCAGAATTAGTTCTTCGTTCATAAAGAAAAGAATTTTTTTGATTCACTAACAGTCATAAACAGATTAAAAAACAGAACAAATGGAAACAGAAAGAACCATATATGGAGAACAAAATACTGATTCTAGGGCTTACATTTCTCTTTCTAATTTTTCCATTCCCTCCTGTAGAACTAGATTCTCCAGAAAGAAGGTTTAAAGTCCCCATGGATTGGACATTAGACCCACTAGTGGAATGAATCTGAGGAGCATTACCAGAGAGTGGACCATCTTGCCAAACCTGGTTAACAGTGGTACTAGTGTTTGAAAGTTCTAAAGTAGCAAACATGATCAACTCATTATTTGCTAAGGTAGCTGATAAATCTGAAACATCAAAACTAAGTTTCCCTTCTTGCAATGAGGTTTGGTAACTACTGATAGGTGATGTGTAAGCTTTCATAGTTCCATCATTTTGTCGGTATGCAACAAGGGCTTGTGAACCAGCCATGCCAGTTGAACTAGGGTTGATAGCCCATGCAACCCATTTAGAGGAAGTGATTCCTGTGTGTCTATATGCAATTTGGAGCTTGTTTGATGATGAATCATAGTTCCAATGAAGATATGAGTTCAAGACTGGAAGATCATTGCATGCCCTAAAGATCTTGTTGCTAGAGAAAGCATAGCTCTTACATGATTGAGCAGTTGAAGAGAAAATCAGAGACATGAGAATTGCGAGAGAGAACACAAGATTTAGCGTTCTAGCCATGATGGCTAAAGAAGAACCAAGACAAGAAAAAAAAGAAACCAAGGACTTGCTTTCTTATGTGACAAGGTCTAGACACGATCAAGAAATTGTAAGAAACCTAACAATGAGATATTTGTGAAGGGGAGAACAGAGTTTAATGTATAAAGAGTTTAGGTGGGTTAGGTTGTTGGCTTGTCCGTTGGGAATGCCTCAATTTATTAAGAGTAGTTACATATTTTCACACTCTTCCAAAAATCAATAAAATTCAAAGTATTTGTTGGATAATGTGATGTTATGTACAGTTTTTTGTTTTTTAAAAAATTCAATTAAAAATATATTAAAATAATTTTTTTATATTAAAATTATTGAAAAATATAGCAAAAAATATTTTTAAAAGTAGATTGAACTATAAAAACAAACATTCATAAATAATAATTGATTATTTTCTTGAAATAAACAAAAAAAAAACAATAGATAAGAGAGATAAATGAGACATATTTCCGTATTCTTCATGTTTTGAAAGAAAAAATAAATTATTTTATATTTATTTTATATTATTATTTTTATCTCTCCAACCAAATACATTTTTATTATTTTTTTTATAGTAAAACACTAATTAAACACAACCTCTTTTTTTCTTTTTCTTTCTTTTTAATACAAGAATATAAACACCATCAATGCTGTAATATTATCATGAGAAATGTGTTGTTTGTATGTAACCAATTAATTTTTTTTATATATAATTAATATCTTTATATATGTCACACGTATCCATAATGTTAACATAAAGTCATGACATTAATGTCAGTCCACATTATCTTTTTTTTAAAATAAACATGCTATTTTTATTTTTATTTTCATTTTCATGTTCTTTGTTAGTTCGTAACCATCACTCCTTCTCACACCTACACATGCCCAACTCCAACAACATGGTAGTAATGGAGCCATCGAAGCAACTCTCGTAGGTGATTGTTGGTTAGGGAGATAGTTGTTGGTCGACCATGGCAGAATTCTCTCCAAGGATAAATTTTAAGGAGCCTTCAATTTATTTATTTAATTTCTGGTCAATAAAAAAAGGAATTTCTTTTAAAAAATATGATACCAAATAAATCGTTCACCTAAATTTTAATGATTGAAAATAGAGTACATTAGATACTTGCTGATTTTATGACTATGCAACCCGCCACAAGCCAAATATCAAATTTTATTTGTCATTTTTAACAATAGTGTGGTAACCACATGATTTTATTTTTTTAGCGTATATTAATTGAATGAAATATATACATAGAAATTATTTATTTAACTATTACATAATATATTGTTATTATTTTAGAATATAATAAAAAAAAACACTGATATTTAAGATAGATATGATATATTTTTATGTCTTTTTATTTTAAAATGATAAAAATTTATTTAAAAAATATATATATTTCATTCATCATGATAATAGATTTTTAATTAGATTTTATGTTTCACAAAATCATCATGATTTTGAGATTGATTGTCCTATCAAATGACTATAAACGATTCATGCATGCATGCATGCATGATAATCCAACTATTTGCCAATTATAAATTTTATTCTAAAATACTAATTGAACATAACAGCGATAATTGCGGCAAATCCAGATGGGAAAAAAAAATATTTTGAGAAAAAGAGGAAAAGAACTGATTTGGTCAAAGTGGGAAATGAGTTAAGTCGTTAAAGCTTGTCAACGAAGTTGGACAACAAAAGCTCATAATACTACTTGATTAGAAATTAGAATTCGCTAAACGAATCGTTTTAGCTACAAAAGACCAAAATGGGAAAGGATAGGTTGGGGTTAGGTATATGGTTAATCAAATAAGGGACCAATTTCCTGGTCAAACCAAATCTGTGGTGGCCTCGTGTCTAAAATCTGATGGCCACATGCAGCTTTTCTACAAGGTCAAGCGGCTGGTGATCTAATCAGGGGCCCACTATTTGTAGCCCTCAAGGCATACCTGCTCCACCACGGCACCACCACCATTTGTCCTCGAGCACCGCTGGTTTATCGTCCTTTCTCCACGCATTCCATTATAATTATATTTTTCTTTTTCTTCTTTGAAAAATCTCAAAAATGACCCAAACTACGAGATAGTTTCAATCCCACTCCTATAAAAAAATTTGTATCAATTTTATCTCTTAAGTTTCAGTTTTTCTCAATTGCATCTGTTTTTCTAATAAAAGATATTGTTTTATAAAAATAAACTTAATGTTTTTTTACTTTAAAGGATTCAATTAAGAAATTTTAATTATTTTGAGATGAAATTGATGGGCCTCAATAATTAGGATTTAATTAGGATTTAAAAGGATTTAATTAATCATGTATGATAATAAGATAAGTTTATCCCATGCATGACACGATCAAAAACAAGAAGACAACGTATTAGCGCGCGGATCTTGCTTGTTTTGTGTTATTTGTTTTGCTAATTTGATTAAGAATATATTTAAGATTATTTTTTTCACCAAAGAGATTCAATAGAAGAAGACAACAATGAAGAAAACCTT
>Ga0307510_10004355_pt1 | contig 16669 bp, 12 predicted proteins | sample 12_EM_MG_FD_207224 | JGI IMG/M metagenome (GOLD analysis project Ga0307510, IMG submission 207224) | Populus trichocarpa ectomycorrhiza microbial communities from riparian zone in the Pacific Northwest, United States - 12_EM | ecosystem: Host-associated > Plants > Roots > Unclassified | place...
AATGTCATCCGTCAGGTCTCCGCTCCACAATCGCTCCCCTTCGGGCCACGCCAACGCATAGCCATAACTACCATTGCACCGGATACACCCGGGAACCTGCCAAGGTCACCCTTTTCCTCCGGCCCACCTCAACTCAACCCTACCTCACGATACACATTCGCCACGGCGGACACAATGCCTGCTTCTTCTCCGGCGAGGACATCTGCACATCGGACCATCGTCTCTAGTGTGAGTTGTCAAGTACCTCTGTTGTCCCATGGATAACACTTTAGCGCGATTTCTTTCACTAAGATCTTTGAAACGTAGATGGTTAGTCTACGCTTGTGGCCTTGAAAGGAATGGTGAATTACCATTACATCTCTCCTCGATAAAGCACATCATACGACCCACCATTGGCCATGCCGGCGCCCCTTCTCCGATCTGTCTACAACCACGCGCACATAGATCAGCAATCAGGGCCATTTATATTCCTTTAATCGCCCCCCAAGTAGGCTGTCGCCCCATGCTAGGCTTTGGTTTTCCGGTCTTATATCACTTATCTCACAGGTTCTATCACCGCCCGCGGACAGACCCCGAGACGAGACGACGGAGTCGCACGGCCAGAACGAGGCGCACAAGTACAGTGCTGCTATACACGATCGCTGCATGCTGATACTGTCACGTTAGGGCTAGCACCGGTTTCTCCCTCACCTCTCCTTTGAGTGTGCGGTCGGCCATACACGACTCTGCCCCATTTTCTGGCTGGTTAGCTCCATTCTATCATAAACACCAACAAGCGGACACCCCTATACTTGGAAAGAAGAGAACAACCATAGCCCAGCGCCCATGACTTCACTCCCAGGTATGTGGCCAGTGACGTGTGACAGGTAGAACCCAGCTTCTCCAGAACTGCGTGGAGTTGGGAACTGGACTCGCTCTCACTGTCCCTCTCCGCACCTCTCCGCACCCTCGCCCGCCAAAGGATGGGAGTCGGTATCCACAGCAAGCTTGGCACCGATCTTTTAATATACCCACTTCCCATGGCACGTTCTTTCTCGTGACTGTTTTCGGATGCATTGTGGTAGTCGCAGACGTTCTTCCCAAGAACGAATATCGGTATTTGGATGTCATGCGTGCCTGTCACTGCCTGGCAGTGAGGCCTAGTGAAGATCTCTCCCCATTTTCTAACCCTTTGTGCCGTTTCGTGTCCACCACCTCTTATCGGATTATTCGGATGTGAACGCCAAGACGTCAAGAAGCCGCCGCATGTATGACTCGGAGGACGCCGTAGCCATGCGCGATCAACGCTCACTGGCACTCCTTTTCCTTCCTTCCTTAGAGCCCCTGATGCTTATACATGATTCCTTGGCCAATGTTCCGGCATAGTCTAAACAGAAACCACCACTGTTTCAGAGCTCGGTAGTAGACCATCCTTTCTAAGTTGTATCAAAGATTCAAAACAGTCGAATCAGTTTCTCACCTTCCCCGTACTTGTATTTATAGTTTGTGCTTCTAACTGCCCCACATTGGGGAGTTCTGGTTCCTAACATCCGTAATGCAGTAGTCACGGTAGTCACTGGCGAAAGACCTCAGACATTTTAACGACCGACAAAGCCCGATCCAGTGTGTTTGTCCGTGACAGGGACTGAACCTTCTCACGCCTCTACCCTTGCTCAAGGTTAGGATCCTTGGAAGGGTAGGGTACTAACATAGACAGCCACTAATTGTATAAACTCACTGAAATGTAGTACAGTTCCTGTTGTTGTACGCAATGACCCACATCCGCACTCTTATTCTTCCTAATATAGAGCAACGATTTCGCCCAGTCAGGGTCAAGCCTCGAGGCCACGAAGGCCCAATGGTGTAACATGGTAATAGTAATTCCCAGTGATATAGACAGACATATTCATACCACATAAGTGGTAAATTTCAGTGCATGTGTCAAGGGGGACCCAGTAGCATAATAGTTAATCGAACATTACCAGACTGTACTTCCAAATCCTATCGAAGCGAATCGATTCGTTTGGGCTTTTGTGGCACCGCGCTCGATGAGGAGCCGGACCAAATCCACATGACCCCTTACGCCAAACGCAGCGGAGTCGAGCTGTGCTTGTCCTGAGCTGCCGCGTCGGCGCCGTGCTCGACGAGGAGCCGGGCCAGGTCCAAATGACCCTCTGAGGATGCCCGTTCTATGGGAGTCCACCCGTCCGAGTCCTGGGCTGACACGTCGGCACCGTGCTCGATGAGGAGCCGGGCAAGATCCAAATGACCCCGTTCAGACGCCCGATGCAGGGGAGTCGACTTGTGCTCGTCCTGGGCTGCCGCGCTGGCGCCGTGTTCAATGAGAAACAGGGCCAGATCGAAATGACCCTCTGAGGATGCCCGTTCAATTGGGGTCCACCCGTCCGAGTCCTGGGCTGACACATCGGCGCCGTGCTCGATGAGGAGCCGGGCAAGATCCACATGGCCTCGTTCGGATGCCCGATGTAGGGGAGTCGACTTGTGCTTGTCCTGGGCTGCGGCGTTGGCGCCGTGCTCGATGAGGAACAGGGCCATATCCAAATGACCCTCTGAGGATGCCCGTTCAATTGGAGTCCACCCGTCCGAGTCCTGGCCTGACACGCCGGCGCCGTGCCCAACCAGGAGCCGGGCAACATCCACATGACCCTGTTGAGCCGCCCGATGCAGAGGAGTCGAGTTGTGCCCGTCCTGGGCTGCGGCGTTGGCGCCGTGCTCGATGAGGAACTGGACCAGATCCAACTGACCCTTTGAGGACGCCCGTTCTATCGGGGTCCACCCGTCCGAGTCCTGGACTGACACGTCGGCGCCGTGCTCGATGAGGAGCCGGGAAAGATCCACATGACCCCCTTCGGACGCCCGATGCAGGGGAGTCGACCTGCGCTCGTCCTGGGCTACCGGATTGGCGCCGTGCTCATGACCCCCTGCTGCCACGTCGGCGCCGTGGTCGATGAGGAGCCGGGCCAGGTCCACATGGCCCATTTCGGACGCCCGATGCAGCGGGGTCCCTCGGCACTTGTCCCAGACTGCCACGTTGGCGCCGTGGTCGATGAGGAGCCGGGCCGCATCCACACGACCGAATTCAGACGCGACATGCAACGGGCTCCACCCCTCCCAGCCCTGGACTGCCACGTCGGCGCCATGCTCGATGAGGAGCCGGGTCAGATCCAGATATTCCCTTGCGGACGCGTGATGCAGCGGTGTCCACCCGTACTTGCTCTGGGCTGCTGCGTTCGCGCCGTGGTCGATGAGGAACCTGACAAGATCCACATGATTACATTGGAGCGCCAGATGCAGCGGAGTAAACCCGAGCCCGTCCTGGGCCGCCACATCGGCACCGTGCTCGATGAGGAGCCGGGCTACATCCACATTACCCGCTCGTGAAGTTAGATGCAAAGGTGTTTCGCCAGTGCGAGTCCGAGAATTCAAATCCTCTGAGTGCTCGATGGCCAAGAAGTTTACAACGTCGCATAGGCCACAAAACGCAGCGTAATGTAATGGCGTCCCATCAGGTGGCAACAGCGGATGAATTGGTACCCCTCGTCTCCAGGAGGGAATAGTTGGGTCACAAGTCCAGAGCCAAGCAGTAAGATGGGGTTTTTCCCGGTCAAACAGTTGCTTCATCCCTTCTTCTACATGTGGTGACACGGTCTCTATACGGGCATGCTCGAACCAATGCTCGGCCGCATATTCTGCAAGAGGGAATTTTGGCAGGATGACTTTGGGGATGTCCTTGTCCAGGTGCAATAAAGTGCCAAGACATGCTTGAGCGACGAGTGTATGCGCGGATGTCATAGAAACATGGTAGCGGCTCGAAATTGTGCTGCGTTTTTCACCAAACCGGACAGAGGTCAAGAACTCCTTGACCGAGAAATGCGAAAATTGTATTACTTGCGAATCCTCGGCCTTGACAACTGAAAGCAATGTGGAACATGTGGAAAGCACCGCTTCTGCTGGATCCTCGAGGCGCCAATCTTCGCGAAATCTCGGGATCTGCCCTGCCTGGAAATCAAATGCAAGAAACTCTGCCAGTTCCTCGACTTTGAGTGGACGGGAAACCACTGCGACACATTGGATCAGCCGTTGGGCAAATTCCCAGTTCGTGTCATCGATCTCCTGCAACGTCCGTTCATACGTTTCATCGAGTGTCACTGGTAATTCGTCCAGAGCATGCTTGACACGTCCTGGGAGGCATTTGCCGAGATAGTCCAATTGGCAATACACCCATCTGAACCTACCAGAGATACACTGGTGAGAGTGGTGAAAGAAAAAGGAAATCAATTCCTTACATCCCGTCTGCTCTTTCTGTCAGGACATCAATCACAAGCTGCCTGTGCTCTGGTCTCCATCTTCGCATGTTCCTATTTGTGTTTACGACCGACTTGATGTAGTTCTCGATATCCTCCTTTTGTCCACGCTCATCATGTAAAGAAAAAGACCGGAATGTCAAGGGCTCGAGGATAGGCTTGATATCGACCTCAGGTCGGCTAGTCACGCATATGCGCAGGTTCGGCAGTTGTGAGTCGACAAGGTTCTCTAAAAGTGTTAAGACCTCGAAGCGGGGTGACGATAGTGCAGATGAGTTTGGACATTCGTCCAACGCATCCACGATCAGATAAACTGGAGCCTGTCCTGGGAGACTCAGGACGTCCTTCAAACACCGATCAAGTTCGTCGTCGCCAGGGCTTTGGGTGCCATCACGGTGTGTCGAATAGAAAGAGGCAACGGCGTCGTAATAGGATTCGGATTGGTCGCAAAGCTGAACTAGGATGGATGAGAGAAGCCCTCGGAAGTCTTTCTTTTCGTCCTCCCTAAAGTCACAGTAAAAGATAGCTAGTGATGCGAGCCCAGATTTTCGCATATTCTCGATATCCTCGATGATTGCGGAACTTCCCCAACACCGTAAGTTCTCGAAGGTAAAAATATTGAATGGTTAACGTACCAAAGAACGCTCTTGCCAGCGCCCGCTGATGAAAGGGGAAAACAGTCAGTCTCGACAGAGTAAGCGCTGGGAGGTGACTCACGTTTCCCATGTATCCATAGGAGGGAACTCGGTCCAGATGCCTTCCATTCCGAAAGCATGTTACTGTGAATGAACCACGCTCCCGTCTGATCTTGACGCAATTTCCGGGCGATGTGGTAATTTTTCCAGGGATCCGGGGGGGAGAGCCAACTTCGAATCTTTCCAAGCAGTTTGTCACCTGTAAAATAACATCAGCGCTCGCAGGAAGTAATGCGAACGTTAGGAAATAACCCACGCTTGGACTTGTTCATCTCGCTCGCCATTTGATGTAACATTTCTAGCGCCCAGTGAGACACGGATCTGACTTGTTGTTGCGAATAAAACGTACTGAGGTCCCCCTGTATACCGTCTATGGATGCTTTCTCGTCTGGACAGAAGCGGTATTTGAGACAGCGGGCTACAAACCGAGTTGATTTCTCACCATCCATGAACCCCCTCATATTCTGGACCAGTCCGTGGACAACAGCGAGTGTTTGAGCTGCAGTAGTCCGAGCCTCGTCTTGCGTCAGTCGGTCCAGTCTCTCCAACACAGCCCCGATGTCCTTCTCCTTGAAAAACTTCTTTACAAACTTGACTGCGCGGCACTGAGCAAGAGTAAAACGCGTCGGCGAGAACAGACTCACTCGATCGTCGCTGCTTGAGTTCTTCTGTCACTAGACCGAGCGTGGAGATCAACTCCACCAGGATCTTCACCACAATCTCGTCCATGGCGGGTGTAGGAGGAATCCGCGTGTAGATATCGAGACGGTTTAGAAAGTGTTCGATCGACTCGAGCAAGTCGATGAGTGCGTCGCAGTTGGATATTATGCCCTTGGCCGCCTGCATCACTCCGGTGTCACCAGGCCATCTTTATATAAACAGGAGAATGGCACGTACGTCAAGTAGGATAGCGAGACAAGCTTGTATCGCTTTCGCAGGTGGGAATGCCTGTTACGAAACAGTCAAAGGTGTGAAACGTGTCACCAGCTCCTGTTGACGTACCAGGCCAAAGGCATCGGCAAGCGAGGCAGCGGATGAAAGTTTGGACAAAACGGATACAGCCGCCTTGACAGACTTCATGATTTTATCACTTTTTTGCAAATCCGTAAAAGCTTGTGCTTGATCTTGGAAAAGGCCAGTAATGGATTCGGCCGAGTCGCAATTCTGGAGTTTGATGGCGAGCGGATGTTGTACCAGGGAGACCCCGGCCTTCTTTTCATATGCCTGCAAGGCGGGTTCGAAAAGGGCTTGAAAGCAAGCAGATTGAGGTTGGTGGGCCATATCGCAAGCAGGGAAGAAAAGGAGTCTCTGTGAGTGGGATCGGTGAGCTGCGAGGATATAAGGTAGGGCCGGTAAGGTTTCATCCAACATCACGTGAGTGTGACACTGCGTTACATCTCATTTTGCGACCAACAGCCGCGCCATTGGGAACTCAAAGATCCACTGCACACATGATAAGATAGACACAATCTTTTGAATAACTCTTCAAAAACTGGATTTATTAAAAATCGGTTGGCCCTTAAATGTTCTGAACATCCTAATCTACCTTTAAGGGCAAACCGATTTTTCATTAGTGTTGTTGTTGGAAAGTTATTCACCATTTTCCCCTTTGTCACGCTTTTTGCCCCATTTATCACGTGACGTTGGATGAAACCTTGCCGGCCCTACCTTAAGAGCGAGAGAGTGGCTGTAACTGTGTAAGGTGTAGACGCGCCGCCAGAATTGAACACCTTTACCGGAATCAAACCCTTTTCGTACGTCTCCTTGTTTCCCCTTTCGTTCTTCTATCTACTCTCCATTCTAGCATTTCTTAGCGTACTGTTAACCGTTGTTGTCATCTCCTTGCCCTTGCGCGTTGCGCTCACTGTCGTCTGCCTTTGGCTCCCTTTTCCCTCGGTCTACTTGCCTGTACTTGTCTTGTACATAACCCCTCTCGCCTGGCCTGGGCCAAGCATGCGAGAGCGACCCGGCTTCCGCCCCCTTTCTTTTCGTTTCTGTACCACCTCAAGTCACTTGTTTCGCCCGCTACGATATCCTTCCACGCGTTCTCACTCTCGCGGGAACGTGGCCTCAAACCTCCCTTCTCTCTTATCCCCCCATTTTTGAACTCAGACGTAGACTAAACCTCTACGTTACAGTGGGGTGTGTGGATAGAAGAGGGTTATGGGGAAGGTCGATCGCACTGCCTCATCGATGGATTGGCGCATACGCAAGATTATCGTTTCAAAGCGTTCCGCGCAAGTCGGAGTTGAGCCAGACGACATCTGGAGGGGCCGGCTCATTTGCATGAGATGTTTGAATAGCTTAGCTGGCGCACGACGGTGAATATGACAACCATCCCGAGAGCATATAGAGCGAGTCCGGAGACAGTCAGAGGCGGAGGCCCGGAGTAAGAGAACGCATTGACATTCGTCTAAGCTCCCCCAAAATGGTGATCCTTTCCACGATCTCGTTAAATTGCCGACGCAACATACACTGTTCCCCCTTGTATCGCAGACCGAAGGTCCGCGCGTGAGTTCGAAAGGAAGGAAGGGGAAGATAAGATGAGGTAGAAGGGGGAGGCGGATAGGCGGTTGTTAATCGCACGACCGCCGGTGGGTACGAAGTCGCGCGCGGTGTCGTTGGTTGGCGGCGTACGGCGTTGTCTCGGACAGATCGGACAGAGAGAAAAGAGAAAAGAGAACGCACACGGAAAAGAGATGGGGAAAGGGCCTGCGCTCGCCTGCTCTGATGCGAGGCCAGGCGGTGTGTATTTATACGTCAAGAGGAGCGATAAGAACAAGTACACTACGAATGAATGTGAGTAAAAGAGGAAAAGGAAAAGAAACGAGTGTTGTGTCGAGGGCGCAACCTCGGGCACAAGGTCTAAGTGTCATGCTTTGTCCGTCAGCTAGGTGAGAAGGGAAGGTTGAAGGAGTGCATTGGCCATCGGAAAGGGGAACAGGTAGCGTGTTCGGCGATGTGGTATTGAGCGGGATTCGACTGTCAAGGCGATGCGTGCGTCGTTGTTTTTGGGGGTGCGGCATGCGACAGTGGCGACGCGCTGGCGTTGCCTTGACGCGGAGGTTGTCACGTGGTCCATGGTGGCCGATTCCGAGGCCAGCGCGAGTCCTCACCTTACACCCTGCACACCGATTATCGCCAATTACCATGGTTCAGGCGTTTTGGGAAGTCTGCGTTAGGTGTCTGTTTAACCAGAACCTGTCATCTCCAAAACGTCCGGGCCCAGGAGGTCGTATGTAGTTCACATACAGCAAGCCTATCTGATGGTCCATCGTCCCAATACAGCTCGGGTCATTCGAATTACATAGTGTGCATCGTATACAGGCGGCAAAATGGCATTTTTGTTTTGAAAGGAATAACTCAGACATGCATTGGGTTTCTCGATCAATGTGACCCCCCTTTGGTTATAATACTACAACTTGGCCTTTGCTTTGCTTCAAAGAAGCCGAAGGACCTTTGAGGCCTCTGTCTGGGTCAACTCGTCTGCGTTTTCCTCCACAAGTACAGTTTCAATGGTGTCGTCGTTCGCAATAATTACAAAGCGCTGTTGGAAGGAAACACAAAAAAGACAAAAAAAAAGACAAGACAGGTGAGACGGGGCCTGTGAACCATTGGGAGGATGCATTACCTTTGCGTGCAGTGGTTCGAGAACCGAGGTGGCACCTAGGACGAGGCCAAGCCCAGTAACAAAAAGCGCCTGGTCGTCAGCGATGAAACGAACAGCTTTCATTTTGAAATTATGATTATGATTAGATAACAGAGAGAATCAGCCCCTTGAAACAAGGAGAACGAACTGGGTCTTACGCGTTCCATTGGGAGCAAGTTTTTCCTTCCACGCCCTACATCGTAGAAATTAATTATTAGCCTAGACGAAAAGAAAGGAAACATAAGGAATGCAAGGGGAGAGAGGGCTATGGGAAGTAAGAAAAGTGATTTATTGTCCTCGCTGCACAGCTCGACGAGCTATGCACGTGCGCACAAACGCGGACAGAGAACGCACTTTGTCACGAATACGTCGTTCACGGTGATGACGTAGATCTCGTTGATGCCCTTCGCCTGGAACTCGTCGTACTTCTCGATGTATCCGGGCGCCTGCAAGCTGCAGGTGGGCATGAACGCCCCGGGCATGCCAACCTATTGTTTGTAAGTATTTATTTGTGAGTACGTTTTCGTGGACGGAAGGTAGGTGAAAAAGAATCAGGGAGGGTGCTCGTCAGCAACGCATATACAATCCATTTTTTTATTTATGTTTTAAAATAGTGTGCATAGGGGAGGAAAGCAAAATAAGAGGAAGGGTAAGGGTAAAATGGTGGCATACACACAAATATGTTTCTGCCAGTTGGAGTAAGCGAGAACGGCTTGGTGGCGTCCGTCTCCTTCACGGTCCCTTCCAGCGGGAGTTTATCGCCCGGCCTGACCTGGCGCGTGGCGAGGAGGTCTGCGATGTGCGCTTGGACCGCCATGACGACGTGTGTGGCGAGGCTGGCGATGGGTGCCATTTTCGTATTTTCGAGACTAGCTCAGTTTGAGTGGGACTTGAGTGTTGTACTGATTATGTAGCGTGTGATGGGAACCAAGGGCAGGAGAAATAGAAATGACACACGGTTCAAAGGTCAATGGGTAGACAGTACAGTGCAGTGCTACAGCAGCGGCACAAACAGGTTTGAGAGAAAAGTCGCCCTTGGTCGGTGGTTAGATCTAAAAGCCACGAATTCCCACTCCTCGGTTGCCTTTCCACTACCGGTTCCAGCTCGATCGTCCCTTCTTTCACTGCCACTGTATGTATTCCATAAACGACGGTCCCTGTCCAGGCAAATTCCATAAGATCTCAAGAAAACAAAACAAAAAGGAAGGGAGGTACGAACCACAACCGCCGATCGCGAGCTCCTCCTCCGGACGATACTTGCCACCAAAGGGAAAGTCCATCCTACTATTGGGTGTTGAGGCCAGGGAAAACGATAAAAAGGGCAGACGAAAGGGAAACATTATACGGGTTCGACGCTGGTCGTACAGATAGGGGTCAGAGTGCGTCCAAGTGTCAGAGCCGCGAAATTGGGGAAGGCAAGTGAAAAAAGGAAGGAATCGATTCTAATGAGGTGCTCGCTTTACTCTCATTCAGTTCCTTGAACGTGATTATGTCATCAGATCGCGGTCCCGTGATCGCTCTTTCTCGTGAACCGCCTTCATCTTACGGACAAGTCATCGCTATTTCTGAACTAGGGGCGGCTAACCTCATTCAGCGTTCAATGCATGACCACCCCATAGAAGATTGTAAGTCAGAAACAGAAGTTTCAACACAGAGGCGTTGTCGAAAAGAGAAGTAAGTAGGTGCGTCCCATCGTGGGCCCGTATACCCGTGCACGATTGATTATCCAACCTCCAACACGAAAGACCTCGGACATTTCAAGCATCGAAGCACGGTCCCATGTCTTTTATCCATCCGTTGTAGGAAGCAAGCCTTCCCGCACCTCTACACTTGTTCAAGGGTGGGACATTTTGAAGGGTAGGGTATTAACATAAACAGTCGGTATTTGTATAGACTCACCGAGTCACTCACTGAATGCGATACAATTCCTGTTGCTTTGTCCACAAAGACCCACATCCGAGCTATCATACTTCATAATAAAAACGAACTGTCAAGTCAAGTCACGGAGTCAAAAATGCCCAACGGTGGGACATCGTAATAACCCTTTCCATTGTCATAGACAATAGATAGATATATTTCTGATGCCCTTGGCACATGACATGAGTAGTAAATTTCAGTGCATAAGTTTAAGGGGGAACAGGCAGTATAATGGTTGATCCAATGCCCGAATGTCACCAGATTGTGCGTTCAAACCCTATGGAAGTGTCATGAGATTGATTCATTGGGCTGCTGAACGTGGTCCATTGTGGTCCCGTGCATGCTCGGTGAGGAGCCGGGCCAGATCCACATGACTCCTTGAGGACGCCCGTTGCAGCGGAGTCAACCCGCCCGCGTCCTGGACTGTCGGGTCAGCGCCGTGCTCGATGAGGACCCGGGCCAGGTCTACACCACCACCCTCAGATACTGTATGCAACGGAGTCGATCCATGCTTGTCCTGGGCCGCCACGTTGGCGCCGTGCTCGATGAGGAGCCGGGCCAGATCCACATCACCGCTTGAGGACGCCCGATGCAACGGAGTCGACTGACGCCCGTCCTGAGCTGCCGCGTCAGCACCGTGCTCGATGAGGAGCCGGGCCAGATCCACACGACTCCCTGATGCCAGACGCCGCGGAGTCCACCAGTACGCGTCCTGGGCTGCCGCGTCGGCGCCGTGTTCAATGAGGGGCCGGGCAAGATCCACATCACCCATTGAGGACGCCTGATGTAGCGGAGCGCACCCGTACACGACCTGGGCCTCTGTGTCAGCGCCGTGCTCGGTGAGGGGCTGCGCCAGATCCACATCACCCCGTGAGGATGTCTGATGCAGCGGAGTCGACCCATGTTCGTCCTGGGCCACCACGTCGGCGCCGTGCTCGATGAGGAGCCTGGCCAGATCCACACCACCCCCTTCGGACGCCCGGTGCAACGGGGTCGACCCATCCTCGTCCTGGGATGCCGCGTTGGCGCCATGCTCGATGAGGAGCCGCGCAAGGTGCACACCACCCCCTTCGGACGCCGCATCCAGTGGAGTCGACCCGTTCTTGTGCCGGGCTGTCACGTCGGCGCCGTGCTCGATGAGGACCCGGGCTAGATCCACATTACCCTTTGAGGACGCCCACCACAGCGGGGTCAACCCGTCCTTGTTCTGGGCTGCCGCGTCGGCGCCATGTTTGATGAGGAACCGGGCAAGATCCATATGACCACTATGGCACGCCCAGTGCAGGAGAGTCGCCCCATCTTTGTCTTGGGCTGCAGCGTCGGCACCGTGCTCGATGAGGAGTTGGGCAAGATTCAGATGACCCCCTGAGGACGCCCAATAAAGCGGGGTAAACCCGTGCTTGGTCGAGGCCTTCGCGTCAGCACCGTGCTCGATGAGGAGCCTGGCCAGATCCACATCGCCCCATCGGGACGCTTGATACAGCGGAGTCGACGCCTCCTTGTCCTGGGCTGCCGCGTCGGCGCCGTGCTCGAGGAAGAGCCGGGCAAGATCTATATGACACCCATCAGACGCCCAATGCAGTGGGGTCCACCCGTGCTCGTCCTGGGCTGCCACGTCAGCGCCGTGCTCGATGAAGAGTCGGGCAAGATCCATATGACCCCGTGAGGCCGCCCGATGCAGCTGAGTCCACCCGTACACATCCTGGGTTACCACGTCGGCGCCGTGCTCGATGAGGAGCCGGGCAAGATCCACATGACCCTGTTCGGTCGCCCGATGTAGCGGAGTCCACCCGTGCCTGTCCTGCGCTGCCGCGTCGGCGCCGTACTCGACGAGGAGCTGGGCTGCAACCACATTACCCGCTCGTGAGCTCAGATGTAAGGGCGTCTCTTCGTCAATGAAACTCCGAGAATTCACATCCTCTGAGTGCTCAATGGCTAAGAACTTTACAACGCCGCTTAGGCCGCAAAACGCAGCGTAATGTAATGGCGTCCCATGAGGTGTCCGCGGCGCCTCTGCCGACCTGTCTCGATGCCAAGAGAAAACAGCTGGGTCGTATATCCAGAGCCAAGCGGCAAGATGGTGTTTGTTCCGGTCAAAAAGTTGTTTCATCCCTTCTCCTACATGTTGTGACACGGCCTCCTCGAAACGGGCATGCTCGAACCAGTGCTCGGCAGCATATTGTGCAAGGGGAAACTTTGGCAGGGTGGCTTTGCAGATACTTTTGTCCAGGTGCAATAGGATACCAAGACATGCTTGGGCGACGAGAGTGTGTGCGGGTGTCATAGAAACATGGTACCGGCTCGAAATTGTGTTGCATTTTTCGCCAAACCGGACAGATGTCAAGAACTCTTTGACCGAGAAATGCGAAAATTGTATTACTTGCGAATCTTCGACGTTGGCGAGGGAAAGTAATGAGGAACACGTGGAAAGCACAGCTTCAACTGGATCTTCCAGCCGCCAATCCTCCCGAAATCTCGGGATCTGCCCTGTGTTAAAATCAAATGCAAGGAACTCTGCCAGTTCCTCGACTCTGAGCGGCCGGGAAACCACCGCGACGCATTGGATCAGCCGTCGCGCAAATTCCCAGTTCGTGTCATCGATCTCCTGCAACGTCCGTTCATACGTCTCATCGAGTGTCACTGGTAATTCGTCCAGTGCACGCTGGACGCGCCCTGGGAGGCATTTGCCGAGATAGTCCAACTGGCAATACACCCATCTGAACCTACCAGAGATACATTGGTGAGAGTGGTGAAAGAAAGGGGAAATCAATTCCTTACATCCCGTCTACTCTTCTCGTCAGGACATCGATCACAAGCTGCCTGTGCTCTGGTCGCCATCTTCGCATGTTCCTGTTCGTGCTGACAACCGACTTGATGTAGTTCTCGATGTCCTCCTTTTGTCCCCGCTCATCGTGTAAAGAAACAGACCGGAATGTCAAGGGCTCGAGGATAGGCTTGATGTCGGCCTCAGGTCGGCTAGTCACGCATATGCGCAGGTTCGGCAGTTGTGAGTCAACAAGGTCCTCTAAAAGCGTCAAGACCTCCAAGCGGGATGACGATAGTGCAGATGCGTTTGGACATTCGTCCAATGCATCTACGACCAGATAAACTGGAGCTTGTCCTGGGAGACTCAGGACGTCCTTCAAACACCGAACAAGTTTATCATCGCCAGGGCTTTGGGCACCATCACAGTGTGCCGAGTAGAAGGAGGAAAGAATGTCGTAGTAGGAATTGGACTGGTTGCAAAGCTGAAATAGGATGGATGTGAGAAGCCCTCGAAGGTCCTTTTTTTCGTCCTCCCTAAAGTCGTAGTAATATATAGCGAGTGATGCGAGCCCAGATTTTTGCATATTCTCGACATCCTCGATGATTGTGGAACTTCCCAACACCGTAAGTTCTCGGAGACAAAGGTATTGAACGGTTAACGTACCAAAGAACGCTCTTGCCGGAGCCCGCTTATGAAAGGGAGAAACAGTCAGCCTGAGACGGAGGCAGGCGCTGGGACGTGACTCACGTTTCCCGTGTACCCACAGGAGAGAACTTGGTCCGGATGCCTTCCATTCCGAGAGTATGTTACTGTTAATGAACCACGCCCCCGTCTGATCTTGCCGCAATTTCCGGGCGAGATTGTAGTTTTTCCATGGATCAGGGGGAGAGAGCCAAATCCGAATATTCCTCAGCAAGCTGTCACCTGTCAAACAACCTCAGCGCCTCCAGGAAGTAATGCGGACGTTAAGGAATAACCCACGTTTGGACTTGTTCATCTCATTCGCCATTTGATGTAAGATTTCTAGCGCTTAGTGAAACACGGAACTGGTTCGTTGTCGCCAATAGAACGTACTGAGGTCTCCCACTATCCCGTTTATGGATGCTCTATCGTCTAAAGAGAAGGGGGTATTCAATACAGCGGATTACAAGCCGAGTTAATTGCTCACCATCCATGAACCCCCTCATATTCTGGACCAATCCGTGGACAACAGCGAGTGTTTGAGCTGCGGCAGTCCGAGCCTCGTCTTGCGTGAGACGATCCAGTCTCTCGAGCACTGCTTCGATGTCCTTCTCCTTGAAAAACTTCTTTACAAACTTGACTGCGCGACGCTGAGCAAAAGTAAAACGTGTCGGAAAGAACTGACTCACTCGATCGTCGCTGCTTGAGTTCTTCTGTCACTAGACCGAGCGTGGAGATCAATTCCACCATGATCTTGACCACGATCTCGTCCATAGCGGGTGTAGGAGGAATCCGTGTGTAGATATCGAGACGGTTTAGAAAGTGTTCGATGGACTCGAGCAAGTCGATGAGTGCGTCGCAGTTGGATATTATTCCCTTGGCCGCCTGCATGACTCGGATCTCACCAGGCCATCTTTTCTATGAACTGGAGAGTGGCACGTACATCAAGTAGGATGGCGAGACAAGCTTGTATCGCTTTCGCGGGTGGGAATGCCTGTTAGAAAACAGTCAGATGTGAAACATGTCACCAGCTCCCGTTGGCGTACCAGACCAAAGGCATCGGCGAGCGAGGCAGCGGATGAAAGTTTGGACAAAATGGATACAGTTGTCTTGATAGACTTCATGATTTTATCACTTCTTTGCAAATCCATAAAAGCCCGTGCTTGATCTTGGAAAAGGCCAGTAATGGCATCGACAGAGTCGCAATTCTGGAGTTTGATGGCGAGCGGATGTTGTGTTAACGAGACACCGGCCTTCTTCTCAAATGCCTGCAAGGCGGGTTCGAAAAGGGCTTGAAAGCGAGCAGATTGAAATTGGTGGGCCATGTCGAGTAGGGAATAAAGGAGTTTCTGGTAGCGGGGTTGCTTAGCTGTGTAGAAATGATAGCAAGAGAGTGGGACGTGTGTGGCGTAAGGTAGTATTGTGTTGCGCTGTGGCCTTGGCATCGAGCGTCTTCGACCACGTGACGTCCTCTGTGAGCCCGCCACTGGCCCGCGTTGCCCGCTCACCCTCGTCGTCTACGCCGCACCCGCCAACCCACTTGACCAGTTGATATTTCCTCATTTCGGATCCCTCATCCCTTTGCTTTCGTTGCCCTTTCCCTTCTCTTCCAATACTCGTCCTGTGCGTAGCATATTTATATTTAATCCCCCCTTGCCTGGCCTCGGTCAAGCAGACAATGATAGCCCTCTTTTCACCTCTTCCTCCCTGTCATCCGAACTCACTACTAAGCCATTTACGGTCTAGATCTCTACTGGGTAGAGGAGGGTTATGGGAAAGAGTGATTGCACTGCCTGCCTCATCGATGGCCTACAAATTCGAGCATACACGCAGGATGATCAGATGAGCACTTGAAATAGTTCAGCACGAGCTGGAGTTGAGCGCTTTGAGCACTTGAGCTGCCACTGTGTAAGGTACTTACGGACTGGTGTGGAATCGCCGTGGACTGGGGTCGGAACGGAACGGACCACTCTCGACCACGTGACTGCCTCGGCGCGACTTGCAAGCCCGCATTTCTCGTTTCTCCCTCCTCGCCTTGCTTGCCCCGCCTTTCCCCCTCAAGTTCCCCTGTCGCACCTCGCCTGCTACCGACGCTACGTGGGTCACCCACCTTTTCCGGCCAATGCCACAATTGCGCGCCCCTCGATACATGTCAGCTCATGTCATGCACGACATACAGCCCCGTGCAAGTCAAGACGCTATTTGGGACCCTGTATCGCCAAGGTCGCATCTTACAACTTTGAATGATTCAGGCCTCCTTTCGTATGTTCCTTTATTCTCCTTCTGCTCTAGTCCGCCGCCTCGTGTGTAGCATACTATGAAGATTATGGGGGGCAGCACGCGTAGTATTACTTGTGAACTCTCGCACACACACACTTTTTTGGCTCGTTACTATACACATTAATATACAGCCCTTGGGTAAGGGCAGTATTGAGTTCCGTCCGGGTGATCGGGGCACACGACTCCACTCCTTATTGTTCACTGACGTCTGCGGCGCCTTGTATTCTGGCTGCCTCCGGACCGGGCTCCGACACTCCCCCTCAGACTGATACAAGCCCCATATCGCTTGTATGTTTCTTATGCTTCGGGCGCGGTAGCGCTTTCGTCAACACATCCGCTGTTTGCTCTGGGTCTCTGCAACTATCGACATATATCT
>Ga0307510_10004356_pt1 | contig 16667 bp, 29 predicted proteins | sample 12_EM_MG_FD_207224 | JGI IMG/M metagenome (GOLD analysis project Ga0307510, IMG submission 207224) | Populus trichocarpa ectomycorrhiza microbial communities from riparian zone in the Pacific Northwest, United States - 12_EM | ecosystem: Host-associated > Plants > Roots > Unclassified | place...
TTCAAGATGTGAGAAAAGGCATCAGCAGGACCATTCACAGAGAGCGACGCAATCAGTCGTTATCAGTAAAACATAAATGGACCGATTTGTCAAGTTGAGGACCAGCAGAAGTAGCGGGAGTAGCGGGAGTAGTGTACGAGCAGCTTGAGTCAACAGTTTCATTGCAGGAGTAGAAAAGCCCAAAGGAGTAGGGAACATATTGTTGTAAGTAGAAGTAGGTAGGGCTACTATCAAGTAGTAGAACAAGTAGAAATCGAATAGGGAGTAGAATCTGGAGTAGAGTGAGTAGAATGAGTAGACCTACCCACTCTACTTGCTGGCAACAAGACCAGGGGCTCAATGTGTGACAACAGCGTTACAGCAACACCAGGCATAGCGGCGATGGTGATAGCACCTGCAATTACCACAACAGCGACGGCAGTGGACCCAGCAAGTTGAATGATGGCTGCAGCAGTGGCGATGGCAAGGGCAGCAGCAGCAGCAACGAAGTGTCCTGCACCACCAACAGCCACAACTGCAACCACAATGCAATTGCCTTCACTACATACTTTCAGGTCTGGTCCAGGTTCAAACCCTTGAACAACCTCATCAGCAAGATGACAATGAGTAGAGTGAGTAGATCACTGGGTCCAAGTCCCCTGACCCTCTCAGGCTTGCTCGCACGATTCTAAACGCCGACATGGATGTGAGGGAAGTAGAATCCTCAGGCATTGTTGGTATGCATGAACAAGGGGGCGGGCACTTCTGGTTGTGGGCGCTGTACTTGCCATGGCTGAGGGCACTGTCAGCATCGAGCCTGCTGGCAGGGCTGAAAAAGCCACCGCTGCGAAGCTTGAGGCATCTGAGCCCAGGGCATATGGCAAGGCAGGGAGCAGGCACGAAGGCTACTGCAAGGTGAGGCCAGCCATGGTGTCGAGACACTGCCACGAGTGAGTGAGGGGGGAGGGACAGTCAGGACGCGGGATGAAAGCAAGTGAATGAGGGGCACTCACCCCCTGGAACCACAGAGCAAAGGTCTTTCCAGGACACAAAAGAAAGCAACAAGCAAGGGGTGCGGAGTGCTGCACTAAGTAGTTGTGCAATAGAGTGCTGCCTTGCATCAAAACATCTGTGAGGAGAGGGAGGAACACACCAAAAACTTCGAGCTATGTAGAAGTTGTTAGTCACCTAGAAAAAATACTCATGCGAATATTTCGTGTCTTCACACATGGGTGACAAGTCATCCCTGAGACCCTCTTGTGAGGGGCTGACGAGCTCCACACATGCTGCAGTGATGGCATGAAGGGCCTGGGCAAGGGCGGATTTAGTTGTAGGGGATTCAGCGGGACGTGCAAGGGAGGTAAGAGGAGGGGACTCAGGTGAAGGAAGTCGGGTGCAGAGGGTTGTGTCAGGTGGGGGCGGAGGTTACCAGAAGCATTGAGGGGTGTTGAACCTTGAAATGCACGTTTGAGGCAACATGGTATAATGCAGAACTGTTACGATCCTGAGCCCTATTTTTTCATTTTCCACTATTTTCCCACCACTTATTTGTGCTCTCAGTCACTCATTCCCCACTCATTCCCTTATGCACCGCTCGGACCGCCATCAAATCACCTGACAAGTCACCTGATGGATCACCTGATCATTCCGCAGTCAGATATCACATGCCATCACTCCACAGTCTGCAGCATTCCGCAGCATCACCAATTAAACCTGTTATAGGTTGCCAACTCATGATGTGCTATCTATAGACTGCCAGTTCATGATAGAGATATACTTAGATTGCCAGCTCATGATGAACCTTACTATATGCTTCTGTCACTCCTGTGACTTCCATTACTTATTACTTTCCCACTTGTATATAAACCCTTGTACTTTTGACAGTTAGGCCCTAAGCCTAACTTGGTTTTCAATCCAAGACTTGTAGCTTCCACCCAGGACTCTCAGAGTCAACAGCCCGAACCCTTAGTCGCTTCAAAGACCCCCTTTGAAGCTCTCCCCTCTACTTCTATCAGAACACTCAGAAGTTGCCCTTATCATCAGGGACTTACTTGTTATACTGTGTAGCCAACCGGTACTGCGCTACTCACGTGATCATTGCCTCAGGAGGATACCCCACTGAGCAATCCCAGTCGTCGCCAAACCAAACCATGCATGTCGCATCTTTAAGGCCCTTGGACCTTAACACAAGTTAGGCTTTCCTACAAGCTCTTGAAAATACAGAGCTGTTACCATCGTGGCAACCACCCAGTCATACACACTCAGCAACGAGTTTACACAAATCTTCAGGAGACAACAGGATGATCTCCCAGAGCACATTAAAGTTAATGCATACTTCGACAATCAAGGACCAGGACATCCTGACACCAGATACTACCTTGATACCCAAAGGAAAACACACGCACCTATCGAATTTATTGAGGCTAATGACACCTATTACTGGGTCAAACTCATCTGGAGACAAGACCAGTGGCAAACCAATCAAAGAGGCATATACAACGGCTCAGATGTCAGCTGGTGGATCATATCAGACCCTCAGCATCCCAACCACATATTTTATGAACAAGAGGCTAGCGTCCCTCTCACTATTGCAGCAGTTACCACAGCACTTCAGCAGCTTCCTACCCACCCCAACACCCCAGATCATCCAACCACAATGGAAGGACAACAGGAAGAAATTAACGTCGCTACTGGCCAAGCCCAGCAGGAAGCGCAGAGGATCAATGTTATCACTAACACCTCTAACAGCGCTCTCAAAGGAAACCCTCCACCTATATTCGATGGAGACAGAAACAAGACTACCAAGTTCCTACTCAATTGGGACCTATGGCACGCAGTGAACCAAGGCAATGACACTATGAAGAAACCCTTCTCCAGAATTGTCACCCTGCTCAGTTATATGGATGGCACCCATGTAGACACCTGGAAAGGAGAACAACTCCTGAAACTCCAAGAAGCAGCAGACCATGGAGCCCAAGACACAGATGAAGACCTCTGGAACGACTTCATAGAAAGGTTCAAAAATGCCTTCGAAAATCAAAACTGCCGATCCGAAGCTTACCAGGAGTTATGCAAACTCAAGCAAGGAGATAGTCTTGATGACTTCTTCATGAAATTCAAGCAACTTGTACATGAAGCAGACGTTTCCCTAAACGACAAAGGAACTATTGAAACTCTCAAACACACTATAACTCAAGGACTCACTAGCACCATCATTAATTCCCCCACCTTCGATCCTACCGCTAAAACCCCCTGGACCTTCAAAGAATGGGAAGAACAGGCCCGCAAATCCCATCTCAAATGGAAGGCGGCAGCCAAGTTCACCCAGAGACGTCAGGGACTCTACCAAGCATTCAAACTCGCCCCCAGGCAGGGTAACAACCCAGGGAGAGGCGGTTATGGAAGAAACAACCACTGGAAGAACGACCGACGCACCACCTCCCAAGGAGGATATCATATGGACGTCGACACTACTGTCACCTCAGACATCAACGCCACTGGCAGAGGACAACAGCACTCCGAAGCCAAGAAAGTGGAACTCATGAGAAGCAACTCTTGCTTCTATTGTGAAAAACAAGGACACCAAGCCAAAGACTGTCACAAGAAATGAGCAGACTGTGGTAACTTTAGCAGTCAACCCAACAATCCCAGGGAGCCAGCTAGAGCTCATGTTGCACCCACTATGCCAGATATCCAGAATCTTGATAACTTCGCTGATTACCTGAAGGACAATATGGACTCCTTCAACAAAGAAACTAAGCTGGACTTCATTGGAAAACTTATGCCAAAGGATTTTCCCAAGGCCTGAAACTAGCTGCCTTAGTTAGGGCTTTCCAACTTGATAGTGTGTTTGTAAATAAATCAAATTCAATACAACTCAAAGTTCCAATTACACACTATCAAGGGATGGCAGAAGATAACATCTTGCTTGATACTGGAGCAACAGAAAACTTTATCGATCAAACTACTGTGAATAAACTTCAACTAGGAACCAAGAGACTCCCCTATGCTAGAAAAGTATTCAATGTCAATGGAACCCTCAATCGAAGTGGAACCATCACTAAAGCATGCAACTTACTAGTCACTCAAGGAAACAAGAAAGAACGAACAAGATTCTTTGTCACCAACCTGGGTAGCAACCGGATGCTCTTTGGTTACCCTTGGTTCAAGAAATTCAACCCAAACATTGATTGGGAAAAGAGCGAACTTAAGGGGCCAAAAGTCAAAATTGAAACTCTACTCTATGGTACCCTTCAACAAGCAAAGACATGGCTCAAACAGAAAAATCAAGATAACGAAGACCTCATTCTTGAGGCACAACAGTGCACTCTATGGTTGGGAGTTACTCCTTCAGAAATGAAGGAAGGCCCAGTAGAAATCAACCGCACTCATACAGCAGTAGAAATGGCCCATAAGTACGCATCAGAACATGGGAAGGAGGAAATTACAGTGTCGGACAGCAAAAATCGACAAAAAATTTTAAAGTTGTAATTTTGTTAGAAAAGCTCAAATAAATACTTTTAAAAAATGTCACCCAAAAAAGATCGTCCAAAGGCAAATTTAATGCACGTGACTTGGAAATACCTCCAATCGACTCATTTTGATTGTCTGAGTCCGATCCCGGTCTCCGATTGGGCCGGAAAAATCTGTGAAGGGTGTAGATAATAATGAAAATGTTATGCACCACCCGGGAATCGAACCGACAGACCTCCGGCACTCAGTCATCTGAGCAAAACACAATAACCACTACACCATCCAGGCTCACATTCCTTTCACTCTCAATAATATATGACTAGATGCCATGGGATAAAACATTCGAAATATAGTGAGCAATACCTAACCAAGTTATGTTTAGATTATAATCTAAAATACACCCCTCAAGCGATATTTCCCACAAGTCCCATTTCTGCACTGTTGCCTGAGTTTGAATCTGACACTGTGACAACATGTGATGATTTGTGTGATGAATGTGACCACCAACTTACTAATTTGGTAGGGCATAATATTAAAAAATTTGAAAAAAAAAATCATCCAAAGGTAAAAAGCATGGGAAAGTCTCAAGAAGTGTGTTTTTGGACGTTTTCAGGCCCCCTGATCACAATTCCAGTGTCCATTTTCCCTGAAAAAATCCAGATCAGGCGCTAGCGGACTTGTCAATTTTTGCTGTCTGACACTGTACCCTCCTGGAAGAATTCAAATGTCACATGGCACTATTTTTGGATGAAGAGGCAAACAAATTCCTGCCAGCTTGCGGAGACGGAGACCACAAAATCGTACTTATGGATACCGCCCCTACCTGCTTCAATTGCAAAGTCTACCCACTCTCAAGAGATGAGCAGGAAGCAGAGAACAAATTCATCGACAAAAATCTGGAAAAAGGCTACATCACACCCTCGGACTCCCCCTACGGCTTCTCTACCTTCATGGTCCCTAAGAAAGACTTGAAGGAGAAGAGATATATCATTGACTATCGCCCCCTCAACGCAGTCACCCGAAAGGACATCACCCCACTTCCCAACCTCAAACAATGTATCGAAAACTTGCAAGGAATGGAACTATTCAGCAAGTTCGACATCCGCTGGGGATACAACAACATCCGCATACAGGAAGGTGATCAATGGAAGGCCACATTCAAAACATGTTGGGGACTATTCGAACCCAAAGTCATGTTCTTTGGGATGAGTAACTCACCAGCCAGCTTCCAACGGTTCATGAATGGTATTCTCAAAGAACTATATGAACACTTTGAGAAGAAAGGCATATGCAATATACAGCAAATCCTCCAGAACTACATGGACAACTGTGGCATAGGTACCCTCCTCAAGGACTTCAAATTACATGTCGAAATCATCCACTTCCTATTCAACCTACTTGCATGTCATGGCCTACACCTTAAACTGTCAAAATCCGTCTTTATGCAGCCACAAATGGACTTCTTAGGTGTCCGGATCTCCAAGGAAGGAGCTACCATCGACCCAGCCAAAGTTGCCAGACTCAGGGACTACCCACACGAACTTAAAGACAAATGACAAGTTTGTGGATTCCTAGGAGTCGCCAGCTACCACCACATGTTTTGCCCCAATTTCTCAATCATCGCTGCACCCCTCACAGCACTTACCAGAAAGGACATACCCTTCGAATGGGGGCCCAAGCAAATAGAAGCCCAAGACAAATTAATCACCCTGATCACTAGTGCACCCATCCCAGCCAGACCAGACCCAGACAAGCAATTTGAGCTTGAAACCGACACTTCACAAGTCAGCACAGGAGCAATACTCTACCAACAGGACCCCCCTATCACTAAACCAGATGGCACTCAAAAACCAGGACCACGATGACTGGTGGGATTCCATTCCCAGAAATTCACCCAAACCGAGCAAAACTACCCCATCTACAATTGCAAGTTCCTCAGTATTATGAGAGGACTCCGCTGCTGGTCCCACTTGCTCAAAGGCACAACCATCCCCGTCCTGGTGTATACTGACCACGCAAACCTTAGGTACTACAGAGAGCCCTGCAAAATTGGGCCACATGTTGCTGGTTACTTACCAGAATGCAAGCAATATAATATCCTACTGGAGTACAAACCTGGGGCTACTAACCGAGCAGATGCACTATCTAGGCGACCCGACTATGAAGGACCAAACGAAATCAACAAAGATGTCACTGTATGGCCAGACCAATACTTCTGTGACCAGCACACCTCTATCCATGTATTTGACATGGACAGCATAGGAAACAATTTGGACTCAAAAGTCAAACTAGCGCAATATCAAAACCAAGATAAACTCAAGCAATGGGCACCAGTTCACAATTTATCCCTACTGGACAGCACTCACTGGTACCATGGAACAGCACTTGTTGTCGTGGCAGACAATGACCTTAGGAGGGGAGTAACATCCCTTTTTCATGACCACGAAACCGCTGGACATGCCGGAATTACCAAAACCCTCCAACTTATCTCGCCCTACTACTGGTGGCCCAGAATGAAACTCTTCGTAACTGAGTATATCAAAGGCTGCACTACCTGCCAAATGACTAAAGTCAACACTCACCCCGCTCATCCCCCTATGTTCCCTATCACCCCAACTGAAAATGCTTGACCTTTCAAGACCATTGGTATGGACTTCATCACCAAACTACCCTTGTCAGGAGGATACGACACTATCCTCACGATCACCAACACAGATTGCTTGAAAGCATCTGTCTTCATCCCTTGTAACGAAGCAATCGACTCTGAAGGAGTCGCCCTACTTTACCTAAACAACATCATCTGTTACGCACGGACTCTGTGTATTTGTAAGGACTCGCCTTGAGTACTTACGGGTAAGCATTTTAGAGTCTACCTTTAGTTGTAAAGGTCGCACAGTTATGTTAGTGCAAAGCTAAGTTAAGACTAACTTAGATAGTATTGCAGACTCTAGGTGCTTGACTTAGAGCACAAGGGAATTGCTTAGAGTGATAGGAATGGGAGTGAACACTCTAAGGAGCTTTAAGGTCCTGGGATTACTGCAGAGACCAAGTCTGGAGAGTTGGGGCTCTTCAGGAGGTCTTATATACATGAGCTACCTAGTCATCTATCTAGCGAGTCAAGGAATGCGCAGCAAGCCTTGGTAATGGATGAGTAAGTAGTTACTAAGGTAAACTATCATATGCAAAAGAGATTACAGTCCGCAGTAGAGAACTGCCTCACGCGTTAGAGATATACCGAGAGATATGACTCTAAATGAGTTGAAGTGACTTGTACAGTATTGCTGATGTAATGCATGGGAGTAGTGGTCAGAATAGGAAGGTACTGTGGCTGTAAGGTAATTAGTATGCGTTAAATGATAACTGCTATGTATCTAGATAACGGGTAAGTCTGAGAATGCGGGAAAGCGGTAACGCGGACCGGGTATCGTACTAATAAGGAAGGAGAGCTGATATAAGCGAATGCGCGTTGTTAAGTGGTACTTAACTGCATAAATGCTTGATAAATCGAAGGAGCTGTAACATCATCCCTCACTACAGCATACCTTACAAGATAATCTCGGACCATGATGTCTGCTTTGTATCCAAATTCTCAACGGAACTCTGCCGCATCCTGAATATCCACCAGAACATCAGCACAGCCTATCACCCTTAGACAGATGGAGCCAGTGAACGAACTAACCAAACCCTTGAACAATACCTTCAGGTATTCTGTAGCACTCAGCAAAACAACTGGCACGCTTGGTTACCTCTCACTCAGTACACTAAGAACTCCTGGCCCTCCACTATGACAAAGAAAACCCCATTCGATTTACTCATCGGATATACCCCACAAGTGCACCAACCAACCAGAAAGACAGATATCCCATCCCTAGAACAACAACTCTCATCTATCAATGAAGCCAGGAAAGCTGCCCAAGAGGCACAACGTAAAGTGCAAGAATCCTGGATCAAAGAACATCCATGCCATTCACCATTCCCCATCAAATCCAAAGTCTGGTTAGAAGGAACAAACCTATGACTCCCAAGTAACATCACACCCAAGTTATCACCAAGGAGATACAGACCTTTCGAGGTAGTCTCCCAAATATCCAAAGTCGTGTACAAAATCAAATTACCCCCTACCTGGAAGATCCATGATGTCTTCCACACCTCCCTGCTCACGCCATACAAAGAAACCGATCAACATGGACCTAATTTCCTGGAACCACCACCTGATATCCTAGAAGGCGAACCGGAATGGGAAATCGAGCAGGTCCTCAAAGAAAGACTATTTGGTCATTGGAAGAAGAAGCAGTACCTTGTGCACTGGAAAGGATACTCGCCAGCTCATGATTCCTGGGTTAACTCCGAGGATCTCCATGCTCCGGAGTTACTAGCGGACTTTGAAAAGCAACCAAGCAGTATAAGAACCCTTGGAATCTCAGACAATGCTCTTTACCCCAAACCACCATGTCCTCAGTCAATCATGAACTCCCCAGCACAGGATTCACCACCTCTACCATCTTCACCTTGGGCACTGACAATGGAATCATCCTCATCTGCATGCACACTGACAACAATCAACTCTACTTCTTCGGAACCTTTGTTCAATGTGGACACTTCAACATCCAATTCCACTGGACCACTTGGCGACCAAGAGAGACCCTTGACACCATTGACATCGACCACAAAGCAGTCATGGTCCCAGTTGATAATGAAGAGCCTATCCTCAGGATCCCAGTTGAATATGAAAGACTTCCATTTGCCCCCCATCCCCCTCAGTATCATCCCCGAAGCCCTACAACCCATACCATGCCCTTTGTCGATCCTAGCAATAGCAGCAGCGGAGAAACAGCATCTACCCCCCAGGAAGCGGAAAACATTCCACTCCATGTCACCAACCCCGACCCTCCCAGTCCCACAGAAGAAACAGAAGACAACAACCAATCCGAAACCTACACCAATACAGGACTCCTCAGTAGAGAACACCTCCTCCATATCGCTCAAGAAGAAACGTGAGCAGTGTATCAAGGATATGGTTGGACTCAGTGACAAGTGGACCCTCCTCAATAATTGATTTAAAAACACCTCTGTCGCCAGAATGTTCAGAAAGAAGGACAGCAACACCACCCTCTACCTTTACCATTTCCATTGACAGCTCTATGACATGGTCACAAAAGAAATCCTCTTATCAATCGTGAAAGAAAGAAACCTTCAGAAAAGAACCATCCTACCCTTTGGCACACTCTCCCCTCATTACCACATCCTGAAGGATCAACGGTTCCTTGAAGGACTCCGAACGCTCCTCAAAAACTGCAAAAGAACTTTAAGAAGCAAGTCGCCATTACCTGTATTCATACTCAGTCCAAGTCCTTCAGGAACAGGAGGATCTACTATCGCCATCCCAGAAGCACCACCGTCAGTTCCAATCATTGCACCACCGCCACCTGTTGGACCAGTACCAGTCATCCGACCATTCATCCACCCATCATCGTCCCTACCTAAGGAAGTCATACCATTACCCCAATTCATACCAACATCTATCCCCAGGTCACCCCCTGAAGAACCACCCCCCCGTGTTGCATCACCATCGCTCCCCCTAGTTCCTTGGGGATCACATCATCGAGAGTACTAATCAATGGAACAATACAAACCACCAGTACCAATGGACGAAACACCCGATCCAGTCAACCTACCATTACCCCTGTCCTTACCAACATCAATACCAGTCACCCAACAATCAGAAAGTATACCATTGCCGCCAATTAAGAAAACTGCACCTTCTTCACTGGACCTCATTCCCCTTCCATGGGACATTCCCCCTTTTCCAAGGATTACTCCACAATCATCGCCTCCAGTTGCATCGTCATTGCAACTCCTTCCTGAATCATGAGCATCACCCCCAATCGCATCCCCTTCGAAGTTTCCCCTCATTGTCTCAATGACACCCAATCATACCACCCCCTTGCTACCCAAACATCCTCTCACAGAACCAGAACCATTAGCCAATAAGCCAATTCCACCAGAATGGAAAAGGGTTCAAACATTACCAGTTACAGGAAAATGAAAGGAACTCTCACCAAACTTGGAACCCTCACCTCCCGTAGCATCTTCATCTTGGCTACCACAAGTCCCGCCCATCCAAACCACTCCATTACCCAAACACCCACTCACAGAGGATGAACCATTGGTTCACAGAGAAGGACCACCTCATTGGGAAAGTTCACAACCATCACCTACTACAGGGAAACGACAGGAATCACCACAACACATTGCAATGCTGCTCAAATGTCAGCAAAGTGATCCAATGACAGAACGATCAATGAGTCCTGAAGAACACCCCACCCCTCCCAACTCTCCTAAATCTATGGCTGTATCAACGCCATCTAGCTACGGGTTTACCAGACTCTATGGGACTCCAGTTCAGACGATCATTGAAGTTGAGGACAAACTTATGGAAGAAGGAGAAACGACAGACTCTGATTCTTCAATGGAGGAAGGACAAATTGCAGACACAAGACAATCTACTCTGGATAGTATGGACACTGGGATACCCCGCGTACCCTCCGACTGGTTGCAACCCTCTTCACCTTAGGTCGTGTGGTAACGACTACTCTAGGAAGGGCATCATGTTACGATCCTGAGCCCTATTTTTCATTTTCCACTATTTTCCCACCACTTATTTGTGCTCTCGGTCACTTGTTCCCCACTTGTTCCCTTACGTGCCGCTCGGACCGCCACCAAATCACCTGACAAGTCACCTGATGGATCACCTGATCATTCCGCAGTCAGATATCACATGCCATCACTCCGCAGTCTGCAGCATTCCACAGCATCACCAATTAAACCTGTTATAGGTTGCCAACTCATGATGTGCTATCTATAGACCGCCAGTTCATGATGGAGATATACTTAGATTGCCAGCTCATGATGAACCTTACTATATGCTTCTGTCACTCCTGTGACTTCCATTACTTATTACTTTCCCACTTGTATATAAACCCTTGTACTTTTGACAGTTAGGCCCTAAGCCTAACTTGGTTTTCAATCCAAGACTTGTAGCTTCCACCCAGGACTCTCAGAGTCAACAGCCCGAACCCTTAGTCGCTTCAAAGACCCCCTTTGAAGCTCTCCCCTCTACTTCTATCAGAACACTCAGAAGTCGCCCTTATCATCGGGGACTTACTTGTTATACTGTGTAGCCAACTGGTACCATGCTACTCACATGATCATTGCCTCAGGAGGATACCCCACTGAGCAATCCCAGTCATCGCCAAACCAAACCATGCATGTTGTGTCTTTAAGGCCCTTGGACCTTAACAAGAATGGTGCCTGCATGCCAAGTTCGGGGATATTCCCCCAGGTGACAGAAGAGAGAGAGGGAGAGGGAGAAAGGCCACATTCTCAAGTGCTTGAGAACACGCAAATGAGAACCGGGAGAAGCATAGATGCCAGTGTGTTGGCGTTGAGCATCAGTGCGTTGACGTGATGAGGTGGTGGCGATGGTGGTGACGAGCGATGAGGGCAGGAATGGACAAGGGTGAGGGCAAGCGAGGGGTACAGATGCAAGACAAGACAAGGAGAATGGAGAATGGAGAAAGATGGTCGCGGCACAGTGGGCTTGTGAGTTGTTACACAGTCAGGGATCACACAGGAAAAGAGGGGGAATGAGGCTGCAGTTGCCTTCTGTATTCTCTCTGATCTGATGATTCCTCTTGACAAAGTCAAGGGCGGGGTATTTGTACTACAACGGCTACTCTATGCGCAAAGTAAGTAAGAAGAAAAATAAAATAAAACAAACGTTTGAGCCGGCGACAGGCTGCGCAGCATCATATGGAAGTGGAAGCAATGTCAAAATTTACTGAGTTGTTGCGAAGGGTGCAACATCAAGACAAGGCGGCAGGAGCGAGGAATGGTACGGCGGTACTTGATGCCGACCTCTAAGTCTAATGGAGAAAATGGAAAATGGAGAGAAAATGAACTAGAACAAAAGAAGAAAGATACGCAGTGAAACTAGAACCCTTCTACTCCGAATCCTTCTTTATCGGTCCAGACCTCAGGATGGTCAGCAAGGGCAGCACACTGCATGTGCAACAAGGGGTGGTCTCATATCCAGGTTTGTCATTGGCTGGTCCGATATGGGTGATCCGAGTCTCTTCAGCCAAGGAGGCTTGGTGAGTGGTGGGTGGAGCATCTTGACTATATGTAGCTGGGGTCCAATTTGCTGATAATGAAGGCGGGAGGTGGGGAAAACGAGAGGAACGATGGGACAAGGAGGAGTGGTGCATGGGAAAGGCGAAGAGTTGCCTTAGGTTTGAAGGCATCACGATGTTGGGCTCGGGCAACTTGGGAGCCGTCACATGGTCAGAAATGACTGATTCCAAGGCCACAGTGTGTGCACGCTTTACAACGCCCCCACTTGGTACGTCCGGTGTATGCATTGTCATCACTGTCAAGACAAAGTCATCATAGTTACAATGCAGTCTTGTTGCAGATCTCGCATTTTGTTGATCTGGGACCAATGCTTCCGCCCAAAGGTTTGATATAAGACATATTCTGGGCCAGGCAGCTGGGGTCACCAGGGACAGGTGCCCAGTCTGATGTTTGAATGTCTACCCATGCCATCAACAACTTGTCCCATTTAAAGAGGGAAAAGGAAATAAGATGACATGCCTTCAAGCTTCTGGTTCTTGCGCATGAAACCCTTGAGGAACCCACTTGCAAACATCAAGTTGTATATTTGTTCTGGTGTGCTGGGTATAACGCCATCCATGGTGAGCTCAGAGTAGTATGCGTTTTCCCTCCCACATACACAATATGTCACCTTGGGCATCAATGCAACCACAGATCCAACTGAAATTGCAGCCAGCCTGTTTGGTAAGGGACTGTTGGGTATTGGCAACACTTCCAGGGCTGGACACCCCATGTGTTCATCCTCAGAGAGCCCATCTTTGGGATGAGCAAGGCGCCATATATTAAAGATCATATCATAGGCTGTATCTTGAGCAAGAAAAGATGTGAAGGTGTATTTGGTGGTGCAGGTCGTGAGTTGAATAGCATTAGGAATGACAAAGGCGGTCATCTTCTTCTCAAGTGAGACGATTTCATAAATTGGAACAATGAGCTACGATGGAATTAACAAAAGATGACACACTGAATATGTCCTTTCACACACATTGGTGACCCATTCAAAGATGTTTGCATGGAAGCAATGTGGTTCTCCAAATGTATATGCGACCTTGAACAAGGATCTCCCATTGTAGAGCACAGCCATAGTCTGGTAAGTCATTAGTCATGCAAGTTCAATGCCACAGGCAGATGCACCTTTGATCAAGTAGTCTCCCTCTGGGATGGTCTTGAAGAGGTCATGGAAGTCTGCATTCCACTTATTGCTTGTGACTGCAAAGCCCATCACTGGGATGACACCTGCATTCAGCTCTGCCAACAATTCATTGTCCTCTGAATCATTATCATCTAGGGCGTCTTTATTATGGCCATCCACGGATGACACGTAACCAGATTCTTGCTCCTGGGGTCGCATAGACAGGGAATTCTGGTGGGAGCATATGACAGGCAGGGAGATCTGCAGGCCATTCAAATCAACGGATGACTGTGAGGTGGCAGTGTGGTGGCCCGACAGAGTGGGTGAGCGTTTGACAGTAGAACCCTTGCAGTGCAGTGGAGAAAGGGTCAGAGAGGATGAGTTGTGTGGGGGCAAGTTGGGGCTGTGGTCCAGCAGCATCATTGGCAAGAAGGGTTGACCACTAGCAGTCGTGCCATACTCAGTTTTTATGGTGGTTTTCCCCACTGCATTCTCAGATGACTTATGTTTGGGTGCAGGTTGGGTTGAGACAGGAAGACAGGGCAGAGCAATAGAGGTATGGCCCACTTGCTGAGTTTCTGGTGTGTGGACCTCTAGGACAGTGTTACCAAGCTCAGAAGAGCTGGAGGAGGGAGGAATCGACAGGATTGAGTCTCTGGCAACAGTGTCAAATTGGCCAACAGAGCCATCACAACATGAAGGATCTGGGACTAAGCTTGGCTGATGTTGGCCATCAAGTGGCAAACAGTTGTGGCCATCGACAGAGAAGTACCCCACGGAGTTGTAGGTAGTGTGTTGAAAGGGAGTGGGATCTGAGGGAGGATACTCAAAGCGGGTGTTTGTTGATAAGATCAATGAGACATGGGTCACATATGCCCACTGTGGTAATTGTGGGGCTCACTGCTGGCAGCTGTGCACTGGCCTCATGGTTCGGAGGTTCGGACTGGGTCCGGATGGGTTCACCAGGTTTAGGCCCACCCCTGAACCCGGAACTGGACTTTAGGTCCGGTTCAGCCCCAGTGCTGAATCTTGGACCAGACCTGGGTCCAGTTCACTGAAGGTTCAGGTCCAGACCAAAGTTCAGAACCAAACTGTGGCATCCCTAGTAGTATTGCCAAAGTCTGGTTCAGTTCGGTTCAAGGCAGATTTCTCTGAACCCTGAACTGGACTTTGGGTTCAGTTCTCAGTTTTTGGTGAACCTGAACCTGAACCCAATAGAACTGAACTTTAGGTCCGGTTCAGGTTCATAGGGGGTCTGAACCTGAACCAGACTTGAAGGGTCTCCTGCTGTGACTAGTCTGCAACTGCATGGTCATGGTGGCCACAATCCCATTCTACACTGGTGCTACTGCTGCAGAATTTGCATATGTGGGGGCCCCAGTGCCAGACATGAGGGGCGTTCTGTATGATGGCGGCAGCAAGGATGACAACAATGGTATCGTTGTATAGCTAGTGGTATGCGCAACGGGTGTATGGATGGATGACCAGTCTGGGCCTGAATGTGTAGGGGAAAAGGATGATGGCATGGGCCAAGTTGTGCCGTTTGAGAGTAGGTGATAGGGGTACTGCATCGAAAAGGCTCAGAATCTGCTAGCTTATCTGATAGAGTATATCGGAAATCACACTTGCCTGCCTGGGGAGTCAAATACTGCGCCATCTTGGAAGGTGAGCTGGGTGTTGTGTAGTGGGGCTGAGGATACAAAGATGGCCCCTGACACAATGCCCAAGAGTGCGGCGATGAAATGGTATTGGTAAATCCACGGTGCTATGGCCCATAATGTGAGAATGTGATGGCCATGTGTTGTAGGTTTCACAATTGAGCATGGTAACGATGAGCACTTAAAAGTCGATGTTGGCGTGGCTGTGTGTTATGCTCTGCTTCATCGAATGCATCAGCTTGCTGAAGTGGCTAAGAGTGGGAAGTCGAGCCCACAGATAGTGACATGTGTGAATGAGGTGAGCACTGTTGCCTGCAGGTGCCGCACCCGCCTGACCAAGGGCACTGCAAAAGGTGATGGGTTGGAGCTCAGGGCGTGTGGCAAGGCAGGGCATGGGTGCAAAACACCACTGCAAGGCAAGGCCAAGCACAAGTCTAGCTGCGGCCGCGAAAGGGCAAGCAAAGCATATGGTGAGGCAGGGCGCAGACGTGAAATGCTACCATAGGGTGAGGCCTGGCATGAATTTGAGATGTCACTGCAAGAGAGCGAGCAGGAGCTCGATGTGTTGCCACAGGAGGACTGGCGCAAACCAGAGGTGCTACTGAGTGCAAAGTTGATGTGTCACCACAAGGGATCCCAGACAAGGATAGATTGGGGGTGGGCACAAGGCGCTGCGTCAGAGCAGGCACAAACTTGAGGCGCTGGACATGGGGGCACAGGTACATTGGAGGGGGGGGGGATAGTAGATTGGCTGGAGGTGCAGACACTGAGACCAAGTTTTTGCGGAGGAGAGGGACAAGCACAAGAATATCGATCACTGTATACCTGTGCAACCTTGGACCGGACTTCAGTCCAGTTTGCAAAAGTTTGGGTCCAAACTGTGGTTCAGGACTGGACTGCAGCATCACTAGTCCTGTGGTACCAGAAATAATTTCTTGAATGGAGAAACAGATACAGAATTCAACAACGCTGCCAACAGAAAGCTTGAGCAGTGCAATACATCATCCTTCAATGTTGGTTCTATGAATGTTGACTCGAGATCTCGGACTCAGCACATCCGGCATCCAGCAAGAAACGATCGTGTGATCTGAACCACATATCACGTGATTCGTACTCCCGTTTCGATACAGTGAACAACGATAAATAAGCAAGCTACGTCCCTGAGGCTATCAAAACACTGTCCATTGAAAAGCGGGGGATTCTTTGAAAATAGTGATCACAAAAATCTATGTGTCGAGTCGTAAAAGTTTGACTTC